>JAABUK010002451.1_pt1 | contig 33208 bp, 32 predicted proteins | sample 5559141 | NCBI WGS metagenome assembly JAABUK01 (sample SAMN10711869, study PRJNA513367) | rock metagenome | isolation source: Antarctica rocks | place: Antarctica: Victoria Land, Pudding Butte nord | collected 2016-01-03 | reverse complement strand
GAGCGGGCCGGTCGAGGGCGGGAAGATGGCGCGGTCGGGGTGCTCGCGGTCGTAAGCCTTGAGCGTGGCGCGGATGGTCTCGGTGGAGCGTTCCATCTTCCTGGCGATCCTCCGCGCGATCTCGATGAGCCCGGCCTGGCCGATCGGGGCCATCCGGCGGGCCCGCCGGATGATCTCCTCGCGCTCGTCGTCGCTGAGCCTCTGAAACTTCGTCCCCCGATCGACCTGGTCGCGATGCGCCTCGACGAACCGGGCCAGGCTCGACTCCAGGAATCCGACCTTGGGCCGGCCGCCGATGACGAACCAGCGGGCGACCAGCCCCTGGTTCCGCCATCGGGTGATGGTCCGGGTCGACACGTTGTAGCGGCGGCTTGCCCCTTCGACGGTCAGGACCGGCTCGGCGGCCTGCTCGATCGGCTGGCCGACGGCGGCGGAGAGGTCTTCCACCAGCTTGCGGAGGTCGGCCCGGACGCCCGAGCCGTCGAGGACCTGGGCCGAGGTCAATTCGGCTCGGAAGCCGGTGATCCGAAACAGGAGATATTCGTAGGGGTAGCGCCGGCCCTCCTCGATCTCTCCCAGGAGGGCTTCGGCCCGGTTGATCTGCTCCAGGAGCCGCTCGCGAGGGGCGTAGCGGGACTGCTGTTCCTTGAGCTCCTTCAAGGCCGGATGGCGGTAAGCCTCGCCCATCGCCTGCCCCCCTCGCCCCGGCCTCGGATCTCCCCGAGGGGTATTCGTCGAAGTCGGCCCGATCTTCCGGCCCAGTCCGCCGTCCGGTGAGACCCGCCGGCCCGCCCCAGGGTTCGCCCCTTGTTGGACTCCCGGGCGCGCCGGATCGTTCCCGAAGGGCGTACGAGATTAGCCCGCCGGGCCAGTCCCCGCGCTCGTTCGCGAGGAGACGGGCCCCTTCCGGAATAGGACGCGGGGGCCGGCCAATTTCCCCTCCGAGGTTCGTTTTGTCGGCCGGGCGGCCCGGGATTCGAATGAGATACCGGGGGCTCGGGCCTCGCAACGCGGCTTGTTCGGGCGGTCCTGGGGGAGTCTGACGGATGGGCGTGATCCACCTGGGCCTGATCTTGCTGGCGACGACGACCGCCGACGCCCCCGGCCCGGTGGCGCTGGCCGAGGTCGCCAGGGCGGGCGATACGAGCCGGGCCGTGGTCGCCTTGAAGGCGGAAGGGACGTTCCGGCCGGCGACCTTGCCGGGGTCGCCCGAGGCGAAGCCGCTGGCGCTGAAGGTCGAGACGAAGGTCGAGTTCGCCGAGCGGGTCGGCACCGTCGACGCCAAGGGCCGCCCTCGCCGGGCGTTCCGCCAGGTCGAGCTGGCCTCGGCGACGATCAACGGCGAGGTCCGGCCCTCGACCTCGGCCCTCCGCCAGGAAATCGCCCTAATAGTCGCCGATCGCCGCGACAGCTCGGTCGCGATCGTCAGCGCCGGCGGTCCGATGACCCGGTCCGAGCTGGAACTGGTCCAGGGGCCCGGCGATCCTCTGGCCCTCCCCTCCCTCCTGCCGACGAAGCCGGTCAAGGTCGGCGACCGCTGGGTCGTCGGCGAGCTGGCGGCGCGGAACCTCAGCGGGTACGACGCCCTGGCGGCCAACGCCCTGGAGGCGACGCTCGAATCCCTCGACGACGGGACGGCCCGGATCGTCCTGCTCGGGACGATCCGAGGCGCCTGCCTCGGCGGCGAGGGTTCGATGGCCTGCGACGGCTCGTTGACCTTCGACCGCAAGGCGAACCGGGTCTCCCGGCTGACGCTCAACCGGGCCGAGGTCCGCCGCCCCGGCCCGATCGAGGCTGGGCTCGACGTCAAGAGCGTCCTGACCGTCTCCCGAGAGGCCGCACCGCCCGCCAAGCCTCTGGACGACGACGACTTCCTCGCCAGGGCCGCGGAGGCTGCGAGGGGGCCGGACCTCCTCCTCATCAACGCGCCGGACCACAAGTACAGCCTCCTGCATGACCGCGACTGGCACCTGTACTGGGACGACGACCGCCAGGTGATCCTGAAGCGGCTCGATCGGGGCGAGATGGTGGCCCAGTGCAACCTCTCGTCCGGGCCGAACGCGGGCAAGGGGCGGCACCAGGACCTCGACCAGTTCCGCTCCGACCTGAAGAAGGCGCTGGGCGACCGCTTCCTCCGGTTCGTCGGCGAGGGCGAGGTCGACGGGGCCGAGGCGGGGAATTACCGCTACAAGGTCGGCGTCCAGGGGAAGCAGGGTGACTCGCAGGTCCTCTGGCTTTACTATCTGATCGCGAGCCCAGGCGGCGACCAGCTCATCGCCACCTTCACCCTCGGCCTCGCGCAGCAGGCCCAGTTCGCCGACCAGGACCTCAAGCTGATCGGCTCGCTGGAGTGGAAGTAGGCATCGTTGCCCGACCTCGGTCGGTCAAGCACGGAGTTTGAACATGAACCGCTTTCCCGCCTGGCTCGGTGCCCTGGCGGTCCTCTCGCTAGGCTCGGCCCGGGGCCAGGGGACGTCGACCGGCGAGGTCCCCGGCGGCTCGACCCCGACGAAGACCCAGGTCTTCTCCGACCTGGCGGGGCGTTACCGGTTCTCGGAGCGTTACACGACCGAGGACAAGCAGGCCGGACCCGGCGTCATCGGCTCGTACCGGGTCGCGACCCTGGAAGTGGTCCGCGACTCGTTCGACTCGGCCCAGGGGGCGCCGAGACGGGTCGAATCGACCCGCCAGGTCATCTATGCCGAGCGGCCCGGCGTGACCGGCAATGCCGGGGCCGTGGTCGTCACCTCGACCCGGGCCTTCGAGAAGTTCCAGGCGAGGCCGGCCGACCCGAGGCCGACGGCCCCCCCGACCCTCGAAGGGCTCGCCGTCCTGGTCCGCCCGAGGGTCGGCGAGCTGCCGACGGTCCTCACGCTGACCCCCGGCCGGGCGCTCGCCGCGACCGAGTTCGGTGTGATCTCGCGGCAAGCTTACGTGCCGCACCTCCCCGGGCTCCTCCCGGTGCAATCGGTCCGACTCGGCGACACCTGGCGGGTCCCCCGCAAGGCCGTGCAGGCCCTGCTCGGCGAGCCCTACCTCCAGGCCGACTCGGTGACGGGCAAGCTGACCGAGCTCCGCAAGGAGGTCGACGGGCCGAGGATGGTCGCCTCGATCACCGTCTCCGGGAAGGTCTCCGGCCCCGGAGGCGATTCGACCGTCAACGCCGAAGTCCTCTTCACCTTCCAGGCCCCCAAGGCCCGGGACGACCCCGCGTCGAGGAAGCCCTCGGTCATCCCCCGGCCGATGGACGACCTGGTCGAAGCCCGGGGCGCGATCACCGAGGTCCGGCTGGCGACCGTCGCCACCGGCCCCCTGCCCGGCCCGGGTCGTCTCCGGTTCCAGTCCAACCGCGAGCTGATCCTGCACCGCCAGCTCGGCGTCGCGCCCGGGGGCCTCGTCCCGCCGCTGGTCGAGGCGATGCCCGAGGTGACCGAGGCCAACTCCTGGCTGACCCGGGTCGACCCCTCGGGCCGGTTCACCTTCCGCCACCCGCAAGACCTCCTGCCGCCCGACCGCTCGCAACCCCCCGCCGAGCCGAACACGACCCTCCTGGTCCGCACCAGGCGCGAGGGTCGCGACATGCTCCAGCTCGAATTCGCCAACAGGGTCCTCACCCCCGAAGACCTCAAGAAGGAGCTGGCCACCAAGTACGGGGCCCTCAAGATGGAGGTCCTGAAAGGCGAGGAGGCCTGGCTCCCCGAGGCCGACTGGCCCGGCGTCCGGGTCCACCGGATCGACGCCGCCCTCAAGGTCGACCCGACCCAGGCCGCCGCCCCCGGGGCCTCGACCCGGATCCACTTCGACGGCTATCTCATCCAGTTCGCCAAGGCCGCCAGCCTCATGGCCGTCGCCACCACCTCGCGTGAGACGGTCGCCCCCTTCCGCCGCGAAGCCGAGCAGATCCTCAAGTCGGTCCAGCTCGACCCCAACCGCCCCATGGCCAGCGATCCAGGGGGCAAATAGCCACGGATGAAACACGGATGAAACACGGATGGGAGAGGAAAAAGGCCTTCCTTTGTCCGTGTTTCATCCGTGTTCCATCCGTGACTATTGTCTTCCATCTCTCGCCAGGGCCGTGGCCACTTCCCCCGCCAATCCGGCGTTGGCGAGGATCAGCGAGCGGTTGGCCCGGAGGCTCAGACCTTCGGTCGACTGGCGGAGGTGGTCGAGCAGGAACGGGGTGATCGCCTTGCCGGCGATCCCCCGGGCCCTGGCCAGTTCGAGCCCCTCGGCGAGCCCGGCCTCCATCAGGTCGCGGTCGAGGGCGTCGACCTCGGGGATCTGCTGGGCGATGACGACGGCCCCGGGCAGGGCGAGTTCCCGGTGGGCCCGGACGAGCCGGGCGGCCCCGGACGGGTCGTCGACCCGCCCCTCGATGGGCAGGCCGCTGGAGCCGGTGGTGAAGCCGGGGAAGGTGTCGGTCCGATAGCCGACGACGGCGACGCCCCGGGTCTCCAGGCTGTCGAGGGTCGCGGGGACGTCGAGGATCGACTTGACCCCGGAGCAGACCACGGCCATCCCGTCGGCCCTGGCCAGCTCGTCGAGGTCGGTCGAGACGTCGAAGGTCGTCGCCGCCCCACGGTGGACGCCGCCGAGCCCGCCTGTCGCCATCACGCCGATCCCGGCCTGGCACGCGACCCAGAGCGTGGCGGAGACGGTCGTGGCCGCGTCGAGGCCCGAGGCGACCACGCGCGAGAGGTCGCGACGTCCCGCCTTGAGGAACCGGCCGGATCGGGCGAGGCGTTCCAGCTCGCAGTCGATCAGGCCGACCCGGAGCGTCCCGCCGAGGGCCGCGATCGTGGCGGGGACGGCCCCGGCCTCGCGGACGGCGGCCTCGGCGAGCCTGGCCGTCTCGAGGTTCTCCGGCCAGGGGAGGCCGTGGGCCAGCAGGGTCGACTCCAGGGCGACCACGCCCCGCCCATCGAGCAATGCCTGGGCGACCTCGGGCAAGAACACATGCATGGGAGGGCTCGGGAGGGCGCGAGGCCGGGCCTCGGGGAATTTGCGACCGGGTCGGCCGATTTCGCCGCCGGGGCCGTATCCCCAGTATAATCGACGCGTGGCCCGATCGATCCGAGGTGCGCCGAAAGGGGGCGATGCGAGTCATCCTGGACGTGGTGCAAGGCCCCCGGCGGGGCCAGTCGTTCGTCTTCGATCGCCACGACACATTCATCGTGGGGCGCTCGCGGTTCGTCCATTGCCCGATGCCGGAAGACACGGCGCTCTCGCGTGACCACTTCCTGGTCGAGGTCAACCCGCCGCGTTGCGAGCTTCGCGACCTCGGGAGCACCAACGGCACCTTCGTCAACGACGCCAAGGTCGACCGGGTCCGGCTCAACCCGGGCGATAAGGTCGCCGCCGGCCAGAGCGTCTTCGCGATCCGCATCGAGGGCGAGTCGGGCGACGGCGAAGCCGGGGCCAAGAACAAGACGGTTGCCCTCGTCCCCGGCGCCGCGACCTTCACCTGCGCCGCCTGCGGGATGAAGGCCCCGCCCGGCGTCGACATCGCCAGCGACGCCGACGGCTCCTTCAGCGACTCGATCGAGTGGCTCTGCGACCTCTGCCGGGGCGAGATCGCCACCTCGCCCCAGCCGGTCCCGACCTACACGACGATCCGCCAGCTCGGCCGGGGCGGGATGGGCGTGGTCTTCCAGGCCCGGAACAACCAGTCCGGCCGTATGGTCGCCCTGAAGCTGATCGTCCCCGAGAGCGCCGCCACGCGATCGGCGATCGACCGGTTCCTCCGCGAGATGTCGGTCATCAGCCAGTTGAAGCACCCGAACATCGTCGAGTGGCTGGAACAGGGAATGAATCGGGGCCAGTTCTGGTTCACGATGGAGTACGTCGCCGGGACTAACCTGGAGGCCCTGGCCAACGCCGAGCCTGGGCGGTACCCGATCAACCAGGCCTGCCGGATGGCCAGCCAGGTCTTGAAGGGGCTGGAGCACGCCCACGCGCTGGGGATCGTGCATCGCGACATCAAGCCGGAGAACATCCTGATCGGCCAATCCCCAGCGGGCCTGGTGGCGAAGATCTCCGACTTCGGCCTGGCCAAGAGCTTCCGGGGGTTGGGCCTCTCGGGCCTGACCTTCTCCGGCGAGATGCGCGGGACGGTCCCCTTCATGCCGCCCGAGCAGATGCTCGACTTCAAGGCGGTCCAGCCGATCGGCGACCTCTACTCGACCGCCGCGACGCTCTATTACCTGATCTCCGGCAAGTTCATCTACGACGAGGTCTCCGAGGGCGGCGACCTGATTCGGATGCTCCTGGAGGAGCCCCCGGTGCCGATCGAGGCGCGCCGGTCGGACGTGCCCCTCGCCCTGGCCAACGTCCTCGCCCGGGGCCTGGCCCGCGACCCCGCCGATCGCTACCCGACCGCAGCCGCCCTCCGCCGCGCGATCCGCCCGTTCTGCTGAGGTCGGCCCTCCTGTTCCAAATCGCCGGGGCTCTGGTACTGTAGCCTCAACTCGAACCCCCGGAGGTTGGCATGCGGCGACCGATCGTGCTGGCGTTGGTCTTCTGGTTCGGACAAGGGGCCGGGGCCGGCGAGGTCGAGCGCGCCCGGGACCTCGGGAAGGTCGGCAAGTATGCCGAATCGCTCGAAGCCCTCGACGCCCTGGCCGCGAAGGCCGCCCCGGCCGACCTCGCCGCCATCGCCCTGGCCAGGGCCGACGCCCTGGCCAGCACCGGCGAGCCCGACCAGGCCATCGCCGCCCTCCGGGCCGTCGCCGAGGGGAAGGAGGACCCTGACGTCCTCGCCCGGCTGGCCGACCTCCAGTTCGGCAGGGGCGACTGGGAAGGCGCCGAGGCGAGTGCCGCGCGGGCCCTCAAGGCGAAACCGGACCAGCTCCTCGCCCGCTGGGTCGAGGCCCGCCTCCTAGAAGCCCGGGGCGAGCCGGGCAAGGCCGAGGCCGCGTTCAAGTGGTTCGTCGACTACCAGGTCGACCACAATCAGGAGCTGGCCAAGGACGCGCCGGGCCTGGTCATCATCGGCCAGGCGGCCGAGAAGTACATCCGCGGCAAGTTCCGCGACGAGGAGCTGAGCGAGGAGCTGAACAAGGTCATCAACAACGTCTACGAGGCCGCGATCCGGGCCGACCCGGCCTGCTGGCAGGCGGCCTGGCTCGAAGGCCGGTTGTTCCTCTCGGGCTACCAGGAGGGCGACGCCCGGAAGGAGCTGACCCGGGCCCTCAAGATCAACCCGGCCGCCGCCGAGGTGATCGTCACCCTCGGCCAGGCCGACCTGCAAGGGTACAAGCTCGCCGCCGGGCGGAAGAAGGCCGAACGGGCCCTGGAGATCAACCCGAGGCTCGCCGCCGCCCGCGTCCTGCTGGCCGACCTGAACATCTCCGACGAGCGGTTCCTCGACGCCCGGGACAACGCCGTCAAGGCCGTCGCCGAGAACCCCCGCGACGAGGACGGCCTGGCCCGCCTGGCCGCCGCCGCCCGGTTGCTGGTCGATCCCCTCGGGGCCCAGGCGGTCGAGTCGGTCGCGCTGGCGCACAACCCCCGGCCGGCGACTTTCTACGCCGCCCTGGCCGAGCGGCTGGCCGACCGCCGCAAGTACCAGTCGGCCGAGCGGGCGTTCCTCCAGTCGATCGCCGCCGACGAGAACCGGCCCGACACCCGGATCGGCCTGGGGATGCTCTACATGCAGGTCGGCCGCGAGGCCGAGGCCCGCGACCTCTTCGACGCCGCCTTCGCCGCCGACCCCTTCAACGTCCGCGCCAAGAACATGCGGCTGATCCTCAAGCACATGGAGACCTACCGCCCGGTCGAGACCGAGCATTACACCGTGCTCGTCGACCCGGCCCAGGACGCCATCCTCGCCAGATACATGGCGAAGTACCTCGAATCGATCCACGGCGGCCTGGTCAAGAGCTTCGGCTACGAGCCGCCGGGCCTGACCCAGATCGAGATCATGAAGGACCACGAGAAATTCAGCGGCCGGACCGTCGCCCTCCCCTTCATCCCGACCGTCGGCGCCTGCACCGGGAAGGTCGTGGCCCTCTCCAGCCCCCGGACCAGCAAGAGCCCCTTCAACTGGGCCCGAGTGATGAAGCATGAGGTCGTCCACGTCATCACCTTGCAGCAGACCGAGTTCAACATCCCCCACTGGTACACCGAGGCCCTCGCCGTCCAGGCCGAGGAGTTCCCCCGCCCCCAGCCCTGGAACAAGATGCTGGTCGAGCGCGTCCCGACCCGGAAGAGGCTGCTGAACCTCGACACGATCAACCTCGGCTTCATCCGGCCCGACGAGCCCGAGGACCGCCAGATGGCCTATTGCCAGGCCCAGCTCTACGCCCAGTACATGCTCCAGCGGTTCGGCCCCGACTCCCTCATCAAGATGCTCGCCGCCTACAAGCGGGGGCTCACCACCGACCGCGCCATCGACGACTGCTTCCACGTCGCCAAGGACGACTTCGAGGCGAAGTATCTCGACTTCCTCGATCAGGTCGTCAAGACGATCCAGACCCGGGCCGGCGAGGAGAAGCCCGTCAAGTTCTCCGAGTTGGAGCGCCAGCTCAAGGCGAAGCCCGACGACGCCGACCTCAACGCCCGGATGGCCTACGAGCATTACGCCCGGCGCGACTACAAGCTGGCCAAGCCTTTCGCCGACAAGGCCCTCAAGCTCAAGCCCCACCACCCGATGGCCAGCTACGTCAAGGCCCGGATCTTCGGCGCGATCGGCTACGAAGACGAGGCCCTCGCCGTCCTCGAACCGGCCCTCGACCCCGCGAAGCCCGACACCCGGGTCCTCGACCTCCTCGCCGAGCTGCAACTGGAGGCCGGCAAGCTCGACGAGGCCGAGCGGCTCTACGAGGTCGGCCGCAAGGACGACCCCCAGAACTCCAAGTGGGTCGCCGGCCTCGCCCGGGTCCACCTCCGCAAGAAGGACCCGAAGCTGGTCAACGAACTGGTCGAGCTGGCCAATAACGACGCCGACGACCTCGCCCTCCGCAAGGAGCTGGTCAAGCGGTTCACCCAGGACAAGGACGCCGCCAAAGCCGAGCACTGGGGCGACGAATGCCTCTACATCGACGTCTACGACCCCGAGTGCCACACCCTGATGGCCGACGCCAAGCTCCTGGCCAACAAGCCCGGCGAAGCCGTCGAAGAGTTCGACGTCGCCCTCTCCCTCAAGCCCAAGAAGCCCGAGCTGATCCAGGTCCGCCGGGCGAAGGCCCTCCACGCCGCCGGCAAGATCGCCGAGGCCAAAGCCGCACTCGAAGAAATCCTCAAGAAAGACCCCGACCAGCCCGAGGCCAAGGAGGCGCTCGGGGAGATCCGTTGAGCCTCCGAACCCAGGAGCCCGTCCGATGTCCTCCGTAGTTCCGACCTACGCGACCGGCGAGGCAATCCGAATCGACGACCGCATCTCGTACGCGGGGAGGCCCGGTCGCGTCGTCTTCGTGATCGACACCCGGTCGTATTCGGCGGAGTATCCCGAGGAGCAGTGGGCCTACCTCGAACGAGGCTTCATGATCACAGCGGAAGGTTACGACTTGCTTTTCCAGGAGGAAGCCGACGAGGATCTCGTCCTGATCGCGAGGGCCTGAGGAGCTCGCCTAAGAAACCCCCACGAAAGGAGCCCTGCCCGATGGCGACTTTGCGGCTGAAGACGCGAATCCTCCCCGGTGGCCGGATCGAGCTCCAGTCGACCGGGCTGCCCGAGGGACGCGAGGTGACGGTGCAGATCGTGCTGGAGGATGACGAGACGCCCGTCCGCAAACGGAGCTTGCTGGAAAATTTGGATGGATATCAGGGCGGCCAACTGTTCAAGACCGCGGCCGAGGTCGATCAATACATCCGAGAAGAGCGAGACTCGTGGGGCGACTGATCCTCCCTGAGGTCGGCCCGGCCTATGTCGACGCCAACGCGGCGATCTATCGTTTCGAGGGGGTCGAACCTTATTCGACGGCGTCGGCCCCCCTCTGGGATGCCATCCAGGATCGGACCCTTCTGGTCGTGACAAGTGCCTTGACCCTCCTGGAGGTCCTCGTCAAGCCGATCCGAGACGGCAACGACCAACTAGCCGCGACTTACCGCCGGGTTATTTTGGAAACCGAAGGCCTGGAATGCGTCGCGATCGATCGGAAGATCCTCAACTCGGCCGCGCAGATCAGGGCCAGATGCCGTCTCAAGACGCCCGACGCGATCCACGCCGCGACCGCCTTGCACCTTCGGACAACCGTCTTTATCACCAACGACGCCGGGTTCCGCAGGGTCCCAGGCCTGAACGTCGTCCTGCTCGATGAAGTCGTCGCCTCTTGACCCGTCGGGCTTTGTTCCCCGCATTCTTCGGCCCTTGACTCCGGCCGTCCGCCGGGCCATCCTGGAGGCTCCGGCGCGGCCGGTTGCAACCCTTTGGCCGGGTCGAGGTTGTCTCCGGCCCGGATCTCCCGCAAGAATTCGGTGTCATGGGCGAACTACCCGCGGCGGGATTCCCGATCCGAGACCTCCAGCGTCGGATCGCCGAGCTTTACGGGGCGAAAGACGAGGCCCGGGGCGACTCGGCCACGTTCCTCTGGCTGGCCGAGGAGTTCGGCGAGCTCGCCACGGCTCTGCGGTCGGGGACCGACGAGGAACTCGCCCTGGAGATGGCCGACGTCCTGGCCTGGCTGGTGACCCTCGCCAACATCCGGGGCGTCGACCTCGAAGCGGCGGTCTGGCGGAAGTATGGCCAGGGCTGCCCGGGGTGCCGGGCGACCCCCTGCCAGTGCGACCCGACCGAGAAACCTTGAACCATGATCGACCCTCCCGAGAACCGAGCGATGCGCGACCGAGGCGGATGGATGGGACGGGCGCTGGCGGCCCTCGCGGCGGCGTCGGCCCTGCTGATCGGCGGGCCGGCCCCGGCGGCCTCGAGGGCGGTCGACGTCGAGAACATCCGCGTCGGATTCCAGGATCGCTACAAGGTCGGCACCTGGACCCCGGCCTGGGTCCAGCTCCGGGGCGGGGTCGACGGCTTCAGCGGGTTCCTGGAGGTCGTCGCCCAGGACGAGGACGGGACGCCGACCACGATCCGCCAGGTCGTCCAGGTCGCCCCGGGGGCTACCCAGCGCGTCACCTGCTACGTCCGGCCGGGCTCGATGGACCCGGACTTCGCCACCCTCCGCTTCATCGACGGCAAGTCCGGCCGGAAGGCCGCCAACGACGTCGTCGTCGGCAACCTGATGGGCAACAAGCCGCCCGAACCGCTGGCCCAGGAAGATTACCAGGTCCTCACCCTCGGCCGGTCCGTCGGCGTTGACATGATCCCGAGCCTCCCCGGCTTCAACGCGAACAAGGCCAACACCGCCATCCCAGGCGGGCGGGCCCGCGAGGTGATCGTCCCCAGGCTCCAGGCGATCGACGACCTCCTGCCCGGCCGCTGGTACGGGTACGACGCCGTCGACGTCGTGGTGGTCGACACCAACGACAAGGAGATGCTCGCCACCCTCTCCGGCAACCGCGGCGAGGCCCTCAAGCAGTGGGTCCGGCGCGGCGGTCACCTCGTCGTCGCCGCCTCGTCGAACTGGCAGGCCGTCAACGACGGGCTCCTCGCCGAGATGCTCCCGGCCAGGCTCGCCGGGCAGACCCAGGTCTCGCCCTTCGACTCGCTCGAATCGTACACCGGGGGGAGCCGCCAGGTCGCCTTCGAGAACGTCCCTGCGCAGGTCGCGAAGTTCGAAGACATCGAGGCCCGGGGCGGCAAGGTGATCGCCTCGACCCTCTCGACCCCCCTGGTCGTCCGGGGGGCTTACGGGTTCGGCCGGGTGACGTTGATCGGCCTCGACGTCGACTCCAAGCCGTTCGCCGGCTGGCCCGACCGGGCCCTCTTCTTCGTCAAGACGCTCGACCTGAAGGGGTCCAACGCCGGGATAAACCCGACCGCCCCGGGGATGCGGATCATCACCAACAACGTCTCCGACCTCGCCACCCTGATCCGTCGCTCGCTCGACCAGTTCGCCGGGGTCACGCTGATCCCCTTCGGCTGGGTCGCCGGGTTCATCGTGCTCTATATCCTCCTGATCGGCCCCGGCGACTACTTCTTCCTCAAGAAGGTCGTCAAGCGGATGGAGATGACCTGGATCACCTTCCCGGCGATCGTGGTGACGGTCAGCCTGCTGGCGTACTACGCCGCCTACGTGGTGAAGGGGACCGACCTCCGGGTTAACAAGATCGACGTGGTCGACATCGACCTGGAGTCGAGGACGGCCCGGGGGACCTCCTGGATCAACCTGTTCAGCCCCCAGAACCGCGACTACAACGTCGCCGTCGTGCCGACCTCGCCGACGGCCGACCCCAAGGACGCCGCCGCCTCGCCACCGCCGGGCACCGAGGTCCTGATGAGCTGGTTCGGCGCGCCGGAGTCGGGCCTCCGGGGGATGAACACCCGGGGACAGTCGGGCATGGGCTTCGGCGGCGGGGGGTACAACTACGGCCCGGTCGGCAAGGCCGAGGAGCTGGAGGGCGTCCGGGTCGGGATCTGGAGCACCAAGGGATTCGTCGCCCGCTGGTCAGGCCCCGCCCCAACCGAGGGGTCGATCGTCGAGGTCGATCTCCAACCGGTCGGCTCCGACCGCCTCGCCGGGACGATCGTCAACCGCCTGCCGGTGGCCCTGAAGGACGTGATCATCGTCTTCGGCAAGCAGGTCTATTACAAGGTCGGAACGATCGAGCCGGGCGACACCTTCGAGGTCGGCAACTCCAGCGATCGCTCGAACGACCGGGCCCTCTCCAGCTACTTGCAGGAGAACCGGAAGAACTTCACGCCGGTCAATCAATACATGAACCAGAACGAGCCGATTAACCGGGTCGACCTGCTCCGCGAGATGATGTTCCACGACGCCGACCAGTCTGGCCAGGAGAACGTGCCGAGCCGGACCCACCACGACCTCGACCTCTCCGGGCAACTCGCCCTCGGCCGGCCGATGCTCGTCGCGACGATTGACCGACCCGGCACGCGGCTCGTCCTGAGGGACAACTCGGCCGAGGCCAAGACCGACCAGACCACCCTGCTCCGCCTGATCCTGCCAATCAAGAAGGAAGGCGAAGCCGCGAAGCCGAAGTGACCCGCCCCTCCTCCCGCCGGAGGTCTCCATGTTCCGAGTCCCGATCGGCCCGGCCATCCGCAAGTTCCTGGAGAAGCTGGAGGAGGGCGATCCGGTGGCGCTCGGCCTGCTCGGATTCGGCGTCCTGCTCGCGGCGGTGGCGGGGGGGATCTGGCTGATCGACCGCAAGAATCAAGAGAAGGAAAAGACCAGGGGGCGGCGGACCAGCCGGGGGAGATGACGCGGTGGGGACGCAAACCAACTTCTCGGGCGGGCGGTCGGGCCTCGGTTGGGGCCCGTTCCTCGAAGGGCTCCGGCGGGGCGACGCCTCGGCCTACCTGCTCCTGGTCGCCTTGGCAGTGATCGCGACGGTCGCCCTCTGGGCCGGTGGAAATATCATGAAGGGGGATGCTCGCCGATGATCGAGACGCATGATCTGACGAAGATGTACGGCGACCTCTACGCCCTGAACCGCCTGAACCTGACCTTGAATCAGGGCGACGTCTACGGCTTCATCGGCCCCAACGGCGCGGGCAAGACGACGACGATGCGAATCCTGGCCACCCTGCTCAACCCGACCTGGGGCGAGGCGACGGTCTGCGGCTACTCGATCTACACCGGCGCCAAGGACATCCGCCGGGCGATCGGCTACATGCCCGACTTCTTCGGCGTCTACGACGACATGAAGGTCATCGAGTACCTCGAATTCTTCGCCGCCGCCTACCGGATCAAGGGCCCGGCCCGCAAGAAGATCTGCGAGGAAGTCCTCGAACTCGTCGACCTGACCTACAAGCGCGACGCCCTGGTGACCAGCCTCTCGCGCGGGATGACCCAGCGGCTCGGCCTGGCCCGGGTCCTCCTGCACGACCCCCAGGTCTTGCTCCTGGACGAGCCCGCCTCGGGCCTCGACCCCCGTGCCCGGATCGAGATCCGGGCGTTGCTCAAGGAGCTGCGGTCGATGGGCAAGACGATTCTCGTCTCCAGCCACATCCTCCCCGAGCTGGCCGACATCTGCAACAAGATCGGGATCATCGAGCAAGGGGTCCTGCTCGTCAACGGCGCGGTCGTCGACGTGATGAAGCAGGTCCGCAGCGACATCGTCCTGAACATTGGCGTGGCCGCCCGGACGACCGACGCGGCAAACCTCCTCGAAAAGCAGCCCGAGGTCGAGACGGTCCAGGACAAGAACGGAGTCCTGATCGTCAAGATGAACGAGGGCGTCACCCAGTACAGCTTTCTCGTCCCCAGGCTCCTCGAACAGGGGTTCGACGTGACCCTCTTCAAGGAAGACGAGATCAACCTGGAGACGGCCTTCATGCACCTGACCAAGGGGATCACCAGCTGAACCGACGACGAAGGGGCCGGACGACCACGCGGGTCGACCGGCCCCTTCGATGGCGCGGAGGTCGCCCCAGGCTCAGGCCATGGCCTTGCCGTGGACCGCGATGGTTTGCGCGCCGGTGATCGAGCTGACCGGGATGTAGGTGGTCAGCGGGATGCCGCTGATGGTGAATCTCGAGGCGCCGCTGAAGTTGCCGTTCACCAGCACGCCGAACGGCCCGATGTTGGTGCCGACGCTCGCCACGTCGTTGGTGCCGATGGTCAGGTTGCCATTGACGTAGATCCCCTGCCCGGCGCTGCCGGACCCCTTGGGGACCTGGAAGATCTGGCCGACGCCCCGCCCGACGGTCAGATTCGCCCCGTTGGAGAAGGTGAGGTCGCCGCCGACCTCCAGCCAGTTCAGGTCGCGGGCGACGAAGAGGCCCGTCGAGCCGCTGAAGATCGCGCTGTTGTAGACGTCCAGCGTGTCGAGGTCGCCGCCGACGCCGATCGATCCGCCGGCCTGGATGGCCAGCAGGGCGATCCGGTTGACCTGGCTGGCGCCACCGATGGAGATCGGGCCGGAGAGGATCGCCGTGTGGTAGCCTTCGATGGAATTGATGAAGCCGGACGTGACGTTGATGGCCGCAATGTTCAGGACCCCGGTGCCCGCGCCGAGGGTGCTGTTAAAGTTGTGGGCCCCCTTGGTCGGCTTGTGTTGGGGGATGATCTGGTTGATCTCCATCAGCGAATTCGAGGACGTCCCATCGACCACGAAGCTGGCCCGGCCCCCGGGAGCGGGGAAGGCCTGGATCGTCCCCTCGGTGACCGAGACGAAGAACTGCTGGCCACTGGTGTTGGTGATCACCACGGCCTGGCCGCCGGCCGCGGTCTGCGACTTGATCACCGACGCGTGCGAGAGCAAGACCCGCGTCTCGAGCCGCCCGTCGATCGTCGGCTGGAAGGCCCGACGCCCCGGCCGGCGATTCCCCTTGTGTCCGAGCGCCATCCCTTTAACCTCCCGGATCGCCCGGATCCACGGGGCCGACGTCGGGCCAATCGGCCTCGCGGTGCCCCCTCGATGGGCGATCGCCTGATCCTTGACGATCCAACTCATTCGTCGTATCGGCCGATCCTGGCGGCCCGTCCGGCGATTCGCCGGGGAGATGGCCCGAAGGAAGTCCGGTTGCGACGATAGATTGGGTCCGTCTGATCATCCGGGGCCTTGACGTTGCAACACTCGCCGGGATCGGGCGACAATGCGGGGGATTGGCCTTCCCGGGCTCGCCGCGCCCGACCCGACCCTTCCGAGGCCCTCGCCCGATGCTCGCCCCCCTGCTCTCCCGGAAGTCGTCGCGATTCACCGAGAGCGTCATCCGAGGGATGTCGATCGAGGCCGCCCGGTACAAGGCCGTGAACCTCGCCCAGGGGATGCCCGACTTCCCTGCACCGGCCGAGATCAAGGCCGCCGCCTGCCGCGCCATCGAGGCCGACGTCAACCAGTACGCCATCACCTGGGGCGCCGCCGACCTCCGCCAGGCGATCGCCGAGCATGCCGCCTGGCATCTCGGCCTGGACGTCGACCCCGCCGCCGAGGTCACCGTCACTTGCGGGAGCACCGAGGCGATGCTGGTTGCCCTCCTCTCGCTCATCAACCCCGGCGACGAGGTCGTCCTCTCCCAGCCCTTCTACGAGAATTACTGGCCCGACTGCGTCCTCGCCGGGGCGACCCCCCGGTTCGTCCCGGTCCGCCCGCCCGGCTGGACCTTCGACCCCGACGAGTTGGCCGCCGCTTTCAACGACAAGACCAAGGCCATCGTCCTCTGCAACCCGAACAACCCGACCGGGACCGTCTTCACCCGGGCCGAGCTGGAGCAAGTCGCCGCGCTCTGCCGGAAGTGGGACGTGGTCGCCATCACCGACGAGATCTACGAGCACATCCTCTTCGACGGCCGCCCGCACGTCGCTCTCGCCTCGCTCGAAGGGATGCGCGAGCGGACGGTCACGATCAGCGGGATGTCGAAGACCTACGCCGTGACCGGCTGGCGGATCGGCACGATGATCGCCCCGCCCGCCCTGACCCACGCCTTCCGCCAGGTCCACGATTACGTCAGCATCGGCGCCGCCGTCCCGCTCCAGGCCGCCGGGGCCGTCGCCTACCGGATGCCCCGCGTCTACTACGACCACCTCGCCGCCGACTACCAAGGCCGCCGCGATCGCCTCTGCAATGCCCTCCTCGAAGTCGGCTTCGCCCTCCGCCCTCCGCAAGGCGCCTACTACGTGATGGCGAGAATCGAGGCCTTCGGCGCGACCGACGACGTCGCCTTCGCCCAGCACCTCGTCCGAGACGTCGGAGTGGCGACCGTCCCCGGTTCGAGCTTCTTCATCGACAAGGACCTCGGCCGGGGCTACGTCCGCTTCTGCTTCTGCAAGCGCGACGAGACGCTGAACCTGGCCATCGACCGCTTGAAGTCATTGCGTCGGACCGATCGCTGATCGCACCAGCGGGGTGATGCCTCGGGGCGCCGGGTGCAGGTTATTCGTGAGGGGCGGTTCGAATCGATGGAATCTCCGATCACGCATCTCTCGAAGAGCACGCACACGCTGGTCGTCTCCTACCTGGGAGTGAGGCGAGCCGTCGGCGTCGTGGGCCTCCTGCTGCCGATCGTCCTCGGGCCGGTGGGGTGGCTGGCCTTCGGGATCGTGATCCAGGACAACATGAGCAGTTATTATCACACCGCGCTGCGGGACGTCTTCGTCGGCTCGATGTGCGCGATCGGGATCTTCCTGTTCTGCTATCGGGGGTATGACTGGATCGAGAGCTGGACGGCCAACCTGGGTTGCGTCTCGGCGCTGGGGGTCGCCCTCTTCCCGCTCGACGCCAATAGCGACCCGCTCCATCAGCGGTCGATCCTGGGGTACCTGCACTCGGTCAGCGGCGGTATCTTCTTCCTGACCCTGGCGTTCTATTCGCTCTACCACTTCCCCAGCTCGGGGTCGAAGGGCCAGGAGCCCGCCCCCCACGAGTCTCAGAGGAATTTCATCTACCGATCGAGCGGGGTCGTCATCCTCCTGAGCATGGCCGCGATGGGGGCGTACCTGTTCCTGCTCACGGCGGGATGGAAGCGGCGGTTCAACGACTATAACTTCCTGTTCTGGATGGAATGGGTCGCCGTCTGGGCGTTCGCGGCCGCCTGGCTCACCAAGGGCCGCGCCATCCTCGCCGACATCGCCGTCGACCTGATGACCTTGCCGGCCCAGTTCCTTCGCAAATTCGAGTGAACGGACGCCGGATCGCCCGGAGGCCACGCGGGGTCACCCTCTTGGAGGGATGGGCTTGGCCGGGCGGCTGACCTTCTTCGCTTCCTGCTGGAGATGGTCGAGGTTCGTGGGGATCGGCGTGGCCTTGAGCAGCCTGGCGAAGAAGTTGAGGTTGTGGGCCATCCAGCGGACCCGCTCGTTGACGAAGTAGCAGGAATCGCCCTCGGCCTCGATGTAGGGGCCGCCGAGGCCGGCCTCGTTGGTCCAATAGACGTCGGCGTTGGGCGGGATGGTGAAGCCGGCGATCGAGAGGTCGTAGAGGATGCTCTTGATCGAGGCCTGGCCGCCGTCGCTCTCGCCGACGACCACGGCCCCGCCAACCTTGCCGTACATCTCGTGCTGCTTGCGGTCGTCCATCTGGTAGGTTGTCGCGTCGAGCCGCTCGGAGACCATCTTGGCGACGGAGGAACGTTCGCCGAGCCAGATCGGGGTGCCGACGACGAGGATGTCGGCGGCCCGGATCTTTTCGAGGAGCTTGGGCCACTCGTCGCCGTGCCCCTCGTCGATCCCGCTGCCGAAGGCGACCTTGAAATCGACGACCCTCGCCACCTCGGTCTCCACGCCGAGGGGCTTCAACTGCTCGACGACCTTTTCGATGAGCGCCTGGGTGCTGGACGGCCTCGGAGAAGCTTTCAGGGTGCAATTGAGGAAGAGGGCGCGAGGGTTCACGCGGGCCGTTCCTCTCCTGCCTCGACTTCGGTCAGGATGGCGAAGTCGATCGGCTTGAACGAATAGTTATTTGACATCTCGGCCGAGCACGCCGTCAGGCCGACGATCAGGTCCATCTCGGCCCGGAAGATGATCGAATCGCCGGGCTTCGAGCGGGGCGGGCCGATCTTGAGTTCGCCATCGGGGAGGACCTCGACGTTCATGAAGATGTTGAACGTCGTCGGGATCATGTCCGGCTCAATCCCGAAGGAGGCAAGGTTCTTTGTTAGATTGCCGAAGCAGCTCGGGTGGTCGCCCTGATGGTTGTAGATGATCCGGAAGGTCTCGATGCTGCAAGGCGTCAGCAAGAAGTCGTGCCGGCCGACGTCGTCCGCGAGGATTGTGAACATCGGCCGGCTTCGGTTCGAGTAGAGGACGTGGCCGGTCGTCAGGTAGATCGAGTTGGCGTAGTCGAGGCTCCGGCCCGAGGACAACCACTCGCGTTTGTCGTCCCGGGCGAAGGCGACGAGGTCGGAGACCTGCTCGCCCTTCGGGTCGGTCACGACGAGCCTCTGCCCCTTCGCCAGCAAGAACCCGGCGCCGGTCTGGGGCTCCATCCGTCGAATCTCGGTGCCGGTCATGCCTGGGCCCCCGGGGCGTGGTTCATGGCGGCGAGGAAAGGACAGCCGGAAGCCCGAGGTATCGCGGGAGCCGAGTGCGATTTCGGCGCGAAGGGGGGGTGCCAGTCGGGCTCGACGGCGCGGCCGGAATACTGGCGGGCCTCGGTGGCCGTGCCGTGGTCGGCCAGGTTCGGGTTGAGCGAGCCTTGCAGGTTCTCCTCACGCATCCTCACCACTTCCTGGAGCCGCTCCCAGCGGCCTTCTTCCTTGAGGTGCTGGAATTGGGCGTGCGGGTTGAAGACCAGGGTCGGCCAGATGAACCGGCGGGCCTCGCGGGAGGAGTGCGGGTGGAGGCCGACGATGAAGAAGGCCGAACCGGCGAAGCTGAAGCCGAAGTGCGGGCTCTCCGGGTCGTCGCTGACGCTCGGGTCCCAGGAGTGGAGCGGTGCGTCGAGCTGGTTGAGGAGCCGAAGCTGGACCCAGAGGAGCCGTTCGAACTCCCGCTCGTCGAGGGCGATCGGCTCGCGGAACATGGCGACGAAGGTCATGAACTCGCCCTCGGGGGCAAGCTCGGCCTCGCGAGCGAAGGTATAGAGGTCGCGGCTGAGCCCGGCGGTCGAGCCGCCGCCGCCGAGGTGGTCGTAAAGCCCGAGCCGGTAAGTCTCGTGCATTACCGCGCTCTTGGCACCGACGCAGGAAAATTCCGGGTTGAGCACGAACCCCCGGAAGGCACCGACCGCCGCCGAGGCGAAGAGGTCGGGCGCGGACTTGGGGTCGGAGAGCAGGACGGCGCGACCCCCTTTGGTCCCGAAATAACCGCTATTCCGCCGGGCCAGCTCGGAGTCGAACGGGTTCGACGCCGGGGCCTCGGGCGGGACGGCGGGGCCCGACGGACGGCTCGCCGGGGGCCGCTCGATCGTGGTCGCTGTCGCTTGCATGGAGTGTCCCATCGGTATTAGCCGGTGCGATAGGGCGGACCCGGGGAGGGGTCGACGCGCCGGCCGAGGAGACATGGAGCAAACGACATGCCCAATCCCCGATCCGAAGGGTATGGCCGACCGTTCGAAACGCGAACCGCCCCGCCGGATGGCGGGGTCGTTCGTTTCTGGGAGGCAGACTCAAGTCCGGGTCACTTCCCGGCCGATACGGTCGGCTTGCCTTCGGCGTCGAGGAGGATGATCTCCGGGGCGAAGGGGAGGGTCTTGATTTCCGACTCGATCGTGGCGCGGTCGCCGACGACGAGGACGGTCATCCGGCCGGCGTCGAGGTACTTCTTGGCGACGCGCTGGACGTCGGAGGGGGTGACGGCCTCGACCTTGTCGCGATAGGTCGTGAAGTAGTCGTCGGGCAGGTCGTAGAGGACCAGCTCGGCGAGCGTCCCGCCGAGGCCGCCGCCGCCGCCGCCTCGACGGCCGCCGCCGCCGGCGATCGACTCGAAGCGGGAGGGGAAGCCCTTGACCAGGCGATCCTTGGCGAAGGCGACCTCGGCGTAGGTCGCCGGCCGGGCGTTGGCGATGTCGGTCAGCTCCTTCATCAGCTCGACTAGCGCGGGCTTGGTATCCTCGGTCTTCACCGGGGCCCCGGCCTCGAAGGGTCCGGCGCCCTTGGCGAAGTTGAAGCTGGAGCGGGCGCCGTAGGTGTAACCCTTGTCCTCGCGAAGGTTCAGGTTGATCCGGCTGGAGAACTGGCCGCCGAGGATCGCGTTCATGATCGTCAGCGGGAAGTAGTCCGGCGAGTTCCTCGCCACGCCGACCTGCCCGACGGTCAGGATCGACTGGGCCGCGCCCGGCTTGTCGATCAGGTAGACCTGGATCGGCTTGGAGGCCGGGGTCTCCAGCGACGGCTGGGTGACGGGCGAGCCCGGCTTCCAGCTTTTCAGGGCGGCTTCGAGGACGGGGATGATCGCGTCGGGCGTGGTGTCGCCGGCGACGATCAGGGCGGCGTTATTCGGCACGAAAAGTTGCTTGTAGAAAGCCACCACGTCGTCGCGGGTCAGGCCCTCGACCGACTTCGGCGTGCCGTTGTTGGGCCGGCCGTAGGGGTGATCCTCGCCGTAGAGCAGCTTGGGGAAGACCAGCGAGGCGATCGCCGGGGGCGAGTCGACCTGGCGCAGGAGGGCGGAGAGCCGCTGGGTCTTGAGCCGATCCAGCTCCTTCTGGGGGAAGGCGGGGTGGAGCAGGACGTCGGTGTAGAGGTCCAGGGCCTTGGGGAGGTTGCGGGTCAGGGTCGTCAGCGAGAGGCTGCACGACTCGGGCCCGCCGCCGCCGTTGACCAAGGCGCCGAGGTCCGACAGCTCGCCGGCGAGCTGGAGCGAGTTCCGGGTGGCGGTCCCCTCGGTCAGGAGGTCGCCGGCGAGGGAGGCGAGGCCTTCCTTGCCGGGGGGGACGAGGGTCCCGCCCCCTTTGACGACGAGGTTCAGGCCGACGATCGGCAGGGTGTGCCGCTCGGCGATCAGGACTTCGAGCCCGTTGGAGAGGGTCCGGCGGACGACCGGGGCCGGAGTGAAGGCGGGGTTCGGGCCGGGCGTGGGCTCGACCGAGCGGTCGAAGGTGTCCTTGACCGGGACGGCCGGGGCGGCGGCCAGCGGGGCCTGCGCCGAGCGGTCGACCGGGGTCTCCTCGGGACGGGGGGTCTTGGGGCCGGGGTTGACGTCGAGGCGGACCCGGTGGCCGGAGAGGTACTTGTTGGCGACGCGCTTCACGTCGTCGGCGGTGACGGCGTAGGACTCGCGAAGCTCCGTCTTGTAGGCGAGCGGGTCGCCCTTCTCGACGAAGTTCCGGTTGAAGAAGTCGGCTTTGGCCTGGGCCGACTGGAGCGCCAGGATCGAGCGGCTCTCCACCGCATTCTTGACCTTGGCGACCTCGTCCTCGGTCGGGCCTTCCTTCTTGAGACGGGCGACCTCGGCGTCGGCGACGGCGATCAGGTCATCCAGCCTCTTCCCCTTCTGCGGGGTGATGGTGACCTGGAAGGTCCCGGAGAGGGCCCCGGCGTTGTGGAAGGCCGAGGCGTTGGCCGCCAGCGGCTTGTCGTACTGGAGGGCCCGGTAGAGCCGGCTCTGGTTCGGCAGGCCGCCAAGGATCGTGGAGAGCGCATCGAGCGCGGCCTCGTCCGGGTCGCCGAGGGCGACCGTCGGCCAGACCAGTTGCGTCCGGGCGAGCTGCACCGCGTCGGTCATCGCCAGGGCCGACGACTCGGTCAGGACCGGGACGGTCGGCTTGAGCTTCGCCACTTCGGGGCCGCGCGGGATCGGGCCGAAATACTTTTCGACGAGCTTCCTCGCCTCGGCCGGGTTGATGTCGCCGGCCAGGGTCAGGCTCGCATTGTTCGGGCTGTAGTAGGTGCGGAAGAAGGTCGAGACGTCGGCCAGGCTGGCGGCCGAGAGGTCGGCCATCGAGCCGATCACCGAGTGGTGATAGGGGTGGTCGGAGGGGTAGAGGAACTCGTTGAGCCGCTCGCCGGCCATGCCGTAGGGGACGTTGTCGACCCGCTGCCTGCGCTCGTTCTTGACCACATCGCGCTGGTTGTCGAGCTTCGCCTGGCTGAGGGCGGGCAGGAGGAAGCCCATCCGGTCGGATTCGAGCCAGAGGGCCGCTTCGAGGCCGTTGGTCGGCAGGGCCTCGTAGTAGTTCGTCCGGTCGTTGCTGGTGCTGCCGTTGATCTGGGCGCCGAGCTTCTCCAGCGGGCCGAAGTACTCGGAGTCGTGGTGCTCCGACCCCTGGAACATGAGGTGTTCGAAGAGGTGGGCGAAGCCGGTCCGGCCGGGCTTCTCGTCCTTCGAGCCGACCTTGTACCAGAGGTTCACGCCGACGAAGGGCGTGGTGTGGTCCTCGTGGAGGATCACGTTGAGTCCGTTGGGCAGGGTGTAGGTCTCGACCTTGAGGTCCGGGATGGTCCTCGGCCGCTCCTCGGCGGACGACCACGCGGGCAGGCCGGGGCCGAAGGCCAGGGCGACGACCGCCGCCAGGGCGAGTCTCGACGCGTCTCGATGCATGGGTGTGGGCTTCCTCGAGTTGGACGTGGCGAGGCCGGGCGAAGGAGGGGCCGGGGAGGAGCCGGCCCGAGGTGGATCCACGACTCTAACGGGTGACGTCGCCCCCCGTCCAGGCTCGACCGCCCCGGCCGGCTCACCCAAGGATCGCGTCGGCGCAGGCGTCGCCGCTGAGGAAGGCCCCCTCGACCTTCGCTTCGATGCACCAGTCGCCGCAGGCGGACAATCCGGCCGCCTCGTCGACCAGGCAGGGCCGACCCAACGGCTCGGCGGGCTTGGCGTAGAACCAGCGGTGGACCTCGTCGGGCCCGGCCGGGCCGAGGTCGACGCCGAAGGCTTCGGTCGCGGCCTCGGCCAGCATCCGGGCGACCTCCTCGGGGTCGTCCAGGAGGTGGGCGGCGGCCCAGTCCTGGTCGGAGTGGATCACCAGGGCCGGCCCAGGACCTCGTCCCGGCTTGCTCTGGTCGTTGGCCACCCAGGCGAGGACCGGGTGGCGGCAGCGAATCCCGTCGAAGGGGAGGCTCGCCCCGCCCGGGGGCGTCAGCAGCAGGGCAAAGCAGGGCTGCATCGCGACCCGGCCCGCGCCCTCGGCGATGATCGGGCTGGCCTCGCCGAGCAAGGCGACCGCCTGCGCCGGGGGGGCGGCGGAGGCGACCCGATCGAAGGGGCCCTCGGCGTGGCCGGACGAGTCGACCATAATCCACCGGCCCGGCCCGCCTTCGAGCCGGAACACCCGCGACTCCCGGCGGATCTCCAGCCCCTCGGCCATCGCCCTGGCCAGCGACCCCATGCCGGGGACCCCGACGTGGCGCGGGCTCCGGGGGGCCTCGGCGACGAGCCGGCCGCCTTCGAGCGTAGCGAACCGGCCCCGCCATTCGGCCCAGGCCCCGGCGGTGACTCGGGCATCGAGGAAGTCGCGGAACTTCGGGTCGCGCGCGGTGAAGTACTGGGCCCCGTGGTCGAAGGTCGCGCCGTCGAGTCGACGGGTCGTGGCCCGGCCGCCGACCCCTCGGCCCCGGTCGACGAGCAGGGCTGAGTGCCCCGCGTCGACCAGCCGCCTGGCCAGGGTCAGGCCGGCGATCCCCGCCCCGATGATACCGATCCTCATGGGTGGTCCCTCGTCTCCCGAAAACGACCGGGCGGTCAGGGCTTGCCGTCTTCCCGGGGGCGGATCTCTCGCTTGAGGTCGTCGATCCGGGCGGCGAGGTCGTCGAGCTTCGCCAGGATCTCCCGGTCCGTCCCCGCCGGCCGGTCCCCCTTGGTCCCCTCGACGGAGAAGCTCCCGCCGACCTCCAGCACGCACTTCTCGACCTGGTCGAGCGAGCGAAACCCTTGGCGGTGGACGATCGACCACAGCTCGGGGACGCTCAGGAGCTCGCGGGCCAGGGCATCCCGGCAAATCTCGCCGTGCTCAATCAGGACGGACGGCTTCCCTTCGAGGATCTGGTCGAGCCGCCGGTGCTTGAACAGGAAGCGGACGACGGCGTAGTTGACCGCGCAGAGGCTGAAGGCCCCGATCAGGCCGCCGGTGACGGAGTTGTCGTCGCCGATCATCGCGTTCTGCAAGGTATTCGACAGGCTCAGCAGCACGATCAGGTCGAACGGGTTGAGCTGCGCCAGCTCGCGCTTGCCGAAGACCCGGAGCAGGACCACGAGGAAGGCGTAGACCAGGACCGGCCGGAGGGCCTTCTCCAGCACCGAGGGGCCGAGGTGGAACATCGAGTTCCAGGCGGAGTCGGCCCAGAGCAGCGGCCAGTCGGTCATCGGGTCGGGCCTCTCGCGATCGGTCCGGGTCGTCGTTCAGATGACGTAGTCTTGCACGGCGGGCTCGACCGGGTCGTGGAAAACCTTCCAATTCTTGGGGACGACGAAGACGTCGTCGCCCTCGGCGAGGGCCAGCTCCCGGCCCCGCTCGCGGGTGAGCTGCACGAGCAGGTCGGTCCCGTCGACGAGCCGGAGTTCCAGGCGGACCAAGCCCCCGAGGGGCGTCAGGCGGCGGAGCCTGGCGTTCCAGCCGGGCCGGCCGTCCTCGCGTCGAGAGACGTCGAGGTCGTGCGGGCGGACGTAGACGAGGACCGGGCCCTCGGTCCCCGGGAGGTCGAGCGGGAGCGGGGCCTCCTCGCGGACCGAGTCCATCGAGAGGACCGAGTCGAGTTGCAAGACATTGACAGCGCCGAGGAACTCGGTCACGAACGGCGAGGCCGGATGCTCGTAGAGGTCCTGCGGCGGGCCCATCTGCTCGACCTTCCCCCTGTTCAGCACGACGATCTGGTCGGAGACCTCGAAGGCCTCCTGCTGGTCGTGGGTGACGAAGAGGCTGGTGACGTGGACCTCGTCGTGGAGCTTGCGGAGCCAGGTCCGCAGCTCGTCGCGGACCCGCGAGTCGAGCGCCCCGAACGGCTCGTCCAGCAGGAGGACCTTCGGCCGAGGCGCCAGGGCCCTGGCCAGGGCCACCCGCTGCCGCTGCCCGCCCGAGAGTTGCGAGGGGTAGCGCGCGGCGTAGCCGGAGAGCTGGACGAGGTCGAGCAGTTCGTCGACCCGGCGCCGGATCTCGTCCTTCGGCAGCTTCTGGACCTCCAGGCCGAAGGCGACGTTCTGGCGGATCGTCATGTGGCGGAACAGGGCGTAATGCTGGAAGACGAAGCCGACCCCCCGGCGCTGGACCGGCAGGTATGTGGCATCCGCGCCGGTGAGCGCAACTTCGCCCGAGTCGGCCGGCTCCAGCCCGGCGATGATCCGCAGGATCGTGCTCTTGCCCGACCCCGAGGGGCCCAAAAGCGCGACGAGCTGCCCCTCGGGGACCTCGAATGAAACGTCGTCGACGGCCTGGAACCCGCCAAACCGCTTCGAGAGATGTCGGACCGCAATCCCCACGCTCGCCTCCCCGTTCTGCTCAGTCGTCCTTGGGCCCGGTCCGACCCGCCTCGACGATGGCGGGATCGTTCGGCGGCAATGGTTTCCAGGTCCCGTCCGGGCCGAGCCGCCAGCCAAGGGGTCCAATGTCCGAGCTTCGCAGGATAACCCGGTCGTTCCCCGACCAGCCGACCGACCACCGCATCACGTGCGAGGCCCCGGTCTGCTCGTCCATCTCGACCCGGCCGGCGGCGTCCTCGATGCGGATCCGGACGCAAAGGTATTGCCTCGGGTTGGCCTTGTCCTGGTTGATGGTCGCCCGGACGACCCGCCGCCCGTCGGGTGACGGGACCAACCGGTCGCGCGGGGGCTGGCGGAGGTACGATTGGAGGAAGAGGGTCACTCCGACCGCGAGGGCCAGCGACAGGGCGAGGATCAGGCCCACGCCAAGGACCACGAACCGGCCGAGGGGTGTCACGCTCATCGGCCCCCCTCTTCCTGCCCGGAGACGTGCTTGCGGACGGCTTCCATGCCGATCAGGAGGACGAACGAGATCCCGGCCAGGGCGACGCTCGCGGCATACGCCCCCTCGGGATGGAACCCTTCGATCGTCTCGTGGATGTAGAGCGTGGCGGTCTGGGTCCGGCCGAGGATGTTCCCCGAGACGACCAGCAGGGCCCCGAACTCGCCGAGCGACCGGGCGACGGTCAAGGTCACGCCGTAGGCCAGGCCCCAGCGGATCGAGGGCAAGGTGACCTGCCAGAACGTCCGCCATCGCCCTGCGCCGAGGGTCCGGGCCACTTCCTCCTGATCGATGCCGAACTCCCGCAAGACCGGGACGACCTCGCGGACGACGAACGGGAGGGTGACGAACAGGGTGGCCATCACCATCCCCGGCCAGGCGTAGACCACCCGGAGGCCGCCCGCCTCCAGCCCCCGGCCGAGCCAGCCGTTCGGCCCGTAGACGACCACCAGCATCAGCCCGGCGATGATCGGCGAGACCGCGAACGGGAGGTCGACCAGCCCATCGGCCAGCGCCCGCCCCCAAAATCGTTGGCGGACCAGGACCATCGCGAAGGCCAGGCCGAACAGCGTATTCACCACCGTCGCCAGCGCCGTGATCCCCAGGGTCAGCCCGAACGCCCGCCGGGCATCGGCCGACAGCAGGGCCCCCCAGAACGGCGCGAACCCGCCGTCGAACGCCTTCTTCGCCAGCGCCAGGGTCGGCACCAGGATCAGCGCCGCGAACCAGAGCACGACCACCCCGATCAACAACGATTGCGGCCCGAAAGCCGCCGGTCGGGGTCGTCCGCTCGCGTTCGATGACATGGCGTTTCCTGGAGGACTCGGGACTTGGGGAAGGACTGAGGACGCAGGACTCGGGCCTCGGTTTCTGGCAGGCCAGGACTTGTCCCGCCGGTTCGGGATCGTCGTCAGCGGGACCGAGTCCCGAGTCCTCAGTCCCGAGTCCTCAGTCCTTCCGAGATTCTCGCTGGAGCAGGTTCAACACGATCAGGATGCCGAGCGACGAGGCGAGCAGGACGGCGGAGACGACCATCGCCCCGTGGCGGTTGCCGCTCTCGATCTCGCCGAAGACGTACATCGGCCCGGTCTTGGTCTCCATCGGGCGGTTCCCGGCGACCATGACCACGCTGCCGAACTCGCCCAGGGCCCGGCTGAAGGCCAGGGCCGTGCCGGTGAGGATCGAGGGGTAGAGCGTGGGGAAGGTGACCCGGCGGAAGATCGTCCAGGGCCTGGCCCCGAGGGTGGCGGCGGCCTCCTCCTCGCCCCGGTCGATCTCCAGCAAGACCGGCTGGACCGTGCGGATCACGAACGGATAGGTCACGAACAGCAGCGCCAGCACGATCCCCGGCTGCTGATAGATCACCCCCAGCCCGAACCGGCCGAGGACCGTCCCCAGCGCGCTCGAAGGACCATAAAGGGCTACCAGCATCAGACCGGTGACGACCGTCGGCACGGCGAAGGGCAGGTCGATCAGCGCGTTCATGATCCCCTTGCCGGGGAAGTCGTAGCGGACCAGGACCCAGGCCGTCGCCGTCCCCATCACGGCGTTGATCGCCACCATCACCAGGGCCGTGGCGAAGGTCAGCTTGAGCGCGTGCCAGGCGAAGGGGTCGAAGACCGCCTTGATAAACGCCGAGGGTCCGGGCTGCCCCGCCTGCACCGCCAGCGCGGCGAGCGGGAGGACGACCATCACGCCGAGGTACGCCAGGGTCGACGCCCGGAGGGCCAGCGCGGGGTTCGAGCGGGTCCTGGCGGGCATGGCGTTCACTTCCCCCCGGCCTTGCGGGTGAAGGTCGAGGCCCAGACGCCCCCGGCGTCGAAGACCGTCTGCTTCACCTTCGGCCAGCCGCCGAGGTCGCGGATCGTGAACAAGCCCGGCGGCAAGGGCGGCATCTCGGTAACTTTCAGGTCCGGGTTGATCGGCCGGAACCCGTACTTCCGGGCCAGGAGGGCCTGCGCCTCGTCGGAGAGGAGGAAGGCGAAGAAGGCCCCGGCGACCTCGCGGTTGCCGTGGCGGGCGATCGACGATTCGACCAGCGCCGCGGGGCTCTCGATCAGGAGCGTCCTGGAGGGCGTGGCGTAAGGGATTGGCTTGAGCCCGAAGTTCTTGCGGAGCAGCAGCTCGTTCTCGTAAGTGACCACGGCGTCGCCGGTCCCGCGCTCGAAGGTCGCCAGGCTCTGCCGGCCCGAGCCGTCCATGTTCACCACGTTGGCCTGGACCGAGGCCAGGAGGTCGCGTGCGGCGATGGCGTCCGGCTGGCCCTTCGATCCCGAGAGCAGGCCCGAGCCCCAGATCGCCGCGATATTCCACCGGGCCCCGCCGGAAGTCTTGGGGTCGGGGTAGAGCACGCCGACGCCCGGCCTCGCCAGGTCGGCCCAGTCGGCGATCGCCCGAGGATTCTCGTCGCGGAAACCGATCACGACGAGGCTTCGCGTCACCATCCCCCGGTTCGGCCCGGAATTCCACCCCTTCTCGACCACGCCGGCCTTGACCAGGAGGTCCATGTCGCTCTCCAGCGAGAGCACGGCGATGTCGGCGTCGAAGCCCGAGGCGATCGCGCGAGCCTGGGCCCCGGAGCCGTTGTACGACTCCTCGAACCGCACGGCCCGCCCGGTCTTCGCCCGCCAGGCCTCGGCGAAGGCGGGGATCAAGCCTTCGTGGAACGCCTCGCGGACGACCGAATAAGCCCCCAGCGTCAGCACGTCCTCCGACGGATCCGACGCCGAGGGCGCGCAGCCCATCGCGATCCCGGCCAGGACCGTCAACCACCCGGAGAGGATGCCCCGAACCGATCGCCTCATGCTTCCGCCCGCCCCGTCACTCAGATGATCCAGTCGCCGACGTAGTCCCGATGTCGCTCGCGTTCCTCGCGCATCAGGTCGGCGAAGGTGGTGCGATCCACCACGTCGGAGATCGCCTGGCGGACCCGGCCCCAGAACCCGAAGAAGTGGCAATGGCCGTGGAACTCGCACTCCTTCGGCCGCGACTGGCTCACGCAATCCACCGGCGCGATCGGCCCGTCGACGTACCGCATCACCTCGCCGACGGTGATCTCCCCCGGCCCCCTGGCCAGGTTGTAACCCCCCTCGGCCCCCCGACGGCTGCGGACGAACCCGCCCCCCTTGAGCTGCCCGAGGATCACCTCCAGGAACCGCACCGGGATCTGCTCCCGCTCGGCGATCTCGGCGATCTTCATCGGCTCGGGGCCCGGGTGCTCCGACAGCGCGTAGAGCGCCCGCAAGGCATAGTAACACTTCGACGACACGGCCATCGGCTACGACCCCGTTCCCGCGATCGGTCGAATCATGCCCATTTCGACCAAGGAAGTCAAGATAGCCCCGGGATCCCGGCGGTTCACCCCTCGGGCTGGCCCGTGTCGCGGCGGTAGATCCCCGGCCCCTCCTCGTCGCCGTCGTCGATGATCTCGACGACGGGCACCGGGTCGCGCAGCACTTTGGGCTTGAAGGAGAGCAGCCCCCGGCGTTCGGCGCAGGCCAGGCAGAGGCGTTCCTCGTTGTTGTGGAGGTAGACCTCGCCGTCGAGCAGTCGGTGATAGAAGTCCTGGCCGGGCGCCATCGCGTAGCAGAAGTCGCGCTCGCTCCCAACCTTCAGGGTCACCCGCCAGCCGGGCTCGTGGAGGAACAGCCGGTGCGGCTCGGGGGCCTTGGGGTCGTCGGTCGAGGATTCGAGGTTCATCGGGCCACCTTCCCGGGTCGGGCCTGGCCTGGGCTAGCTTCCGCCCCCGCCTTCGACGGCGAGGAGGGCGGGTGGATGCCGCAGGCGTCGTCGGTGCAGGAGCCGTCCCTCGGCCGGGTCGAGGCGATCCGGTCGTAGACGCGACGGCCGACCCATCCGACTCCCGGCACGAATCGTACCAGAGCAAGCGGCTTCGTCGGCGGAATCCACGAGAGCAGGGTCATCACCGCCTCGTAGCCCGACTCCACCTTCCCGCCCCGGTGGACCAGGTGCATCGATTTCATGCAGGCCTCGCGGGTCAAGCCCGGGTGGATCGTCGCCACGTCGACCGCCGTCAGGTCGACCGGGTCGATCACGCGGTCGGGGTCGCCCGCGGTGAGTAAGGCCATCGACGCCCGGCACCTCGGGCAGGCCCCGTCATAAAGGACTTTCCCGGCGGGCTGGTCGAGCCCGCCGACCAGGCTCCGCAGCCAGGGGCCGGAGACGAACGCGAGGTTCGCGGCGAGCATCGCCAGGCTGAACTCGAAGAGGCCCAGCGTCAGGCCGATCGCCAGGTGCATCCCCGCGACGCCCGCCAAGACCAGCGGGCGGGCCGGCCTCGGCCAGATCAGGACCGGGTACGTCGTTTCCAGGAAAAGCGCGACGTGGGTCAGGGCGTTGAGCAGGAGCGGATAGGCGGCCAGCCAGGTCAGGTCGTAGAGCCGGAACTCGCCCGAGGCCAGGGTCCCCCAGATCGCCGTGCCGTCCCACCAGCCAACATCCTTGAACTTGGAAAGGCCCGACATCCCATAGACCAGCGCCAGGTGGCACTGGATCAGCCGCAAGGCGATATTGGCCGAGACCGTCGGCAACGGGGCCCCGCCCGGCGCCGTCCAGCGGCCGTCCTTCCTCCTCCGGGCCACCTCGGCCCGGTTGGCCTTCCACCGCGCGAGGAAGCGGTCGAGCGACGCCGCCTGCCCGCTCGCGCCGGTGACGGCCAGGTAGAACAGCCAGGTCGAGAGGATGTCGTCGAAACCGTAGATGCTGATCGGAGCCCGCCTCGCCGTCGACGCCGCGATTGCCCAGGCCAGGACCGCCGTCGTCCTGCTGAACAGCCCCAGGGTGTACGCGACGCAAACCGCCAGGCAGGCGACCCAGGCCGGGCGTAAGAAAGCGTCGGGGACGTAAAGCCAGAACGACCAGGCGTAGGGCGTCCGCTCGCGGCGGAACGCCTCGACCACTTCGGGGTTCATCCACCCCGATCGGCCGAGCCAGGCTTGCAGGTCGAGCCCGTAACAGAAGACGCTCCAGGTCAGCAGAGCCCCGACGGCGACGCGAACCAGGCCCAACGAGGTCGGGTCGCTCGGCGTGAAGACGAACCGATCCCACCCCTCGGCGACCGACCGGGCCAGGCCGGCGGGGTAGCTCGCCAGCCCCTTCAGGAAGCGTCGCAAGGGAAGTCTCCGATCTGCTGCGGGTCGGTGTAGAACTCGTCCGAGTCGAGGTCGACCGGCCCGATGTCGGGCCTTTCGAGGAGGTGCCGGATCCGCTCGATCCGGGGGACGAGGTGCATCTTCAACTCCAGGGCCACCGAGTTGCACCCGGGGTTCGCCTTGCCGAGGTGGGAGGCGAAGGAATGCGCCCAGCGGCTCTTCGACCCGTCGCCCGACTCGCGTTTTGCCTCCTCGAAATCCTCCATCAGTCCGTGGGCCAGGGCGAGCTGCCGCTGATAGAGCAGCCGGGGCTTCAAGCCCCGCTCGGGGAGGCGGACGACCTTCTCCGGCCGGCCGTCGACGAAGCTCAAGGTCGCCGTCACCACCGGCGTCGGCGGGAAGGCCGAGCTGTAATAGCGATACGAGTCGCCCTGATCGACCCACTGGTGATAAGCCGCGAAGCGGTCGGCGACCTCGTGCTCCAGCTCCGACGACGGCGGTGCCCCCATCGCCCCGGCCAGGACCGCCGCGACGTGAAAGCCAATCGCGAGGGAAGCCAGACGCTTCGCCCAGCGCGGCCAGCGACGAGGCGCCTCATTTCCCGGCGGGACGGCCCCCGATTTGCCATCAAACATCGCCAGGCCCTCCCGGTCGGCCTAGATTCGCGAAAACCCCCAGCCGGGACGACCCCGACCCAATGTTGCGCCGACTCCCAGACTAGCGGCCCCGAGGCCCGGCGACCAGCCGAACCTAGGCGGCCAGGGAGTACCGTCACGCCTCGTCGAAAGGTCGCAGATTGCCCTGACGGTTCCTTTCGCGTGAATTTCCCAAATTGACTTGCGAGAGCGGTGATCGGGGTTTAGAATCTGGGGGAGTCAGAGAAGAGATTCGGGACAAATCGGTGGCAACGCGGCAGTCGGCCGCGGCCCTGGGCCTCCATGTGGGGCTCCTGGCCGGGCTGGTAACCGTGAAGGGATGACGTCCGGGACGGTTGCCCACCTCGCTGTTGATTCACAACGCGCGCATCTGCAAAGACATTGGGGAGGCTTCGCATGCAAGGGACCGTCGTGATGCTCCTGGCCCTGTCCGGCCTGGGCTGCCACCACAAGAAGTGCGAGACGGCCTACGTGGCCGAGTCTTGCTACTCGTCGAGCTACAGCGGCGGCTGCTACTCGTCGTGCTACAGCGGGTCGAGCTGCTATTCGTCGTGCTACTCCAGCGGCTACAGCAGCTGCTATTCGAGCGGCTCCAATAGCTGCTATTCGTCGGGCTACTCGGGCGCGGCCTACTCGCCGGCCGAATATAGCTGCTACTCGTGCTACAGCAGCGGCTACTCGTCGCCTCGCCACAAGCACGGCCTGTTCGGCTGCAAGCGGAAGTCGTGCGGGGCCTGCTCCGCCCCGGCCCCCGTGGTCTCCGCCCCGGCCTGCGATACTTGCTCGACGGGCTCGATGGGCTATTCCAACCTGCCGGTCTACGGGACGTACACCCCGGTCTACGCGGGTTATTCCTCGGGCCAGTACATCGGCTCCGGCCAGTCTTACGGTTCGGGCCAATCTTACGGCACGGGGCAATCCATCCCGACCCCGATGAGCAGGGGAGAGTCTATTACGACCGAGGTCGCCCCGGCCGCCCCCGAAGCCCCCTCGCCGGGCAACCCGGCCCCGGCCGCCCCGACGCCTGCTCCGGCCGCGCCCACCCCCGCCCCGGCCGCCCCGGCCACCCCGGCCCCGGGCGCCTGAGATCGGCCGGCTTCGGACTTCCGAGGCTTGCGAAAGGGCCGACGG
>JAABUK010002450.1_pt1 | contig 33208 bp, 56 predicted proteins | sample 5559141 | NCBI WGS metagenome assembly JAABUK01 (sample SAMN10711869, study PRJNA513367) | rock metagenome | isolation source: Antarctica rocks | place: Antarctica: Victoria Land, Pudding Butte nord | collected 2016-01-03 | reverse complement strand
GCAGGCGTACCTTTCTGTATCTAGCATGACCTAGCAGGGGTTCAGCAATACGAGGAGAAATCGGCTGCATCTTGATTACTCAGGTAGTCTTGTGCACACGCACTAGATTTGCAACAAAGACTCATACGAACATCCTAAGAAATTTTGTTGGAAATTCTGAGTCCGAGTACGCTGTCTACCGCCAGGCACGGAACGTCATATGTCCTGCAGCTCAGAGTCTGTATGGCTGCAAGGCGTTTGTGTCGACGGTTGAGCAACTCGACCCATTTGGCGACATGTCTTGGGTGTCCTTGCAAGCTGCGCCCTCAAACGGAGAAAGTCAAAGCTGGAGCAGGTCGAGAGAAACTAGAAATGTCGAGTCAAAATAGGCAAGGTGGCATTGCAGGGACGAAATGAGTGAAATTCCTGGGAACCTTTAGTCTTTTTCGTTGCCTCCCCCTCGTCTGTGAAGAAGGCATGTCTACAGTGCACACTTTTGTCTCGTGGTTCGCTGTTGGCTTGTACTGTTGTTGGCCTTCTCGCCGGTGGCCAGCATGTTGCCAGGGCTGATAGTGGGTGTCCACATTGTGGTGCTGTTGCTGTTACAGATGAGTTGCATGGGATATTCGAGAGACCGACTTTCTTAGTGGTATGTATGTATGTACAGTTTTGAGCTGCTTTGACAACGGTGTGCTGCTCTCTTTTCCACAAATACTGACATTGTCAGGTGTTTCATTGTGCAGCATGATCACATGCAACAAAACTTGTTGCTGTCCTTGCCAAAGAATTTACAAGACTGGCCATCACTGCAAACATCGCTATCCTAGGAAGTCATCTGTACGACATGCTCATCCTGATCATGCCAACAGATGCGCATGGATCTTGACCATGCAAACGATTGCGCATAATGTCAAGATGACCGTGCAAAAAGACAGGTCGGCCAAGCTTCTGATGACAGCCATGCGCACACAACCCCACAGGATGCCAGGGAAGGAATGCAGCCACATCAAAAAGTGGCTGATCTGGTTCTGAACACAGGCAACCTGATTCCATGCCATAGTGTGCTTGAACAGGCTGCACCGTAGCAAGCTAGGGGACAATGCCAACAGGCTGGTCTAAATGCTGGCGCCCATACCCCATTCATCAAAGGAAGACTCGTACTGCTCAGCGTCCATTGCATCATCAATGTACTCATCGTTGTCCCAACCAGCAGGGCCTGCAGGAGGGGTCTGTGCTTCCCGTACAATCCGGGAAATCTCCTCTAAACTCTGCATTGACAGCAGCACCACTCATCAGCAACATTCCTGAACATACTGCACAGTGCTGCTGATTGGCCACCTAGAGATGTTCATTTTTACTGACTGATGATGCATTCATGACTTAGCACAACACTTCGGCAGTCCCAGATACTTGTAACACTGGCAACACCAGAAAAAGCTTTGCACATTCATGTGGCATAGGCATTGCCAACAATGAGCAAACCACGTCACAGTCTATTCTAGCTCACAGATTGCATGAAAGACTGCCTTTTATCTTTCATGCAATCTGCGAGCTGGAACACTTCTGTGTACAAGCAAGACGCACAGAGTACTGAGTGGATGCACATGTGAGATGAGTACCTGTAGCCCAGCGCCAGGCGGTGGCAGATTGTCATTCATCTCTGCAACGCCTGGCGGCAAGTCCTTCTTGTACCACACGTGATTTTGGATCTCAGGGACTGTGATCCTCTTTGCTGGGTCTGGCACCAAGATCTTGTGCAACAGGTCTCTGCACTCCTTGGACACCTTCACGTGGGGTGGGAACTCATATTCCACTTGAAGTATTCTCTGCAAAATATGACAACACAGCAGTCAGAGGATGATAAGGCTCTGTTGCATCAAGACCCCTGAGGGGCAAAGTCTTCACAAAGCATTGCATGAACAGCCTGCAGCAGACAAGTCACAAGGTTCCATGACGAGTGCAAGTCTAGCAGGTGAGAACAAACTATGCCTTAGTAGGATCCACTGCAGGCTTGCAGCCCTTTTGGCAGCAGCAATTTGCCTCATGCACGTGTTTTATGGGACGCTGGCAAGGCAGCAGACCACATGCTTGTGGCCAGTGACCACCATGTTGCTCAGGCCAGCTGCAATTGCTGCACCCTGGTGCTGAGTGCTGCCGGCATATTTCTTGTGTCACAAAGGCAAACATACTTTGTCAACATGTGAGGCTATTGCAGAAGAAAAGGGCTATGGAGCAGTGCTTTGGCCAAAGAAGCTTGGTGTGAGCTACTAACCTGGATCATCTTTTGCAGCTTCTTGTTGTCATGCTTATCCTCTGGTCGCTCAAAGGGGTATGCACCCACTAGCATCACATACAACATGACGCCACAAGACCATATGTCTGCAATCTGCACACAGCAGCCCTGCAGTTAGTACCGGGTGCACTGCTGCTCAGGGTTCAGACAAGGCCCTAGCTTGAGCTGCACCATGATGTTGTTGGTATGATTCCTTCTCGGGTCAGACTGAAGCTTTGTCATGTGACCGCTGTCTTGCGCATATGCTGTCTGATATGTGTACTACAGGCCAACACGGTTCTGCTGCATGAAAGCTCAAGCGATGCATTCAGGTGAACATGTTGCTCGCGCTTCCAAACAGCCACTTTGGACAGAGATGTTCAAGGGATGCAATCTGTGTGACAAAAACTCATTGCAGACTCCAACACAGAGAAGGCAATCAGATGACTGCAGCCAAGGGACAGCAACAGCACCTTGCCATCATACGTCTGCCCCTTGGTGGTCATGATGACCTCAGGAGCCAGATACGCTGGCGTCCCTACTCGAGAGCCAGGCGCTGACTGAAACTTCTCATGCTGCACCAGCACCGATAATGTGAACCGACCATAACATGTAGTTAATCGTGTGATCATACAGGTATAAGCTGATGGAGTAAAGTGAGGCTTTGAGTGATTGCAGCAAAAGTACCTTGCTGTACCCAAAATCGCATATTTTCAACAATGGCCTAGGGCTTCCGTCTAATAGCGTGTTTTCAAGCTTGATGTCTCTGTTTGCAACACCCTGCAAAAGGGAAAGGGAAGGTGATGAGTTTGCTGAAAAGTGCAATGCTGGCGCCACAATCTTTGCTGGAGGGTACTGAAGCATGTGACATATGAGCACCAGCGGATAAACCACACGATAGCTGCTGTCTGCTGTTTGTGTGCACATTTTGGTGCCTAAAGCTTACCATTCTATGCACATAGTCAACACCAACTAATAGCTGCTGAAAGAACCATCGCGCCTCGCTTTCTTTGAGACCTCCCTTTCTGACGACGTGCTCAAACATATCACCACCAGCAGCATACTCCATGGCAATGGCAAGATACTGCTGCGTTACAAAGACCTGCAAACAGGAGATGTGTGGGACAACTTTTTGCACAGAATGGCAACATTGCACCATGTGTTGTATCTTGATTGTGCATCACATGCTTGGCATGCGTGCTGAGGCTTCATCACATCACATATACCATGAGTGGTGGTGACAATGACTGCTTGCTGATCTGAACAGCAGACAGACTATATCTTGATATACGGCGGGTATCATGCTGAGAAGCCACTGACCTCCTTAAACTGGACAATGTGAGGATGCATCAGAGATCTATGGTTCATGATCTCACGCTCAACATATTTGGTGATCTGCATGGGACAAACATGTCTTGAGTGAGCAGCTGTGTGCAGCTGTGCTGTTGTGACTGAGCGGTGAACAGTGCTTTGTTGACTCTTGAGGCAGCAGCTTACAGGTCACTGTACCAAATAACCATAAGAGCTGGAAGCTCTGCAGCTGGTCAGCACAAGCCATTCGACAACACAAACCTTGTCTCCACGCTCTATGAACTTGATGGCTACTTGCTGACCAGTGCTTTTGTCCAAGGCTAGCTCGACAAATCCAAATGTTCCAGCATTCAAATCTCGTATCTGCAGGAGAGCAAGGTGCAACTTGAGGCGTGAACAGAGCACTAGACCGAAAGGCCCAGCCATGACTGCTCAGCCGCTAAAAAGCTTGGCAATCCAGCAGAGCCCGAGCCAGCTGACCTTAGAGTACTTGGGGTTTGCAGCTAACGCTTCTGCTTTCTGCTGGGTCGTCATTGCTTGTACGGGCCGGACGGCCCTTCCGACGAGCAATCACCTGCTTACGAACCCCTTATAACCCTCCAGCAAAGACACTCGGAACGGTGAGTGCCAGTTTTGGCAGCTACAGGATAGCACGCTCAATATCTAACTGAAGTCTGCCCAGGCTCAAGGTTGCAACACCGTCAGCGTTGTTTCAAAGCTGACAGCAGTCCCCGGAATTGCAGAGGTAGGTTGAGGCTTGCATGAAGCGAGTGTACTGCCAAATTTCGTTTTTTGACCAAATATAATGGGTGTATAAAGTTCATCTGTAGGCGGCCAGGGGTGGTAGGGGGGCTTCTCTATGGGTTAGAAATGGGGTACGCCGGTGTCCGCTTCCTCGTAAACGTGATTCATTGGTCAGCAGATTGGTCAGGCAGCTTCGAGAAGCAGCAGCATGCGCGAAGGAATTTATGGTCACCTCAGGCTGTTGCTGAAACGTCTTTGCTGCCGGTATGGCTGAAATTCGGGTCAAAGCCAAGCTGTAGTGAACAAGCACACCGTTCTCTATTCGATTGCAACAAGCGTGCATGTGCTCAAGTGCAACAGCAACTTGAGACATCCTGCTGGTCTGGTATGTGCGTTACAGCCTTTTGTATACGGCCCGTGTACGTGGTGATCAGGCACCAACTCCTGTACAAATTTGTCCGGTCAGGTTGCGTCGTTGGTCTGGCTATGCAGCGAGCGGCTTAACGTCTTCAGGCTACTTAAGGCCGTTAGCGTACAGCTGTTTAGGTGTGAGCAAGTTTCCATCGGATAATCTACAGGTCAGATTGCAGCAGTGAGGGCTGCTGCAAGCATAGACACATATTCTTGTGAGTGCAGCAGTATAGAGGACCACAGGCAGCTGCATTTGGTCAGTGCAAAGGGTCAGTTCCAGTCGAAACATGGCATCTGTTTGCTGAGTTTGGATCTGGCCAACCACTGTCACACCAAGTGGAAAAGGGTGTATGAGTCCATCTGCTGATGACAAAGCTATGTCAGCTCATCACAACTCATCTCTGCTGCTGTCTGACGATCCACCTTGATAGGTGTCAAGAAACTCTGTAGCCAGGCCCGCATGCAGAGCCGCTCCCAGCTTCAGCACTGACTCATCTAGCTTGAATTTGGGCGTGTGTAGCCCATGTATTGTGCCTAACTTCTCATCTCTGATTCCAAGGAAGGTGAAGCAGGCTGGTACTCCAGCTGTGTGGCTGTAAAAGGAGAAGTCTTCTCCTGCCAGAGTAGGAACAGCTTCCTTCACTCTGCTGCTGTCGTCAAGCACCCTGCGTAAGAAATGTAATTTTCAACACGAACAGAATGTCAGCGGACTGCTGTCATCAAATGGTAGTACAGTAAGTTCACATTTGCCTGTGGACAGTCAGCAACAGTGGGCCAAGTGAATCCTGTGCAGCTTGGGAGTGCTATCAGATTAATGGAAGTCAGCACAGCAGTATATGTTCTCAAACATGCAGTGTTGTACTTCACCAGCAGAACATGTTCAGAGGTGAGAGCAACATCAAGCAGTATGCTCACTTCACAGTGCATAGACTTCACAGCACGTAGTCTTGATGGGAAGAAATGTCAGCTTGCTTCCCATCAGACTGCCACTTTGTCGGTGATTGCATGAGAACCCAGAAAGCAGAAGGCAACCACAACAGGTCTCACTCACTGGCCCTGCACATGTCTTTCCAGGCCAGCTTGCAAAGCTGGTAATGGCAGGTGTGTCTGACTTTACCTGGCTCCCACATCCTTGACAAAGGCGGCCAAGGCGGGGTCATTGACTGTGGGTGGGTAGTATGGGTGTGCTTCTTCCATCCAGTCAACCTCTGCAGAGCAGCCGTATGCTGCAGCCGTGCTGGTCATGATCTGCACCACGCACATCAGTCTGCCTTAAATCTGCTCATGTTGTATACATGCCGGCCTGTGCACAGCCCAGCTGCAGACACTGGTCACATGCCACACGCCATCTTGTCAAGCATAGAATTTTGCTGCGTGCAAATCAAAGCTGTCGCCTGCATGCTGCTAGATCAGCGGCTGTTCAAAATCTGTGATCTTTGCAAGGCGCTGGTGCCCACCTCATACATCCTCTTCTTCATGCGCACCATGCCCTCATGAGTAAGAGATCTGTAGGTGGCCCCTAGCTTGACCACGTCAGGAATGACATTGTAGGCGTTCTCACCGGTGTTGAAGCGAGTCATGCTGACTACTTGGGAGTGCAGTGGGTCTGTCTCTCTAGCAATCACCGTCTGCAAGACATTTATGTTTGAGGCACATTGGTCAATGCTTGTGTTGCATAGCACACTGAGAGGCATACTAGTGCAACTCATGTCTTATGTCGTGGTGGACCTTGTTTACTCTACCTTGTTACCTCAGGTAGCAGCAGCATGATGTCTGTAAAAAGCTGCTCGACTGGACCTATTCTGTTATGCAAGACAGCTCTGCATGTCTGCCTGTGAGTCCAAGCTAAGCTGCTGCAACAGCATGAGGTGCATTGTTGGAAGAAGAGGGAAATCAAAGGGCTGGAAAAGACAAGGGAAGGGAGGAGGCCTGAACGGCACTGAAAGGGAAAAGGCAAGGACCTGAAGGCAGTGAACAAGCAAGGAAGCACATCTGCAGAGAAGTGACGAGAACAAATTTGGGTGACAGGAACACAATACAGTGACAAGAGCAATGGACAAATCTAAGCGCCAGAGACGATGCTAAAGTTTGCAATGGGCAAAGCCACCAACGGGAAGGGATAGACTGCGGAACACAGCTGAGGCGTCACATGAAAAACGACAATGTTGGACCAAGCAGGAGTGAATAGCAGCATCACTGGGGTGCAACCAGGAGGCAAGGCAAACCTGCAGGGCAGTCACGATAGCTGCTCCTGCCACAACAGGGTCCACAGTGGTGTGGGGCATGGCTGCATGACCCCCTTTCCCCCTTACTGTCACATTGAACTGTGCTGCAGCCCCCATGATGGTGCCTGCACCCATGCAGCCATAACACCTTCTCAAGCTGGGACATTGACCTGGAAAGTTGCTGCTGGACATCTGTCCCTTATCTTCATACTGTCTAGCTTCACAGATGGAGATGACGCATCATGCAGTGGGATGGTGCATCTGCAATGACTGCAACACCTTCACTGTGCAATTGTGCTGATGATCCGCTCAGTGGCAATGTTACATGCAGAAGCAAACAACCTTCACTTGTAATAGGTCAGTTGATCATGTAACAGGCAACATGGAGTTACTGTTTCCCATGCATAGGCTGTCACATGCAAAAACGTAAAAGGTATTTCCACCACGCCTCATACAAATATAGCATTGTGGATGTGAGCCAGCCAGTGCCTTGCTGCCTGGCTGGTCTTGCTGACCAATGATGTCAGGCATGAAAGAAACCAGGATCAGGATCTGTCCCTTGGTACCCCAGTACCCCAATGGAATCCCTTACTATTGTTGCTCCCTTTACAAGTTTCAGAATTAAGGACGCAATGAGCAAAATGGATAGAAGGCTGTACCTGCTTTAGTCAGGATTGACCCTGAAGGGGAAGCAGGCCAAACGTGGAATCCAAAAATGGCTTTCACATCTTTCAAGTGGCCTGCATTCACGATCAATTGATGGTTCAGATGTAGCTCATTCTGAGCTGTGATACAAAACAGTCTCTTAGTGTCCAAACTGTTGTTGCACTTGACAATTGAATTCCATTGCTGACCCACTGCCATGCATATGGCAGGCGTCGTGTACATACAGACAGCTTGTGCAACACAATCCTGATCACAATGCTTGCAGCGGATGTCTAATTTATGTGGAGTGTTCTAAATGGCCAGTCTGTGACTTGACACTGATTGGGAATGCTAATGCAAAAACAACTGCTATGCTTTGCTGCATCCCAGTCAGATTGGCTGTTGCATGTCAGCTGAGATCATTTACAGCCAATGCCTTTATTGGGCTAAAGGAAGCTTGAATGCAGCACAAACTTTCATTGGGCTGCTGAGAATCCATTTGCCTGTTGGGGTTGGCAGCATTCAAGCAAGACCAGGCCAAAGCAATCCCATTAAGAGTGTACAGTTTGGACACTGTTCAAAATCTAAATATACTCAAACACATGCAGACACGCTGTTGATCTTGGCTACACAGAAATGATAGTCAATGCGTACCTTCTTGGACCATTCTCTCCCCGCCAGCTCCACCCTCCTCGGCAGGCTGGAAGATGAGCTTCACAGTGCCTTTCAGCTCAGCTTCCCTCTTCTTCAGCAGCTTGGCACCCCCCAGCAGCATTGTCATGTGGCTGTCATGCCCACATGCATGTGACTTGCCGTCAATCTTGCTCCTGCACAGCAACAACAGCTTGGTCTGCTCCAGCAGCACAATACTGAACCCCAGGGAATACAAAAGGAAGATCTTGTGTGATTTGGTGATGAGTCTACCTGAATGGGACATCTGACTCCTCATGAATTGGTAGGGCGTCGATGTCCGTCCGTAGCGCTACTACAGGGTCACCCTTGCCAATGGTTGCCACGATGCCAGTCTTTGCGGCTGGGAACCTGCATAGCAGGTGTATTGGTTGCATGATCACGAATCAAGCCATTTAACCAGCTTGAGCAGAGACAGGACGCTTGCATGCCTACTTGTAGGGGATGTCTAGGTCATCCAGGGCCTTTCGAAGGAAGAGGCTGGTGTTGTGCTCTTCATACATGAGCTCTGGCCACTGGTGAAGTTTTCTGCGGATTCCAACCATCCAGTCCTGTTCTTTGCTAGATTCTTGCATGTACTCTGCTAGCCTGGCATCTGACAGGCCTCTGACTGCTTGCAAAATGACGATACAGAAGAACAGCTGCAAAAGCTTGCACCCCTTCATATTCTTGGCTGAACGCGACCCGTATTGCCGACAGGTCAAGTTAACAATAGTCAACAAGGCTGCATGCGACGAACCAATCCCAGTCTATTAACGTGTGCACAGCGCGCAAAATGACACAGGCTCGAGGTCACCCGTAGAAAACCGGAGGATACCTCGACATCACGGCCTGGGGTTAGATGATGCGGCACTGATTGGTGTACGCGCAACCTTGTTTCTGTTTACAGGTGAGCAAACGAGTTTGACCGAAACCAACTTGACCTATCGAAAGCAGAGCAAGTCAACGCTGGACCTGAGGTCGGAACGAACTTGAATTGGGGGCTGCTACGTTGCCGTGCTCAGTAGGCTGCTCTGACATGTCGGCAAGAGCTCGCGGGAGTGCTGTGGTCGTGCGCGGTGCGCGGGACTGATCATGTCGCAATCAGTACTGGCCCGCCAGCACGTGCTGCGCAGCTTCGTGAGATGAGCACACCCTTGCCGAACTTGAGGTCTGGCTCTGTTCCTTTGTCCCGGATCAGGTCCGTGAGTTTGGTTTCTACAGCATGTTGTGGTAGCATGCATGGGCACGGCTATAGCTGTTTGAAACGCAGGGAGCAAGCCCGAAAGGCTCTTGTCGAAGCTCTCGATTCGGTGCGGGACGGCAATTATTTCCACCCAGATGCTGTCTGTCAATACCTAAATCACCCATGTGAAGCTGTAGTTGCGATTGCTGTGGCAGGTGCGGGGTAAGAAGATCCTGATCCTTGACCGCAAAGTCAGTGGCTTCCTTGGTCTCATAGCTGAAGTACCGCTGCTGAAGGAACATGGAGTTGAAAGGTGAAAATGGTTTCAGCCTGTGAGCGAAGCACATTGTGACAAGCAGCAATTGCTCTTGGAAAAAGCTTCATGACATGACATGGCATCAGCAGCACTGCTCAGGAGCAGTACACATTCCGGTGTGCTGTGTACAGGCTGCTGTATCTGCAAGAAGAACCCCTGACGGACATAGATGTACGGAGTGTGATCTACCTTGTGAGGTCTCGCATTGAGAATGCGCAGCTCATTGCTCAGCAAATCCTCCAGACAAACAAGTAGGCCGCTTGATTGCGCAAACCTGCACCTGCTTGACGCAATGCAATCAGCATGCAGAGCAGAACTGCAACAGACCTGCACAAGTCATATGTCCTTAGACAGTATACATTGTGCAGCATGCTTGATATATAACAAAACGCCCTGCATATATATCTGCAGCAATTTTTCCTCACAGAGAATGCATGCTTCTCAGCTGCATCAAATCTGAAAACAGCGCCACCAATGAGTGCTGCTGTCCCTCAGGCTGGGAACTAAATTGGAGTACTCAGTCTTTTTCATGCCCAGAAGAACAATGGTCTGTGAGAAGGTCTTCCAAGAAGAGGGCATTGCTGCAGATGTCACCCTGTCGGAGTATCCCCTTGACTTCATCCCCTTTGACTCAGACATACTGTCTTTGGAGCTTGACGGTGCATACAAAGTAAGTGGTGACCCCACTGCCTCCTGTCACCCATGACAGTGGACAGCAATGTTGGTTTGACAGTAGACAGCATTGTTGAGTTGACTGCTCATGGCATCTCTTGTAATGTCTGAAATGCATACACGGGCTCTGCAGTTCTGATGGGTTTGCTGGACCGAGACATTATTGCGATTTTGTTTCTGCCAGCCTTTGTATACAGAATACTCAGACATGCAGTACAGAAGAGCTTTCCAGCGTGCTTTATAGCAAGCACACAGTAATGCTACTGAGGCAACATCACATTGCAGCAAGCAAGTCAAGCTGTGGCTCAGACAGAACGCAGCACTGTAGGCCCTATTTGGTGCACCACCAACCATTGCAGAAAATGTACAAAAGGTGATCAGACGCCTATGCAGGAGTTGGTTCTAGATGGTGACACATCCAGCCTGTACTACACAGCGCGAGGGCTGATGCAGTTGCAGAGCCTGTATGGAACCATCCCAGAAGTGAAGGGCAAGGGCGGCCATGCCCTGGCAGTTAAGAACTTGCTCACCCTCATGCGCCGGGAGATGGGCCTCAAAGCACCTCGAACAGGTCAGACCCAGATGTAATGCTTCATGAACACCTTGCATAGCTTGGCTTGATCTCTCTTTCCTGTGCTTAGAGATACTGGATGTTGTCTTTTGTGCTCAAATCTTGTTGCTGAAGCACCTCGATGTATGACATGCGTCTGTAGCTCTTGTATCATTAGCCACCCCATCAGTTTCTAAGTTCAAAATCACCGCAATACAAGTCATTCTATCATTGGGAAGCATGTTTGACAGCACTTTTGGTGTCATATATGACTGCATGAGTGACTGCAAGATATACCTGATGGCAGTAAACAAGATGAGCCAGTCAGAGCATCACTCAATGAGTCGTTGTACAGCTGTCCCATTGTTTGCCATGTTCTTAATAGCTGTCAGTGCTCGACATAAAGTTGCTCAATTTTCTACATTCAATAGCATGCTGTTCAAAAGCATATTGACAGGTCCTGCCAATGTAACTGAGCTGTGCACTGCTTTCTGACACAGGTGGAGGGCAGATTGATACATTGGTCCTGGTTGATCGAACTGTGGACCCTTTGACCCCCCTCTGCACCCAGCTGACCTATGAGGGGTTGGTGGATGAGACCCTACACATAAAGAATGGGGTTGTGCAACTTGGTGCTGAAGGTCAGTGCTGAAGGTCAACTTGTACCACACATGTTTGATGACTGACTCTGTATGACTGATGTTCCATCTTCCATAGTGCTTGATGACTGACACTCAATAACTTCATGCGGCGTGCATGCTTCAGATTGTTTGTCTGCATCTGGCATGTTGCATATTGTCACATCAGAACACAATGTTTTCCTAGTAAGAACCGAAGAATGCGACCACGAGCCCACACCTGGGAATGAAGCGTTTAGTGAACTGGTTGCTGTCTGCTGTTTGTCCACCTCTCAGCAGGTACATTCACACACTTCATTTCCTTTGCCAAGGACAGCACAATTCTGAAGCAAGCAACTGTGACTCAGATTCAGCTGTGTACATGCTGTCAAAACAGCGCCATCACTCCACCTCGGTACAGCAGATAAGACTGATCACCAGTACCAAGAGCCATAAATGATGTGTCATGCCAGTCAAAACAGTGGAAGTCTGCAAGTCAAGCAGATGACGTGCTTAGCTGCAACTCCCGTGCTTTGCCTCATTTCAAATGTGCTCATGTTCAATGCCATGCGCAGGTCAGAAGCAGCAGAAGTTTGCGCTCAACTCAGCTGACAAGGTGTACCTTGAGCTGCGCGACCTGAGCTTTGCAGCAGTTGGTCCAAAGCTGAGTGAGCGAGCCAAGAGCTTACAGACAGACTACAAGGGGAGCAAAGGGTCAGAGCGAAGCTTAGCAGAGCTTAAGGACTTTGCTGCCCAGCTGAAGAGCCTGCCCAACATCACACGCCACATTAACCTGGCAGAAGCCATCAATAGGGTTATTGCCCGGCAGAACTTCAGAGATAGGGTGACTGTGGAGCAGAGTCTGCTGGATGGACACAGCGTGGATGCTTGCTGTGAAACCATAGAGGTGATTTGCTTCAGTGCTGTGTAATCTGTTGTATCCAGCTTGCAATTTGCATACATGCAAGGGCACCTCATTGCATGTGGCATGATAAATCCCCGGTATAACACTTGGCTTCTCATTCAATTGACGCCGTGCTTTCTTTCTGTGGCATGTTCACTGCACTGGCATATATGCCAGAGCTGCACACCAGGTCTGTTGTCAGCACAGTCAAACGTAGTGTTTGCTTGCTATAAAACACCACTCAGGCCTGTATGGTTGAGAGCTGCTTTCTAGACCAGTACAAACGCCTTCTGGATGCATTGCAGCATTTGAGAAGCGTATCAATCATGCAGTCATCATTCACACAACGTATGCAGCCTGTGCAATGTACACAGACTCCATGACATCACTGTCTGCTGCTGTTGCTGCTGCAGCTGTGACTGTGCACAGGGTCCAGCTATCAGTCATGCTTAACACTTGGATGCATGTACAACCACACAGACATCGTGTCTGTGTGTGGGTTTGTCACCAGGCAGATGGCATTGTGAAGCTGTGCTATAAGTGCTGTAAGTGCTATAAGTGCTATGAGTGCTATAAGTGTGTGAGAAGCATATCATCATCAGCATGCGCATGTGTGTGCTGCGTCAGTGAAAGCAGGGTGATGATGGTGGATGTGGTATGCAGACGCTGATGTACCAGAATGAGGACCTGATGACAATCCTGCGCTTGCTCTGCATCTTGTCCCATACTCAGGTCAGCAACCTACTGCTTCTGTTGCTGCTCTCAGGCATAGCTTTGTTGATGCACCCATTCTAGGCTGCTCCTGCAACATTTTTTGTTGCAATATGCGCCTTGTCATGCAACAGTCACTTAGCCATAGGTAGTTGACAAGGTATTCAACAAATACGGCCTCTGAGTGTTATGTTTCATGACCCTGTCAGCCACATGAAATTTGGAGCAAGCCATATTTGATGTAGCTGTTTGGTGTGCTGAGCTGCCTGCATACTTGATGAAGCACTAGCACACCTACTGCATGAAATAGAGGCAAGGCAATCCTTGCAATCAATGATACATTGCTGTTGCTGTGGTTACATTCTGCTGAAGCCGCAGTTTCTGGTGTGCATATGGCAGAGACAAGCTGCCTTCTACATGCAGAACAAGCTTTACATACTTGCTCATGTATCCAGGGCGGTGTCCCCAAAAAGCATTGGGATGTGTTGAGACGAGAGGTGTTGCACACATATGGACATGAGCATATCTTGACCTTGGCTGCGCTTCAAGATGCTGGTGAGACATTTGTATACCTAGCAGCTGCCATGCAAAGGACCGTACACACATGCTGAAAGTGAGAGGTTGCAGCATGTGCCTCGTTTCCACACTGCCAGACTCGGAGGACTGCAGCGTTCAGAAATAGGTTCAGTGACCACATGAGCTGTATGAGGAGCCTGTTGTTCATCAGCAAAGTCATTGTGTTTTGCTATGTTTTGCAGAAGATCGACCCATATGCAAGAAGCTGATGTGTACTTGCCTGCAGGGTTGCTGAAGCCGCAGCAAGGTGGTAGATCCACATTTCCAGCAGTCAAGAAAGCCTTCCGCTTGTTGCTGGACAGCGTGAATGACACCGATCCAACAGACATAGCTTACACGTATGCTGGCTATGCTCCTTTAAGTATACGCCTGGTGGAGCATGCACTGCGTAGTAGCACAGGGGAGAGCAGCAGCAAAGAGCTGGGACTAGAAGAGGCTCTGAAGGCCATCCCGGGGCCTGCGTTTGATATTGTGCAGACTGTTGATGAACATGGGTTGCCTGTAGAGCAATCAGCTGGTGCTGGAGTGCTGCAAGGTCAGTACAATGCAACAGAGTGCATTCAGGCCCCAACATATGTGTCGTGATCTGAACCATTATGGTGCTAAGGCAAGACATGTAGTGCAATGTTCCTGAAGTTTGTGCATGTATGCGAGACAAGTGCACAAGTCTGTGCGATACATGATGTGCAGGTAGCAGAGACAAGAAGCGAAGAGTGGTCCTTGTGATGTTCATTGGAGGAGTTACATTTGCAGAGATTGGAGCCTTGCGGTTTCTCAGCACCAGGCCAGAGGTCAGGAGTGACTTTGTGATTGCAACAACAAAGCTTGTGAATGGTTCATCTATGCTTGAAACCTTTCTAGAGGATGTTGTATCAGAAGCGACGCTCTCAAAACAGCCAAGCAATGTTGCATGAAACTCCCGGGTCTCACACTCTTTAACTACAGCACCGACTTAATGTACAAAATGCCAAATTACTCCAGACTACACTTTGTTTTTCTAGGAAAGGACATGAGATGAAGTACACATGCTCTTCTCAGTCATTTTCCCTATCACAAGCATCAATCCAGTCACTGTAGACGTCTATAGGTTCTGAAAGGGTGTTGATTGGTGTCCTGAAATTAGCCCCACAAACACTGCAGCTGATCTGCCCTTGCTCGCTCTCTCTGTCCATGACAGCTGACGCTGACTTGCCAGAATTGCAGAACGGGCAGTTGAAAGTCGCATCCAATTTTGGCTTCTGCTTCGTTGGCGGGGGCTTACTGGACTTGCGCTTGCCCATGCTGCCAAAACAGTTCTGCCAGAACCTGCAAGGCTTGTTGTGTCAAAACTGATCGAAGCTGTCCTCTTGCAACCCGCTGGCTCTCTCCACAAAGATCTTCAGAACGATCACGGAGAGCGTCGTACCCTCAAGCCTTTGTACCACTGTTGAGTGTCAACATCTGCAACGAATCAGCAGCACGACAGTGCTAGCGATTGTGGGTGTGTTGTCACGAGCATGGGTAGTCTTCAACACTTTGTGTTTAGACGAACTGCCTTGACGACCCGCTTCTATGTTGCTAGGTCTATAAATTCATCTAATTCACCTGACCTATTCATAAATTAGCCGTCAAAAGATTGGCAGTTACTAAACTCAACCACAGCTGTCTGCACAGCTGTACTTCTACATATGCTTGCGACAGACGACGACAGATCTGCTTTATTGCTCGACGGATCTACCGACAGCAGCGCTATCAAGGATCTCATCGCCACCATTTTGCTCATCTGCGTAACGAGACTGTTGCGGCCCTCGACATAGTCAGCCTTTCTAGGTCAAAGCTGACCTGGCTGCCGTCGCCACTCTTGTGAGCAGGCTGTGTCGATATGCTGACTCGACTGAGCCTACATGGCCTCAACCGCTGTCTTACGCAAAGAGTTGCTGCTCTTGCGGTCACTGCCGTTCAACAGCAGCTCATCGGTAAGACCTGCTACCTGACGCTTCGTCTGTGCTTTGGCTCAGAGTGTCAATACAGTAAGTGTGCCTGCAGAGCTAGCAGCGTTGAGCACAAGCTTTAGTTCGCAAAAAGTTCCGTCCGGTTCCAATCGGCACTGTGGGTCATCGAAACTTATCAGGCAGACTCAGCAATTCTTGCACACTTCCGCCAGACCTGCTCAAGGTGATTTGAATCAAAAAAACCAGCAAAACTGGGCCTTCCAGTTTCTTGGTGCCAGCAGCTCTCCTTTCTGTATTAGCCTCACGATGTTGTGCGCCTGTACAGACCCACAGTCAGCTGAAAAGGCAGCATCACAAGCTGATGGAAGCACTATCCAAGATTCAGATAGTATCAAAGAAGGTCCAATGAGGGCATACTTGGATGGGCGCAATTCAGGATTATTCAGACCTGACCCGCGCCAGGAAAACACCATCAAGCTTTTGCAAGCTCTTTATGATCAGCTGAAACAGGTCCACCTGGAACACAAACGACCCTCGGGATTGACCACCACGGATCACATCGGCCTTGACAAACCCAGGCACTCATGGTATGCCTGCATGCATACTGCTCACAACATAGCTTGTCTGCTCTTGCACAGTTGCATGGCCAACAGTGCAAACATACTTTGACGTGTTGCTGCCATTGCTTCCCACCACGACACATGCACCATGAGCTGAGTTGTGCATTAGTAAATCACAGCTTCAAAGCCAAGTAAAGGTCCTGCATTCTCATCCTATGTTGATGCAGCCATGTGCTATTGGTAGACTGCGTTCAAGCCAGACATAGAGCCACATCATAGCATTTGAATCACTTGAGATAGCTGCGCCCCCTGTACGCTGCAGGTTCACGCGGCTGATGACAGGCTCTCCAACCAAGGCACAGCAGACCAAGCTGCAGGGGCTGTACATGTATGGTGGTGTGGGAGTGGGCAAGACCATGCTCATGGATCTGCTGGCCCACTCAGCTCCCTCCTCCTTCCAGGTTTGTGCCCCCTCCCAACCTCAATGTCATTCTTAGACATCTTCCCTATGTAAAAAACAACTTTAAACTGTCTCCAGACATTCTTGAGTCTAGATTTGCACTGTCCAAGGGGCATTAGTCCAATAAAAGCGACATTTCTGAGTCCTGGAGAGCTGAATGTCACTGTGACAGCAGGATCATCAAACTGAATGAGGGATTAACCTGCAAGGTTGCAATGACACAGACAACATCTTGCACCAAAGCCGCAGCGCAATGCATGTCTAGTCAGTCTGTGTTTTTGGATTGCTGTTGTTCGGCTGACATGTCCTGTCTGCATCATTGTGTTATGTCTCATCAAATGTCTGCTGTGTCAACTGACACTGTGGCAGCCTTGCTTGCACTCTGACACGTGATGTACACATGCCAAACTGTGCAATCTATGCTCATTGTACTACTGCTGTGCACACCATGCAGCTTCATGTATTTCAGCCTAAAAACAGCTCACATCCCACTTTGAATGCCCGCATGCAATGATGGGATTCGCATTTAAGCTTAGTGGTCACACATGCTGAACAGACATTCGATTTTCACCACAGCCTCATCTACAGGACTACGGCATAGATCGAGCACCTTACATGGGGCACAGTCACATGCAGTCTGGTGCTTTTTACGTTCCGCCAGAAAATGCACAAACATGACCTCAAGCTTGGGGATGTATGCAAGTCTTCAATGGCACAGTGAACATCAGCATTTGGCAAAAGAACACAAACAGAAACTGCTGTTGTGACTGCAGTTGAAGCGCACACACTTCCACGACTTCATGCTGGACGTGCATTCCAGCCTGAAGAAGTATCACAGCCACCAGGACCCCCTGGTGCAGGTGGCCGACTCTGTGGCCCGGGAAAGCAAAGTGCTGTGCCTGGATGAGTTCTTTGTGAACGATGTGGCTGATGCTGCGATCCTGAACCGGCTGTTCAGCCGACTGTGGGAGAATGGTCTGGTCCTAGTCAGCACTTCTAACAGGGCCCCTGATGCCCTGTATGAGAATGGCCTGCAGAGAAACCTGTTCCTGCCTTTCATTGAGAAATTGAAGGTGTGTTGCGCTTGCGTGGGCTCTCATCCTTTCGGCACGTCAGACGCTTTGTATGTTTATGGTGATGCTGGGCAGCCCGGTATAATACTGGGTTTCTCATTCAATTGACGCCAAAAGGCATAGTCTTTTCTTTTTCTTTATGGTGATCAGTAGGACAACCTGCACCTTTCTCTGAGGTACAAGCAAATGCATGACAACATGTCTAGGGTTGCCTACCCGTTTGCATATGTGCTGCACCATTTTCTGTGGTTCAAGCAATACTGCGGCACTGGCAACTCCATTCCAAGCCAGGGATCATTTGCTTGAGGTGCTGCAATGCAGACAGGTTGCAAGGTGCATGAATGCATTGTTGAGAAGCACCACCCAGCCTGACTTAGTAAGATCTTGCACTTGCACTTGCACTTGCACTTGCACTTGCACTTGCACTTGCACTTGCACTTGCACTTGCACTTGCACTTGCACTTGCACTTGCACTTGCACTTGCACTTGCACTTGCGCTTGATGTTGTTGTTTAGGAAGCATGCTGCACTGCCAATGTGATTCAGCCTAGCCTGAGATAAGCATGTAGGGTAGGGTGATGCAGAAAGCGTGCAAGGTGCACGACATGGCCTCTGTGACAGACTACCGCCGACTGGCTCACCACCACCGAGGCCTCTTCTTCACTGATGACCAGAGAGAAGAAGAGCTGCAGGCCAGGTTCCAGGAGGTGGCCCAGCCCCACTCTACCCGCCCCATCAGGGTGGATGTCATCATGGGGCGCACCCTTGACGTCGCCCAAGCAGGCAAGCAACCACACTCCACTTGTCACACTGCTCATGTGGAAATTCTTGAAGCAGTTGATGATGGTAGCGATGCACTGCTGATTGAGTCTTTGATGACACCACTGCTCACAACAGCAGAGGAGGTAGAGGTGGGCTGTGAATCTTCAGCAAACCAACCAGGTTGTACAATTATGCCAGACTTGTCAGTGCTTGGTGTGAAGGGTCAGTACTTTGCTCACATCTGATGTAAACTTACATGTCGGCTGTGTAAAGACTTTGTACTGATGTTCTGACACTCTTGTCTGAACTGACTAGCCATATTTTTGATGTGAAATGTTGAACATGTCACAGCAGCAGCTTCACACAAGCTCTGCGTCATCACACGTCTGATGGTGTGAGCACAGGAGGGCCAGTCTGCTTCTTCACATTTGACAAGCTGTGCAATGCCAATGTGGGGGCAGCAGATTACATTGCCCTGGCTAACAAGTTCCATACCATAGCCCTGTCAGGAGTGCCAGTCTTCACTGCTGACATCAGGAGTCAAGCTTATAGGTGTGCCTTGGCTGCCCTTTACTATGTGCCTTTTTTGCCCTTTGCTGTGTGCCTTTGCTGCCCTTTGCTATGTGCCTTTGCTGCCCTTTGGTGTGTTTCCACCCCTGAGCTACAACAGCTGTGAGCAGAAGCATCTCTCTCAAGTGGATAGAAACGCATAATACCAGCCCCCAGGCTTTCCTGAACTTAAGTTTGCAATACTGATTAGGTATATCAGTCTGTCTGTGCAGCCTTTCTTTGCTGGATGCATCATGTCGTTTGAGTGATCTTTCCTATGCTTTGCTAATGCAAACATGACACGAGAAAGTTGATTTCATAAGAGGCGCATCTGTTCCACAGTTGTTTGCACAGAGTGATGCGCAGATCTTGAGGCCGTGAGGTCAAGGAGGTGAGCCCGGGCTTTTGCTCTTCGTCAGCACTCTGTACACTGACGTCTATTGCTGAGGTCTTTGCTGTCATGATGCCAAGTGGTGCAATGTGCAGGTTTGTGACCTTGATAGATGTGCTGTATGAGCATCGCATCCGGGTGTTCTGCTCTGCTGAGGGGGAGCCCATGGACCTCTTTGTCAACATCATGACCCTCCAGGAAGCTCGCACGCAGCGATCCAACATGGTACATTTGCTGTCTCCAGCCCTCTCAGAGCCCAATTTTGACAACAGACATGCATTTGACTGCACCCAGCAAGCCCAATCAGATTTAGCTGAAAGTCATCCATATCATACTTCACTCCCTTCTTGGTCGTGGACTACTTACCTGTCCAACATGGCAGCAATCCCATAGCATGCTCTCATTCTATACAGAGTGCTACAGTGAAAAGCATACAAAGATGTACTTTCCATTGCCTAGACTCTTGACAGTATGCTATGGACCACGACAAGTTTGACATAGTCTTTTGTCATTTGCTTGATTGTCCCTTTGCGCCAACCATGCAACTATTACAGCATATGCTTGTAGTTGAGAGTGAACGCCTAAGCCTTGCAGCCCGACAGCATCACATGGACGCTGTGTAGACGCTCATCTCCATCGCAATTCCGTGTGTGCCTGCTGCTGCATTCGTCACCTGCTGCCACCAAAGTCGTTGCAATGGTGACAGTTGACTGCTGTGCAGAGCAAAGCGCAAGAGAACGCCTTAGTGGTGGATGACAATCTTGGTTTCTCCAAGGATAGAACCATCAGCAGGCTACTGGAGATGCAGAGCAGGGAGTACCTGATCAGTCATGCTGAGCATCATGCCCCTGAGCTTGTCATGGCCCTCAAGGAGGCCAACAAGATTAGCGAAGCAGCCCAAGCAGCTGAAGCTGCTCAAGCAGCTGAAGCAGCGCAAGCTTAAGGCGGCTTCCAAGTTGCTGCCAACCACCTGCAGATTACCGAGCTTTGCTGAAGAGTGCAGTTTGGGAACTGATCATTGGATTCATACCACTAAGAAAACCATCTGCAGATCTGCATTGACTTATTGTTCCTGCTCAGCCCTTTCCAGCAAATTGAGATGAGTCAACAGTCATCAGATTGAGGGTGGTGTCAGTAGACCCATGTGTGGTGACCAGCCAGCAACGGTTTCTGGTGTAAATGTGCTCAGCAGAGAAGTACTGCTGCCACAGCTCCAAGTATAATAGGTGTCACCTCATGTCAAAGCATGACTATGCAATGCAACAACTGCAGGGAGTTTTGGTAGACATAGTGCAAGGCTGTGAGTAAACGCATGTCTATGCAGCAGCAGATTTGTAAGTCAGTGACAGTAGCGACGTTTCAAATTGGAGTTCATCCAACATTGGTCAAGTGAAAGTTGCCTTCCAGCATACACTACTTTTATCTTCATCTAGGACAACAGGACAAGTAGACAGTTACTGCGGGTAGATAGATGTGCTAACAACACAGCATGCATTACTTTGTCTGCCGAACAAGGCACCCAGTGTGCACATCAACGTGAAATGCTGAATACAGGCTGACACAGCACAAAGAGCAGTCCAACACGACCTCTCAGAACATGCATTACACCGGCATCCACAGGTCTAGTCTTCCGACTTCATGCTACTGAACATGCTGCTATCATGACTACTTTGGAAGCATGTCTGCATAGTATACACTGTATCATCATGTAGTACAGCGCTCTGATGTGGCCTGAATGCCTGTCAACAGAAGCACGTTCAGCCAGCATTGGATCCAACAGGTCAAATGTCTTCTCATCCCCTTGCACTCAGACATGGCGTTTGTTGCATGTCGTTTTCACCAGAGCACACTACATTCATGGATGGGTCTCAGTAGTTCGGTTTGACTTGTCTGCCCAGGCTAAAGAGCATAAAACAAACCATCCAACTAAAATAACAAAAAGCGTTTCCCAGAAAAACAACACCAGTGTCCAAAATTGAGCTGTGACTGGCAACCTCTCCTTTGCACAGCAGATGAAGAAGTGCAGAGGCTTCTGCAGGTGCAGCTGTGCCGTACAGCTGTGCATCAGCGACTACAGCATCCAGTAAGGAACCTTATGCATGACTTTCTGCAGTGCAAGCTCAGGCTGCTCCTTCATCATGCTGAGCTCTTCTTCAAGCATCTGAACCCGAGTCTCACTCCTGGGGTGGGTGCATTGCAAGGCCCCCAAATTGCCTCCCATGGCTTTCCTCATCGCTGCTTCTCCCATTGCAAGCCTTCTGAAGGTCTCTGGTGCCAACTGCAATCACATAGACGTGAGTATATTTGACAGTGGACATAAGAGCTGATGCCCCCTCATGGGGTAGGGCCTCAGCAGGACGTGCAATCTATGCTGGCAACCATTGGGGTATACCTTGTACAATAGGCCTATCAGGATTAAATCAAATGTTCAACGGTGGTGCAACTAAGCTGGTGGCAATAGAACCAAGCATTAGCAAAAAAAACGCACAGACTGAATGCCGAGATGCACACTTGTCAGCCGTTGTGATGCAGCAATACATCAGCAGAGATTTTGTAGATAATACCTGCCTGAATGCACGCTCAGCACTCGTACAAAACACACAACTAGGACTCAGGTGCTTCTTAGCACCTGACACTCAAGCTCCAGAAAGCAGAGGTTGGATGTGAAGAAAAAGCTGGCTAGCAAATCTTCTTCAGCCGAGTTTGTTACCTGTGGGTCGTAGCCAGCCAGTCCCATAAGCTTCAGCCCAATCAAGTCAGCCTCTGCCTCTGCTCGCCTTGAAAAGGGCAGCTGCAGGAACAGGTTGGTGAAGATACCAATGACCTGGGGGTTCAACAGCAGCCCCGCTGGGCCACCCCCACCACCACCACGCCCCCCTCCTCTGCCCCCATACCCTCCTCGAGCATTGCTCATGCCATAGCCACCCCTTTGTGGTTGACCCCTGCACAGATGCAGCCAGTTTGACCATCATAACAGCTGTTCATAGATTTGCCATCTATCTACATGGCACAATAAACAGCTGCCCTGATCTGCTGCCTGACTGCAAGGCAGCCAGCAGACCCTTGGTGACCTTGCTATCATTGGAGCACACTATCGTCTTCCACGAGAGGGTCATCTTTTGGAGTTGACCGTATGTACGCCATTGTGCATGAGTAGCCTGGAACTCCACTGATGCAGCAAAACAACACAAACACGCAAAATAGCCTGGTTGGGTATTGCTCTAGACCTTTAGGATGAGGTAATGTGCACAGCCAACACAACTCACTTACACACCACAAAGGAAACACAGGCATGACCCTCAAAGAGAAAACAGCACTCACTAGGTGATGGCTATGCACAGTGCTGTATAGTAAGGGGACCAGGATGTACCAGGCAACAGGGATGCCCTGGGCTCCCCCTCCAGGGCCCCTGCCTTGAGTGGGCCCTTGCTTATTCCTGACATACACCTGGAAGACTTGGAAGGCTAGCTGACTGGCAACAGTGAGGAAGATGCCCAGGCTCAGCTTCTCGCTGCTGTGGCGTGCCACTGCATGCGCCACCTCATGACCCACCTGTAGCAGGCTACAATGAGTTACGGGTCATCCAATGCGCAATGTGGGATTTTGCCCTACAACACTACCTGACATGCAGTGTCATGGACTTGCATCCTGGCTGGAATGCTGACTGGGACCCCAGGTGTGACTTGCTGATGCATGTGCTGTTGTCACGCACAATGTCACATGATTGGCACAGTCGTGTGTGATGCCCTGTTGTGTTTGCCATTCATGATACTCATGCGATGTTTTCAGCAGCTGATTGGTGACTGCTGCTGTGACAGTAAGACATGCAATGACCACATGCATCAGCTGACCGAGAAGTGCAGCGGCTGCTTCTTGCAATGGCAATGGATGTGCCATCCTGAGCCATCAACTGTGCTGGTGCATAGCAGTTGCCTGGTGTGAGGAGAAGAGACTCACCACAGCTGCCAGCAGATCTTCTTTGCGCTCCATTAGTTTGATAAGCCCTGCACACGAAGGCCTGTCATGCATCTGAAACTGCTCGATTTGTTGCACAGTGAGCATGGTACTGTTGGCGGGCTGGCCTCGTGTGATTGGATGCTCTTAGAAGCATGTCTCAGGCAGTACAGATTACTTCTTGCATGTAAAAGCCAATCTCAATTGCTAGTATAGCAAAGTGGTCTGAGGCAAGGTTGCTGTGTGTACTACCTGTGAACACAACTATCTTGCCGCCAGGCAGAACAAATGCGTTAGGGACCTTGTCTTCTACAACTACCACTTCCCACTTGAACTTCTTGACATGTGACTGGAAACCTCCTCCATACTCCTTGCCCACAGCACCAATGACTTTTTTTGCTATTCCAGCAATGAGCTGGTAGTCTGGATTGTTCTCCTTCAGCAGCTTGCCAGCTTGTGCATAGCCACCGATCTGCTGCTTGAAAGTGGCATCTCCCATGGTCAGCTCAATCCCAACCGGTAGAAGCAAAGTGTGCTTACGATAGGTGAAAGGCACTGTCTGCTGCAAGAACAACAGCTGTCCAGCCCGCAAAGCTGCTCCAGCAGCAGCACCTGCAGACTATGCTTCGCTGTAACTTTACTGCACAACAGATCAAGCAGGCATGCAGCCTTAGTACTTTTGCATATACAGTCAAGGAGGAGTGTACCGAGAACAGCTCCGTCCTGTCCATATCCAGCCAAAAATGCTCCGCCGACGCCAAGAGCAACAGGTACCAGACTCTCAGGTGTAAACACGGTTTCGCGCAAGGTATGTTGGAGACCGCCCTTCTCGGTATCGATCTTCCTGATGTCTGTCACAGCTGAGCCGCGGTCTTCAGCTCTACATATTAGACTATTTTGGCGACCAACAAGTGTGTCCTTTCGGGTAGCTAATGCGCGAAGCCTGTTTGACGACAAACGTGGTAACGCCTTTGAGCAGTTGTGACGGACAGGCAGATGCACTGGGCACCCCTTCGTCAGCAACATATCGGCTAGCGCAAGATGCAGCGTCAAGGGCACGCAAAGACAGCACAGCTGCAGGCGTCACAACCGGCTTGCGGGTTGCAATGCAGTGCGTTGTCCAAGTGTTGAGTGTCACATGGATTCGAAATCGTGGACCACGGAGGAGATCAAATTGCCGGACAGCGTAAGTGTAACGCTTGATACGGAAGCATGCCCACTCAACCGAGTGCATTTGATGCATCAGTGCTCTGCATGCAGCTGCAGCGGCAGTGCAACGAGGTATCCTGGTTACACGGCTTTGTACACGACTTTGATGTACGGAGATCCTTGTTGAGGACTAGTCCTGCAAGTCATGAGCTGCTTTAATCGCGGCGCTCGTGTCTGACAGGGGACCGAACTTCAATGCTTCCGTATACCGTAAACAGCCCGCGCAGCTACAAAGGCAAAAGCGGCAAAGAGAGGCGAAGTAGCAGTGTTTGGTGTGTTGGCCTTCTGATCTGTCTGTTCGCAGCGGCAGGAGGGGTGTGGTACCTGAAAGCGCACTCTGCTTACGTCCGAAACCTTGTGGCCGTAATTACTGAGCACGGTGAGAACAGCCTGAATTGCAAAATACATATACAGCTGGTCTGTGATCTGTACTCACGCTGTTCTCGGTTGAGCGTTGGTGCCAAAAACAACTCGCCTCAGCCTGGAAGAATCTCCACAAAGGGTGATACAGAGCTGTGCACTATGCTGCAGAATCAAAATATAGCCATCTCACGGTTGAGAATGAGAAGCTAGATGGTGAAATTAGAAGACTGAACAGAGCGGTAATGGCATTTGCCTCAAATCTCCATGATATGCATGCTGCATAGAGAACATGCTGTAAATGTGATATGGGGCATCACCTCTGAGCTTCTGTAGCGTGTCCTGGTGCAGCTTGAGGCAGCAAAAGTTGACAGAGAGAAGGTTCAAGGTGATATCAGCTTTCGAAATACACGAATAGAGGAGGTATGATTCTGCGCAATGTTTTCTGTACAGGTCGTGGACAGCAGATCCGTACTGTCTGGAATGTCATGGTCAGGCCATGGTGTCCTTGCAACTTCTTTATGCTCAACGCTGCTGCTGTTCCCTTTGTGTTGCAGCTTGACAATCAAAGCATGATTTGGGAACTAAATTGCTGTCTTGTTATAGACTCGCCTGGTTCCGCTGGCAATGCAATGTCAAGATTCTCACCTTAAGACTCACAAGCAGTGTTGTATCTATGCTAGGCTGAAACATCATGGCGAGCAGCTGCAGCACAGTTGGAAGCGCTCACCAAAACACATGATGGTGTCTCGGGGCAACTGAAGGAGGCCCACGACAGGACCTCCCTGGCAGAGCAAGAAACAATCGAGGTAACACCGGCATACTGCAGCGTAATGCACACCAGACGTTCAGTGCTTTGAGTTTTTGGCTTGGGTGTCTTTGGCTACCCAAGGGAAGGCAATGTTTATGGCAGCTAATTCAAGTTGTTCAATACAAACACTCGTTGTAGAGCTGCTGTCCAGCAAAGGGATTCCCAAGGCTTCACTTGTATTGCAGGCAGCCATGAAGGTTGCAGAATGCCGGCGAGAGTTGGCGGCAGCAGCTCAGACAGGAAGAGAACCTGTGCTTGCCTCACAGACACAGACAGATTCAGAAATAGGTGAGCATGGGCTGTGAGATGCAGATTTGCTCAGCTGATTGCTAGCATTCGTCATTTGGTTGCCAGCATGTGTTCTTGGTAAGACAGAGTCTGATCTTGTCCTTTTTGTATGTTCTTGAGCCACGTTGACTCTGCTGAGCAGCAGACCTCAATTGCAAGCTGTGATCAGTCTGAGTCATGCACAGGAGCATAGACATGACTGATGAGCACCATTTGGTTGGAGCAGGAGCCTCAAACAGCATGACAGACAGATTATTGAATAGCAGCCTTTCAGCAGGGGTGAGTGCAGCAGTGAACACTACAGTCTCAACAATAGCAGAAGCCAGCCAAAACAATCCTCTGGTGCAACTGGGAAAGACAGCTGATGATGATGATGATGATACACATCCAGGGTTGGAAAAGCCGTTTTCAAAGCAGCAGGAGTTGCGATTGTAGACAGACTTTCTGAAAGTTGCAACACAGTGCCTACTGATGACAGAAGTACGTGTCCATTATAGACTATCCTGCTTGTTGTATCATGTTTTGCTGAGCCAAGTGCAGGTGGTGAGTTGTTTCTTCTGTGACATTCTGAAACTGACACATCAAGTGATATTTGTTTCCTGACATTCCCAATCAAGTTTAACTGATGAATTCTAATGTCCATGTATGTCCAGATACACCAGCTGGTTTTATTGTAAACTGCTTGTGCCCACATGCCTGTTGAGCCTTTCACCAGTCCTAAATGGTTTCAACATCCTCATCTGCATGTTGCACCACAAATTTATACCCAATGTGTTGTGCGCTCTGTGTGTCAACTTGCAAGGCAAGCTGCAAATGACGCCAAGCACAATGGCTTGTCTCACCAGTAGATCTGGACTGCAGTTTCATGTCATCATTGATTCTCTGTTTGAGGTTGTTCATCCTGGTGTCTTTTGAAGTTTCCTGCATGAGACAGGAAGCAACACACGTGACAAATGGCAGCATAAACTCACGCTGTATAGCAAAGGCCAACCTTGTGGTGTCTGACTGCAACATACCAAGTCCTTATATGGTAAAGTTGACAAAGGCCTAACCACTTTGTGAATTGATAAGCAACATTGCTCAAAACAAGCAGCAACGCATAATCCTGCGTGAATGGCGGATCACAGACAGCGTCTTGAGTGTTGTTGAAGTCATTACCTTTTTGGCTTCTACAGCTTTTCTTTTCATGCGTGAAGCTGCCTGTAAATCCAGCTGCTGCCTCCTGGCTTCCTGCACACCGTCAAAACCACCGTACTTCTTGTAGCTGGCCTCTTCCACCTGCAGAAGTTGTATGCCTTTGAGCTAAAGAGCGCGCTTGATATTACGGGGCAGCTGCCCCGCATGCTTGTATCAAGAACTAAACAATCAGGCGAGACTAAATGTTTCTAGATTGTGTCAAGGCGTCGTCAATGAACGGCAGTGGTTTTGGTGAGTATTCAATGACTAATTCATATGGTAGGTCAAATGTGACAGTACCTGTGACTGCATGTACAAGCGCATTGGATTCCATTCTTTCTTGTGAGGGTTCTCCTTCTGGATGCTGCCAACTTTCTTGAGGTCACCGTCTGTCAGCAGGTATAGCTGCTTTGCAGTGCTCTGCACCATGCATGATTCTTGAACAGGTTGATCATGCATTGCTCAGCCACCACGCCAGTGTGCTCAAGCATTGAAACATGCAGTACCTTGGGTATCAGCTCTTCCTGTGCTTTGCAACCGTTGCAAAATACCACTCCAAAGGCTTTGTACCACTCTTGGCTAAAACTCAAATTCCCGCAGCTAGTGCAGCCTCTGATTGCAGGTGGCGCTGACATTGCAGCTGCTCAGCATGCTGCGCCTTACCTTGTCAGGGGCGCTGAACTAGCACTTTATGGGCTGAGCGTCGACCAGATCAAGTGAACTTGCTGGTGAATGCGGCACCGATCTGCGATGCACAATGCCAGCTGTTGTTTGATCAAGCAAGGCTTGCTTTTGACTTGCAGAGCTATGACGTGCGTGGATGTAACCTGCATGCATGTGCATGGATGCAGAGCCCATGCAAGCGTTATACGACAGCAAGCGAGCCCGCGAAAACGTGCGGTGCATCTGGCGAACTGAGGTCACTTTCGACTTGCACTGATCCTTGCGCTGCGCTGCGGTCATGGAGGCTCAGCTGCAGATTAGGCAAGAAGCCCAAGAAAAGCAAGATGTGCTTAATGATCTGCTCAGATGGCAACCAGAAACGCAAAAACGTTCTGGCGTGAAAGCTGCCAGCAGCATTAGGCCCGCAGGGCCAGCTGTCCCTGGCAGCCAGGCAGGCCTTGCACCCTTGCGTTCGAGTAGCATTGGTCAAGGCAAACAGGGAAGTCAGAGTTTTGCTCCTAACACTTTGCGGGAGTCTGCTACAAGGTCTATACAAGCCACCAACGGCTCAGCAGCAGGCCACACTTATGATAAGGCCAGCAGTAAATGGGACAAGTTTGACTACGACTCGGCTTTGGCAGAAGCTGACAATGATGAGAACAGCAGTCACAAACAGTCTTTCTCCTTTCCCAAAGGCGCCAAGTCTGATGCACCCAGCTCCAGGTAAATCAGCTTGTTCAACTGAGCTATCAACAAGTTTTGCTGATGCTGCTTGCTGCCTTCCTATCAACCATTCAACGCCGTCGGAGTTATCATCAGCTGTCTGCGGTTGCAGAAAGTCGAAACCACCAGTCGAAGCAGGCCCAGAGCCACGTCAGCAGAACCTGCCAGTGACATCAGAAGAGCCAACAGACGCTGAACTTTGGAAGGACAGAGGCAACAAGGCCTTTGCTGCCAAGAAGTATGCGCAAGCCAAGAAGGATTACACTCAGAGCATTGCGCTTCAGCCAACATGTCTGGCGTACGCCAACAGAGCCATGGCAGAGCTCAAGTTAGATGAGTTTTCAGCGGCAGATTCAGACTGCACAGCAGCCATAGCCCTGGATCCCTGCTATGTCAAGGCATACCTGCGACGAGCCACAGCAGCAAAAGAGCTTGGAAAGCTCCTGGCAGCTGCTGAAGACTATGAAAGTGCACTGCGGTTGGAGCCAACATCCAAAAGCACACTGGCTGACAGGCAGGCTTGCATGGACCAGGTGCTCCTACAGGAAGGCTTACAGGGCTACTCACCCCGAGTCGCCATCCCCATCAGTCAGAAGCCTGAACAGAAACAGGATTCACTGCAATCTAGCATGCCTAAAGGCCCACACATACCCAATTGTACAGCAGCACACCAACAGGACCATTCCTCACTAGCCAGCAGGACGTCTTCAGAGGCACCTGACAAAGGTATGGGCCGGCAGCGCGCACCACATGCGTCTCAGCAGGACAAACCAGAGACCAGTGGTAGTCACACTCTGTCTGCAATGCAACAGCAGAAGCTGCATGCATCCCAGCAGGGCAGGGCAGGACTCAGCAGCAGCAGTAGCCCTCCCAAGCCATTTGCTGGCATGCATGCAGGTATGCCATGCTATTCACTGCACCAGTCATATGCTGATCACCCAATTCTGGTTCTCAACCCAGAACCTGCCCAACCTCCATAACTGAACTGCTGCTTAGTGGTGTTTGTGTGCATGCACCTCTGAAATGTGCCTGGCTCATGTCCTTGTGCACAGGACCCTCTGACCATCTGCTGCTGCACCTCTCAACTTTACCTAGCTCATGTTTTTGCTGTGCATAGGACCCTCTGACCATCTGTTGCTGCATCTGTGAACTGTGGTCTTTGGCAAAATTGGCAAGACTCTTTGCGGTGCACAGGACCCTCCCACCAAATGCCGCTACACCGCCGGCGAGCAGAGCCATCAGTGGTCATAGAGGAGCTACCTCCTGATGAGCAGGAAGAGCCTCCCAAGGCAAAAGCGTCATCAAAGCTTTCGGTAGGCAATGGTGCTCACCAGCAGGCTGTCTCAGCCTCCAACAAGGCAGCCCTGCCTTTGAGACCCCCCTCTGCTGCAACTAGTGAGCCAGCCACAGTGCCCAAGCCAGACCCTGCGATGCCAGCTTCACCGTCGCCTTCTGGACCAGCTGCTGCAGCTGCAGCTGTTGGTGCAGCTGCAGCACCAACAGCGGCTGCATCAAGTTCATCATCTGATCAGCCACAAGCTGCTGCAAGCAAGCAGCAAGCTGTACAGCAGCTGCAGGCTTCCACGTCTGGCTCAGGAGCAGCCAAGAAGCAGCGCTGTGGGCCAGATGAAGATTCCCATAAGGTGTTGCAAAGCAAGGATTCAGATCAAAGTTCACCAGCTGGCGTTCCCTCCAGCGATAACAGAGCTGCTGCATCACCCTCCATAGCTGCAGCTTCAGCAGACATACAAGGAGCCCTGTCGTCAGGTCAGAACCTGCCTGGAGCTGCATCGCTCAGCACAGAGAGCTCAGGCCAGTTGCCTTCTGTCGCTCATCAGCAGGCCGACCTACATGCTACTGGATCAGGCACAACAGCAGCTCCACAGGCTAACGGTCATGCAGCAGAACAGCAGCAGCCTCAGCAGCAGCTACAGCAGCAGCAGCAGGCCAGCAAGGCTGCACAGGAAGCTGTAAGTGTTGCACAGAATGTGGCGGCAGGTGGCAGGGACAGGGCGCCTGCCAAAGCACATGCTGGCAATACCACAGAAATGGCTTTGGCTGCACCCCGCTCAGGTAAAACATTCGTTTAGCTTGGTTGAGGGTGTCAGATGGCCACAGGTTGTATAAGCTGTACTGTGTGCGCTGTTGATATGCATCTTTTCTCCTGATCTTGTTTCACTCTGGGCAGCAGTTTCAGATGCATTGCTCATTTGGGCTGTCAGAATCTTGTCAGCTATGCGTGAGCATGAGGCACACTCTGTGTACATTTGATTTTGTTGGTTTCCTGCTTAGGGCCATTGTGACAAGGCATGTTGCCAGCCCCTGTGGGGCTCACCCCAACTCCTGACCCCCTCGGGGAGCATTGCCTCCCAGGCACACTCTGTACGTACAGCTTAATTAGCATGCAGTCATGTTTGTAGCTTACACATCTTAGCACACCTGCCAACAGCTTTCCTGGAGATTGAGGCTGACTGTGTCTTGAACTGCACTTTATGCATCTTGACCTGCAGGCAGCGAATTTGAGGTGGGCTGGAAAAGGCTCAAGGGCAACACAGCTGGGCAAGAAGCTTTTCTGCGCCTGCTTGACCCTTTGCAACTGCCAGCACTCTTCAAGCAGTCTCTCACTGCGCCTGTGCTGAGTGGCATAGCTCAGGCAGCCTTGAGCATGGTCTCAACTCAAGACGACCATTATGGCATGCAGCTGCTGGAAGGTCTGAAGTCCGTCCCTCGCTTCGACATGATAGTCATGAGTCTGCCCAAACGGGAGAAGGCTGCATTGAAGGAGCAGTTTGATGCAGCGCAAAATGCAGGAGTGCTGGACAGTATTGTAGAACAGAGGCTTCAAAACACACGTCGTAGCTACAGAGTTTAGGCAATGTAGGTGTGGAATTGAATGCATGGGTAGCAAGTGCTTGCACAGCTGTTGATGCAAGTAAGTTCTGTGGACCTGCCTGAGCTGCTTGGCAATTAGGGTAGCTGGTGACTGAGACGCTTCACATGTTATTCACAATGGATGGTGCAGCGTTGTACAACACATGTCTGTGCACATGTCCATGCGTGGTGCCCCTGCATTGATAGAAGACAACCAGGTCGCAAGAGGACGTGCTATCGTTGCAAGGTCCCCATGGTTGGGCTCAATTGAGTTCTTGTTATTTCACATGCATACGGATGCCTTTTTCAAACATGCTGACCGATAATCCTGCCAGGATGCTGAGTAGTGTCTAGCAGAGACTAGGAAGATCATAAACAAGATGGGGACCGTGAACTCAGTGCCAACTACATTTGCAGCCGTCTTTAGCGTGTGACGGATGGTATCCAACAACAAGCAACCCACTCACTGTGCTGATATAGAGAAAACCACTGACACAGCCTCCAAATTCCGCTCTACAGGTGTTGCGCTTGCGTCTGTGATTGGCCATCAGGCCAGTCAGTGCAGTCCCAACAGCCAGCAACAGATGCTTTTGGTTTGGTTTGTTCAGCAGCAGCAAAGTCAGCAACTCCACTGCCCATGACTGTAACAATAATATCTGACATGCATCTCAATGCGTTGAGCAGCCTACAAAAACTTTGTGTGACTGCATGTTGTATCAGACTCCCTATGATCCAGGCATTTCAGGCTCTGCAGATCAGTCAAGGGAACAAGCAGATCAAGAAGATGTTAACAGACTAAAGCTGCTAACGGCTGTTCCCCCAGAGACAACAGCAGCTTCATGTTTGCTGATCATACACTGATGATAGCATGAGCTTGGGCCCATGACAAACTTAGCGCTTCACCCATTGGAAAGACTTGCGCGCCTTGGCTTTGCCAGGCTTCTTCCTTTCAACAACTCGAGAGTCCCTTGTGAGTAGCCCTTCAGCCTTCAGAGGCGGTCTGAGCTCGGGGATATACAGTTGCAATGCCTTGCTGATGCCGTGACGCAGCGCTTGTGCCTGACCAGTGTTGCCCCCTCCCTTGACAGTTGCACGAACATCAAACAGACCTAGAGTGTTTGTGGTCAGCAAGGGCGCCAAAACATCAGACCGCCTTTCAAACAGGGCAAAATAATCATTCAGCCTTTTGCCATTGATGACAATCTCCCCTGTGCCATCTTGTAGCCACACTCTGGCAATGCTGGTCTTCCTTTTGCCTGTGCCGTATGACCGCCCAAACTCATCAACTACTTGTACCCTGCATTCGAAAGTCTTGTAAGTCAAGATGAGCTACCAGGCAGCGTCAGGCCTGATCACATACAGATGCCAAAGTGCGCAGGCCATGCTTGATACATGCGGTGCAAGTGTGGGGTGACAGACACTGCTAGAGTGGACATGCAGCTTGCAAAGACCCTGCAAATTCAGTGCAGTGCAGCAATAGTTGTTGTCAGAAGAAGCAGGATTGGAGCGCAGATGATTGCCTGCTTTTTCGAAGCTGTTCCTGCTTTTGCAGCTCAAACATCCGCCTCTTTGCCCTCTCTTCCTCTTTTCTGTTGTAGTTCAGCAACTCGTGTAGTGGAGGGCCAACCGGCTCAGGTTCC
>JAABUK010002449.1_pt1 | contig 33214 bp, 33 predicted proteins | sample 5559141 | NCBI WGS metagenome assembly JAABUK01 (sample SAMN10711869, study PRJNA513367) | rock metagenome | isolation source: Antarctica rocks | place: Antarctica: Victoria Land, Pudding Butte nord | collected 2016-01-03 | reverse complement strand
CGGAAGGGGGGGGTGGGGGTTAGTTGGAGCGCGCTTGTGTGTAGAGGGTGGAGGGGTGGGTGACAGTGGCTTGGAGGGGGTTTTCAATAGGAGGTAAGAGGAATTTAATGTGCGGCAGGGACGAATTGTCTTGGATCTTGGTAGCGGCATTTGGCTGGAAGGGAAGGAAAAAGAGTACCCACCAAATCGTCTATCGATCGCCAGTAAGAAAGAAACAGAAACTCCACCGCGCCCCTCTCATCCTTCCTTTGCCAATTGGTTTGTCCGAGAAAACCATTAGGCGCGTCTGGGGTGTCGAAAGAGGCGTTCATCTCCGCAAGCCATTTGAACGTCTTCATAAACTCCGGTGCGAAAAATCCAAAGGGATGATTACATTTCGCTCCAAGTAAACAAACCGTCACTTTCTCTTGGCCCTCGGCCAGAGTTCTTAATTTGCCTTTGGTGTCTGGAATCACGGCTGTGCTTTTGCCTAGGAGGACTTCTTCCAGATAGGGGTTGGGCTTGATGTTGAAATGGATCAGGATGGCGTTGAGACTTCGAGCTGTTAGGAGAAGGATGGCGGGGAGGAAGGCGTAGTATTTGTTTTTGACGAGGAGGGCGAGGAGGGATTGGAGGGATGCGCCGGCTAGGAGGCTGGTTGTTAGGGAGAAGTTTGTGTGTATTAGTTCTAGGAGAGCGAAGTGTTTGGGGGCGCGGGCGAATTGGGGGGAGGGTCTGGAGGGGTGGGTGGGGAGGAGGGGGTTGAGGGACATTGTTGAGGGATCGATATTGCGGATTGTTTTTTTCGCGATGGTGGGGGGATTGGGAGAGAGGATTTGAAATATGGGAAACGACCGATTATCATTACTCGTCCCGGGTGTGTACGGAGTAATGTCCGCGGAGATTTGCACCTTTATCGAAGTTTTTCGAATTGACGTACCCCACACCGTTCAATGGGCTTCGGCCACGTACAGTAGTCGCTATGATCCCTGCGATAGAGGGTCAAAACCGGTATGCTGCATGAGCACCTAGAAAAGGGTGAAAAGGCTTATTCGTCTCGGGGCCAAATATCCCTCTTCACACCTCCAAAGTAGAATGGTGTACCTATGTATGTTAACGCTATTGACACCTACCCCTGCCAAACGTGCATTAGTCCGCTATCGCACCAGTACAAAAAATGCTTGAGTTCAGCCTCTTTCACACCGACCGAGCCCTTGCAACGAGCGATGAAGACTTCAACTCCTATGGTATCATGGTATCTTATTGCAGGGGGTGCACATCTTTACCAACAGCCATTGACGAAGAAATTTGGACATCAAGAAGATTCGTCGAGCCGGTTTCCGTAGACTGCCGCCCCTAGCAACAGCTCCCAGTGCATCAGTATCTCGGTAGACATCTCCATCCTGCAGCCCAAGAAGTCGGGACGCTCTCCCTACCCAGATGCTTTTCGTCCCCATGTGAATACCCGCCCCATTATCAAGACTCTGTCAAACATAATCGGAAACTAAGAAACACTCATCAGGAAAAGAGAGCGAAGACGTCAAAAACACACTAGTCCAAAACAGTAGCTAACTTGCGAAGCTTCTAACCCCATTCGGCAAACGTTGCGCCGCCAAGACAGCCCTCCAAATCGGTCCAACTTTCGTCCGCTTCGCCTACGAACATAGAGCCGGCGGTCCTCTGTCTTCAGCGACGTTGAGGCTGTACACGCACCGCATCCCGAAGGTAGGTGGTCGATAGTTACACCGTCGCGCTCTGTCCTCCACAATCTCCACTATCATTAGAATCATGTATATAAAGGCGCGCAGAATCCCTCGATAAATAAAAGCATCATCAGCATCCCAAGATCGAAATCTAAACATCCAAAGCATTCCCTTCTCAAAGATTACAAAACCCAACCCCCCTTTCAAAGCCTGATTCTCTTCAACCTAATCGCTCGCCGCACCGCAAAAATCCATCACGAAAATGTGCCACTCCACCCATCCCCGCTGCCAATCCTGCAACGCCCGCGCGCCCCGCCACCGCTGCCACTGCCCCTCCAGAACCGCCGCTACAAACACAATCCTCGCCCCGCAACAGCAACAGCAACACGAATCCAACATTCTCCCACCCTACGACACCCTGGGCGCCCAAACGGCATCTCCCCTCCACGGCTGGTCGATGCAACCGGTGGCGCCACACGCAGGTCGTTCATGCGGCCATGGATGTGGACACGGATGCGGCCATGAGCGCAGGTGCAGGGGACCAGTCCGAATGCTCGTTGGTTATCTCTTGCAGTGAGCCCCTCCACACAAGTATTCCCCCTTTCGGCTAAAACCTAGTTCGCTAATCCGCTGTCATAGAAAACATCAAGAGAAGAAGTTCAGGGAGAATGAAACTCCCGGAAGAGGCGCGGCGTTTGAGGCATCGCAGCAGGAGCGTGGCGTGGTTGAGTTTGAAGACGAGAAGGGAGAGGAGAAATGGGGGGAGTATGAGAAGAGCGGGGAGGTGAAGGTGGTAGCTAAATTTGTCAGCGGCATGTCTCTTTAGGTCAATGATTGGGGATTGGTCGTTGTGTAATGGAGTTGGGGATATGGTCGGTATAGATATGGGAAGTTGGAGACAATCTTGTACCGTTAGCGAGCGTGTCCCTTTTCAACTTACCTTTTCGTAATTAATTGATGCCATACGATGGAAGAGCAAGTTCAACATATACCCGTCGATCTTCCTTCGAGTGTACGGGACTGTTTCGAAGCCTCAGCAGGAGGATTTGTAGATGGCTGGTTGGACATCCCTGCAATTAGATATAATGGCTCGTTTCCTGTGAGCTAGTCCAAGATGGCGCATTGAGGTTCTGATTTCGCATACTGTGTATATGGGATGTTCATTGGTGAATCTTCTAAGTTAGCACCCCACCCTTTTCTACTTCCCTTACTAACTCCGCCTTCTCCGCCTCCCTCTCGGCTTGCATTTCCTCGACGAGCCCGTACTCTCTAGCCTTCGCATCAATACCTTCATCGGAAAGGAACTCCAGTTCTCTTGCTGCGCGCACGTAGCCAATGTTCTCACAATACCCTTTGGCGAAGATGATGTCTATTTCCTCGAGCGAGCGCTTGGCGGTCTCGGGGTAGGTGAAGTAGATGACGGGGATGAAGCAGGCGTTTAAGATGGCGAAGAACAGGTAGGTGCCCCAATGGATGTTGGTGATCATTATGGGGGTTATCATTACTATCACTGTACGCCCGATTGCATCAGCTGATATTCATACCGTGAGAGAGGCAAGCTGGTAGACGACGTACGGAAATTGAATAGCCAATTTGAGCAGGTAGAGAGGGCGTTGGCCTTCTGACGTGTTTTGATGGGGTTGATTTCGGCGGGATAGAGCTGGATCAATTAGCCACAGTCATGATTCACTAAGGGTTGGGATAGACTGACCCATGGCAACGGCAGCCAACTTGCTCCAAAACTGGCAATATACGTGAAAAGCCCTACTGCAGCGCCTTTCGCAGCTGCCGTAGTTCCTGGAATCAAGCAAGAGAACACGAGCACCATACTCAGGCATTGTCCCACTGTTCCCCAAAGGAACAGCTTTCTGCGTCCGACTCGCTCGATGATAAACCACGATACCGTGGCAAATATAGCGTAAACAATCATGTTGACCCCACCCAGCAGCAGCGAAATGTTATGCGATTGATGAATCGACTGCTCGAACAGAATTGGAAAGTAGTAAATCACAGCATTACACCCACCCACTTGTTGCATGAATTGTGACGACACACCAAGCATCATGCGGCGGAAATGCTGAGTCTTGCCCCCAGTGAAGACGGCTTTCAGCGGCGTCCCCTTTCGGCCTGCATAGCCTGACGCGCGGATACTGTCCAAGATGATCTGTTTCTGCAACTGGGTCTCTTTATCATCTCGTTCGAGGCTACGCAGAGCAGCAATTACAGTCTCGCCTTCTTCGTATCGTTCACGGGTGAGGAGCCAGCGGGGAGACTCAGGGAGCCAGATCATACCGACGACGACTATCAAAGCGAAAACAATCTGAAACGCGATGGGAAAGCGCCAAGATAGATCCGGCGAGCCACTAGTTGTTTCTTGTCAGCGACCAACAACCGCCTCGATCACAGAGATGAGCGCACTAGCTTGCTCCGTAGTCAATCCAATAAGCCACGAGCGTCCCAAAAGCAATCACGCCGCCTTCGATGCATATCAGTAAACCTCGATTGCTTGTTCGCGAACATTCGGCTTGGTAGGTGGGTATAGTAGACGTATTGATGCCGTTGCCTACGCCAGTGATTGTACGCCCAACGATGAATTGAGCAAGAGGTCTGGAGTTTCGCTCAGAAGTGACTTGGATGATTACACCTAGTATCATGATAGAGCCACCCATGATCATCGCGCGTCGACGGCCGAGGTAGTCTCCAAAAGCCAGGATGAATATGGCACCGAAGAGGCAGCCTAGCTTGCGTGTCAGAGAAGCAGCTGTCTTCCACGAGGAGCAGGCTTCGAGGAGGAATAGAGCTACATACCTATTTCATAGATGGCCGTCACAAATCCTTGCATGGTAGAATTCCCTTTTGTGGCAGTGAAGAGATCGTTGAAAGCAGGCGCAGTGATGATACCAGACATGACGCCTTGATCGTATCCAAAGAGAACGAATCCAGTTGTGGCTACCGTGGAGACTGCTAGAGACAGAGCATGGCCTGTGAGGCCCATGAATTTGGGAGGAGCCATTCTTGCTCGACTCTGCTGGCTACGATAGAGACAAACGCAGATGAAGCAGAATCTGAAGAAGCAGAATCTGAAGTGTATAGAAACGACATGGAGATACTATCCCAGTGGTCGAGTGCGAAGACCTCGGTACATCTTCCGTCATACAATGCAGATCGTCGTCAACGGTGCGGGACATGACTCGCACGCTGACATGCACGGTACATGCATGCTGCCGCTTCTTCTTCAAGACCAGACCTTGTCATTGGTCCCTGGGATAAATATGAAACTCTCTTGTAGGGAACAAGCAGAGCTAGAGCATGCTCTGCAGCAGCGCTAGTCATGATGAGGCAGTTGCCGAAGTGGTTGCAGAGAAAATGTATGAGGATCGAAATAGAGAAGGCGGAGAAGGTTTGGACAACGGAAGCCAGCCTCGGCAGCTGGAGCCTTAGGGTTAGGGCATTTCTCGCTGTTAAGCCACCAAGGACGGGGAAATTCGTAGGGGCTCCTCGTCCTCTTCTCCATATTACTTCCAAGTGACTCTCAATGGCTACGATCAATACGTCTCGACACCTCGAATGCCTAGCTGTACTAGCAACCACCCAACCCTCCCACCAAACGCTCTCCAGAAATTGTCTATCCTTCGATAGACGTATACATAGCCACCCAACGCCCACCTCCTTTCTCCTCTCCAGCGACTTCACAGACTGAGAACAGCACACAACGGTTCCAGAACTTGAATACCAACCCCATATGCTCTCTGCCGCTGCCGCCTCGATCACAGGAGCGACACAAGTGAATTGGACACTACATGAATGCTAAGGTGGGAGGGCAATGTGAGGAAAGCGGAGGAGAAAGGGAGGTGGGAAAGCGGAAATGAGTGCTCGTGAGAGTGCATGATACGGTTTGCATTAGTCTATAATTGGCATGATATGTACCTGTCTGATTGCATTTGTTCACGAAATTTCTCTGAAGGGATCTGGTTCATTCGCGAGTCCATCACGCCTTCTCATTAGCCATCTTAGCCGCTTTTCTCTGCTTCCTCGCCGCCGGACTAAAAACCGACTTAACCGTCTTGAACCCTCCTAAGTATAGCCAACTGCACACAAACACCACCGCGAAGTTGAAAATGCAGTAGGCCCAAAAGACGCCGTAGTCCCTCCATTTTGTTGAGTAGTACACATTGAAGCCAGCCGCGAATTCATCGCCGTTTGCATACTGACAGAATTCGCACAGATCACCGCTGCCGTTCTGCACGTAGCCACCGGCTTGTGCAATGAATGATGCGGTGTATGATTGGCACGTTTGGCCTGGTGGAGGTGGGAAGCGGGCGAACTCGTTGGAGCCACATTGAACAGGTTGGCTGTGGACGGCGACGCCGAGGAAGCCGGAGAGAAGGTAACGGAATGGTGTCAGATCGTACATCCAGGATGCCCAGAACTAGAGAATTGAGGTCAGTGAACGCGTTCAAAGGTAGAATATGCTGGAAGTTGTGGCTTACATGAGGCAATGCGGCGAATGGAACTACGACACCACAGAATGATACGACGAAGAGGAAGAAGATGGGTACGAGCAGTGAGGCCAACAGCTCGTTGGGAGAGAAAGAAGCGATGGCTTGACCAAAGCCGACGTAGAAGAGCTCGAAGAGCATGAGCATCATCCAGGTATAAGCGCTGGCGAGCTTGTCCACATGATGGCCGATGGCTGGCCACCACCAGCATTGAAAGTAAATGGTTCCAGCGAGCAGAGAGTACGGTATCTCCACAAGAATAGCGCCGGTGGTCATTGCGAACCATGAGTAGATCTTAGAGTTCTTTTCACGGCTGTTGTAGAGGTTGCGGAAATGGAGAAATTTGGGCTGAAGTTGCTGGATCAGGGGTGGGGAGATCGTGAGTGTCATGAAGATGGAGAAGAGTCGAGATTGCATATCGATGCTCTCGAAGCCGATGTGATAGAAGGTGAAGCTGTTGAAGAGACCAGTGACGATGTGCAGCATGAACTTTCCGATCATGTAATCTGGAGTACGCCAGTAATTTGTAAATGAGCGGCGGACGACTGTGACGACCTGTGTGCTAAGGGGCATAGCATATTCGCGATCATCCTTGAGTGTCTCACTCAAAGGAGCGTTTCGCCTGGAGCTGATCATGGATTGGATTTCTCGGGTGCGCTCCTCGTGTTCAGCCGATGCAGCCCAGACGTCGCCCCAATCTTTTCCCTCGTAGTTGGGATCGCCAGCACCAATAGCTTCAAGCATGTATTCGGCAGGATTGGCACGAGGCGGACATTTGTGAGCACCGTTGCGCTCGAAATAATTGATGAGGTGTTTGGAGTCTTTGCCAAGCTCACCATGATAAGCGACACGGCCGCCAGACTTTAGGAGGATGAGCTCGTCAAAGTATTCGAAAAGGACACTGGACGGCTGATGGATTGTTACCAGCAAAGCTTGACCGCTGTCTGCCAGCTTACGGAGGAAGCGAATGATGTTGAAGGCGGCTCCGGAATCGAGGCCTGATGTAGGCTCGTCCAAGAACAAGAGAAGCTCTGGCTTGCTGGCCAGCTCGACCCCAATCGTCACTCGTTTGCGCTGTTCTTGATTCAGTCCTTCTCCGATTTGACCGATGGTAGCTCCAGCGATACTTCGCATCTCGAGTAGGTCAATGATCCGCTCACAATATTCATACTTCTCCTTGACTGGCACCTCTTTGGGCTGTCTCAAAAGCGCAGAGAAGCGGAGAGCCTCTCGAATGGTGGCTGTGGGCTCATGGACATCCATTTGTTCCGCAAATCCTGTTGCTCTTTGGAAAGACTTCGGTAGTGGTCTACCGTCCACCATGAAATCTCCAGACACCACTCCTAAATTGATTCGTTGAGCCAGAGTGTTCAACAACGTAGTTTTACCAGCGCCTGAGGCGCCCATCAATGCTGTCAGTCTACCAGGCCTGACAAACCCTTGTACATCGTTCAGTAGCTCCCTTTCGCCTTTTTCAAAGGGTATCCTGTAATTAACGTTGGTGTATGTGAATACAGATTCGTTCTTAGCAACACCTTTGACGGCAGTGGCTTGGTCGGAATCGGAGCTTGAGGTGTCTTCTGAAATCGCTTTCTCTTCGCCTGCAGCAGCCATATTCTTTTCTTCGTCTTCAGGGACACTACCCTTGTCCATTGCGCGTTCAACAGACTTGGGAGCCTGGCCTCGCTTGAAGATGGTCACCGCTCCTCCACCAGCGTTGGGTTTCTGCATCTCCATGCCGACTGCCGTTAGAAAAACGAAGAACAGCCAGAAACCAGCGATGATCCCAAAATTGCGCCACAGATGGGCTCTTGTGTATGTGAATGCTGTCATGATATAGTCTGCACCATTCACAGTAGTTTGGCCAGGTTGACTTCCTCGGATGAGGCACGACTGGTACTGAGGAGCTGCGCCAGGCCCTTGGGGAACAAGATAAGGCGGCACACATTGAATTTGCAAGTTGTGGAATTCGTTTGACATCAAGGCTTCAAAACCGTACTGCACTGGATTGATCCAGATGAGCCATTTGAACCATGGATGCATTTTCGTGGGCGGAATTAGATAACCAGTGTATACGATCAGAGCTTGAATAGCAACACCAGTTAGCCGGGTGGCCACATCCAATGACTTGCACAACGCTCCAAGAGCTCGGAAGAAGGAATACATTGACATGGTTATGATCCACAGGATGAGCAGGCTGATGAAGAATTGGGAGGGTGTCCTGGCAAGGTCCGACATAAAGTACACGACCAGATCGAAAATGGTGACCTGAACGAGTACAAGGGGCATATCGACGAGAGTTTGTGCGATTGCGTAAGCTGAAGGACGATAAAATGAGCTAGGGGGACTGTCAGCAAATGGCCTGGAGTTCGGAATTGACGACACTCACAAGCTCTTGTGCTTTAGTAGTATTGGCCTGCTTGAAAAGGCCGACGTCAATTCCGCAAGAGCAAGCAAAGCGTTGAACAGCAACATGAAGAACATGACACCGCCTCGTGTGAACACGCCAGAAGAGGTCTTCGGCATGTTAAAGAATAAGGAACCAACGATCAGGGCTTGAAAGAGGATCCCACCCCATTTGCCATACAAGGACATGGGGTCCCCAATCATGACCAGAAATTGGCGGTGAGTGCAAGCGGTGACCTGCCCCCAAAACGAAAGTGTGTAATTCTTCTCTTTTGTTGCTTTGGTGCTTGCTGCTAAGCGCTCTTGTCTCTGGGCTTCGGCTTGTTGCTCGAAGGACTCGATGTCGCGGAGATTGTCCTGGTATATGCTACTCTTCGCATACGCAGCTTCAAACTGTTCGGCAGACCTGGGAATGCGGGCTTCATAACCTGCTTTGATTTGACGTTCATGAGGATCAGAGACGGATGTCAGAAAGTCGGCGGTCGTCCAGCGCTGAGGACGAATGAATCCTAAGCCTTCAAAGTACCCAGCAGCATCCTCGGCTCGGCCATAATACAAGCATTTGCCCTCGTCGATGAGGATTACCTTATCAAACAGATCGTACAAACTCTCGCCGGCTTGATATAGTGCGACAGAGGTTGATATGTGAGCCATGTTAGTGAGCGATCGGAGAGATTGCACGTACTCCAACGCCGTGCTGGCATCAAGACCTCGGGTAGAATTATCCCAGCATTGGGTGCTAGCTCTCGTGATCATGGCTTCGGCGATACTGACACGCTTCTTTTCTCCACCAGAAACGCCGCGGATCATCTCATTCCCGACCTTGGTGTTCATGGTATGCTCAATCCAGAACAGCTTCGACACCACTCGGAGAAATTCTTTGACATAGTCATTGCGGCTTTCACCCTCATTACGCGAGTCCTTACCAGGCGTCCTCGTCTTCAATGCGAATTTAAGAGTCTCTTTGACTTTCAATGTAGCATAATGTAGGTCGTCCTCCGGATTGTAAAGCACTTCACCACGATAATGCTTTCCCATAGTCCTCGAATCCGTGCCGCCATAAGTTACATCGCCATCTACGCTGGTGAAGCCGGATCTCTGGTTCGCCAGTACTTTCAAAAATGTTGAACATCCAGATCCTGGACGCCCGAGGACTAGTAGCATTTCGGCTGGCCGTACACATCCTGTGAAGTTGTTCAGGATCGTCCTAACAGGCGGCTTGCCTACAGCCTTCTTCCCACTTAGGAGAGCCTTGAAGAGCCTTGGAAGGCCTAGGAAGGGATCGCTTAAGGTAGGCTGAAGTGCCGCACCAAGACCCATGCCTTTCACAGTGAGATTTCTGAACACCAATCCAACGTGTCTAGTCTTCTCTTCCTCCGACTGGGCTTGTCGGTTCTTTCCGAACATGCGAGACATCAATCTCTCGATCTCGGCCTGTTCCTCTTCTGCTTCGCTAGCTTCGCCTTCCGTTATATATGATCCCTGCCGGTCGCTCTGATTTGTCCTCCTTCGACTTAAGGCTCTAAAGAGGTCGTCTTCCACCATCTTGCTGGATGCTTTCCGTACACCACCAGGGCGTTGTGGTTTGGTGGATGTAGTGGTTTTTATCGGAGCAAAGCCGCCAATGGCATTAGCCTTCTCGCTGTCTTCCTCCAATTCCGCCTCAGATGCTGGGGAGGGAACTGCTGTCTTCTCATCGCTTGGTGTACGGGTCGGTCCAGTGCTGGAAGGTGCAAAGTCACTAGGGATGGAGGCTAGGGGGCCATTGTTTGCTGTAGTGGAAGTACCGCTGATTCCGGTAATCTGGGGGGATACGAGAGTATGTGCGGCACCGCCATCTTTTGGGGCAAGGTACTGCTGTCTGAAGCTGTTCGCAGAGGTCGAAGGCCATGCACCATGATCTGACATGTGTGGGCGCTCAGACTCAGCTGAGGAAGCCATGGTTTGAGGATGGATGGGGGTTAGTGGAGGAATGCACTTGGTGAATCAATTAAAGAACGGTATGCAGCAAGCAAAGATCACTTGAATCACAATGCATAGCATATCTACCTTATATTTTATCGCGGACGAACGAGTAGCGAGATGAGTCGTAAGCATTACTCAGCCTAAGGTTCGTCATTCGTACTTAGTACGTGGACGGACAATTCCATGGAGATAGTAGCGAGGGCTCGAAAATGCCACATCAACAGCTACTTTAGGTAGTCCGGGAGAGTCTCCGTGGAAAGCTTGACCAATGGGATATCCCTAATTTGCCGTACTTGCTCCAATTGACCTTGCAATGACGTTCAACGGCGCTCCTTGAAATGCAAAATGTCAGCGCGTCATGTCTTGGCATGCACGGATCGATCTCACGGCCCGGCAGTTCTTGCTGTCCGTGCCGAGATCCTTTTAGCGCGCTCCAAATCAAACTCCGACCCGTTCCGTGTTTTACCCGAGACAGGTAGCACAATTTTATGCATGGTTTATGAAATCCACCCTGGCTACGTCCGCAAATATGTCCGAGTGTCTCTCTCCTCATCGCACGGAGAGAACGACGTGCGTCCCAGATCTCCCAGGGACGGTTATCATCGTTATGGTGGATATCCATGCCAACATACACGCAGAAGAAGCGCTTGGAGAGAAACGCCTTTCGTCTTGGCGTCGAACTTGGCGAGTCATGATGTCGCACAAAAAGCGATACGTATCCACATCCGTCCAAGCAGCTACGCATATCACATCACTGTCTGTACTATCTTGTGTGAGATGGTATCCAAGCTGGAACATCAATCTACGCCCGACTTGAATTATTTTACCTGCACCTTGGGTCAAGCTGCAGAACTCAACACCGTAGATCAGCACTCATGGAAGACCATCAATGAATTCATCGATCGTCAAGCTCAAGAGAACCCTAATCGTCCAGCTGTAGGCTTTCCGGTACCGCTGAACAACAAAACCCAGCAGTCGAAATGGAGTTTCGAAGTATACAGTACGTGGCGTCCAGAAACATCTGAATTCCCCAAGTTGACGCTCGAGTAAAGCGTACGACGACCTCAGACGGAAATCGCTGTCATATGCCCTGGCCTTTAGGCAACTTTTCTTGGATAAACCAAAGAGCAGGACCGTTGGATTCTTATGCTCAAGCTCGGCAGAGTTCCTTCTCGGCTGGCTAGGACTGATAAGATGCGGTCACTCTGTGCTCCTCATTGCGTACGTCGAAGCCAAGAACCTCTCCCACGCCACGAGTAAGCTGACACAGTGTTCGGCACTGCAGACCACAATGTCAGCCCCCTGCTATAGCACATCTTTGTAAAGAATGTCAAGTTTCTATATTAGTCTCTGATCATCATCACCTCGAGCTTGCAAAAGCAGTATGCGAGTCTCCCAATCAGTCTGCGACACTTGAGTCAGTCCGCTTGCCTGAGTTCAAGGAAGACAACGATTTTACTGGGTCCGCTACCGAAACTTATTCAGTCTTAGATACTGATGTTGCCTACTTGCACCACACATCGGGAACTTCGACCGGGCTGCCCAAACCAATTCCCCAAACCCATCGCGCTGCTGTAGGCGTCCTTCCAAGGCTGAAAAATGCCAAAGAGACAGCAACGTTTACTACTACGCCTCTGTATCACGGCGGAGTAGCTGACTGCTTTCGATCATGGACAAGTGGCGCAATGATATGGCTTTTCCCTGGCCGTGACGTGCCCATTACTGCGTCCAACATCATCAAGTCGCTGGACTGCACTCGATATGCTACACAGGAGTATAGCATTCCGCCAGTGATCTACATGTCATCCGTACCTTACGTCCTTCAAATGCTGTTTGCAGAACCTGAGGGAATCAAATTGTTGAAGGAGATGAATCTTGTAGGAGTCGGCGGCGCTGCGTTACCTCCAAGCGTGGGTGATGATCTTGTTCAACAGGGTGTCAACCTAGCGTCTCGATTTGGTAGCGCGGAGTGCGGCTTTGTCATGTCTTCAGATAGAAATTTCACATTGGATAAGGAATGGCAGTATCTACGAAGCAATAGATCCCCGCATTTGAGCTTTGAGCCTCAAGAGGATGGATTGTCGGAGCTGATCATACTTCCTACATGGCCGCACATGGCGAAACGAAACCGAGATGATGGATCGTATGCTACGGCGGATCTGTTCGAGCCACATCCCACAATCCCTGATGCCTGGAGGTATCATTCTCGTGCGGACTCACAGCTCACACTGAATACTGGGAAGAAATTTGATCCAGCACCTTTCGAAGCTGCAATTGCAACTTCTTCATTGTTGAGCGACTGCTTGATCTTCGGTAGCGGCCAGCAATACCCAGGCGCACTGTTATTTCGCTCATCTATCTCAGCCGATATGACAAGCGAGGAGATGTTAGACACTGTCTGGCCAATGGTGGGGAAGCTGAACTCTGAGAGCCAGGCACACACTAGGCTATCGAGAGCAATGCTGGTGGTCATGCCCAACCATGCGCCGGGTCTCGAGAAGAGTAGCAAAGGTACCACAATGCGCGCTGCAGCAGAAAAGAACTACTGTGGGGAGATCAGCAAAGCTTATGAGAATGACGCCAGAATTGCCACGCAGGGAGATATTGATGGCAACAACACTGCCTTCGTTCCGGACAAGAACGTGCCTCTTACCGTTCTGGAAATTATCAAAGAAGTCGTTGGTACGGAGAACTCTATACCAGGTGATGCGGATCTCTTCTCCATTGGGGCGGACTCAGTAGCATGCATGCAAATCAGAGCGTCACTGCAGAGTCGCCTCTTAGCTTCCAATGCTGCCAAATTACCTCTCAACATAGTCTATGATTGTGGAACTGTTCAAAACATTGCCAAATACCTCATCACCATACGGAAAGGCGGGAAGTTCGAGAGCGAAAATGAAATAGGCCAAATGCAGGACTTAGTATCAGAATACAGCACGTTCAAGACCGCTACCATTGCACGATCAGCCACTGAAAGCAAGAGATCAAATGATATCTTGGAGCCCGTGCTTGAAGGGGAAGTGGTAATCTTGACTGGCGCAACCGGCGTCCTAGGAGCCCACATTCTCCACCAACTTCGCACATCCTCTCGCATTTCCAAAGTGCACTGTCTCGTGCGCGGCGCCTCCCCCACAGCTGCTAGGGAAAGAGTTTCCAAGTCACTGATCGCCCGTAACAAACCGCCTCTCGATGCCGAAATTTCAACACGAAAAGTAGTATGCCACCCATGCAAGCTCTCAGACTCACATCTCGGTCTGGACTCCACTCCTGCCAACATCGACATCTACACTTCCCTCGCCAGCCAAGCTACAATCATCATCCACGCGGCATGGGCTGTAAACTTCAGCATGCGTCTCTCCTCTTTTGTGAAAGATCACGTAGCCGGCCTCCGCAACCTCCTCAACTTCGCACTCGCCTCTCCCCATCCCTCGCCACCACGCTTCATCTTCTGCTCTTCCACAGCTAGCGTCCTAGGTCCCGCCGTCACATCTCCCATCCCTGAGACAATCTCACACGATCCGCTATCCGCCTCACCACTAGGTTATTCCCGCTCGAAATGGGTCGCTGAAGCTATCTGCGAGCAAGCACATCTGAAAACCACACTAAAAGATCGCATCTCAGTACTAAGAATAGGACAGCTATGCGGCGATACCGAAAGCGGCATCTGGAACGTGACGGAGGCATGGCCGTTGATGCTCAGCAGTGTAACCGTCACAGGTAGTCTACCAGATCTGAAAGAACCATTGGACTGGCTTCCGGTTGATATAGCAGCGCAGGCGGTATTGGAGATTGCTATGCCTAATGATACAGCCAAAGCACCAACAGAACAAACTTCCATACAACCCTTACAAACAATCCCAGTCTTCCACATCCTAAACCCAAACACCCACCCAACCTTCTCCAGCCTCCTCTCCTGGCTCCAAAACCTCTCTCCACACTTCACCATCGTTCCAGCGTCACAATGGGTCTCCCAACTCGACCAACTGAAAGGAAAGGATGCAGAACATCCTGCGAGGAAACTGTTAGGGCTTTGGAAAGACGCTTATGCGAGTGAAGGCGAGCAGGAAGCGAAAGCCCCAGTGGTCTTTGAGATGGGGTTGACCAGGAGGGTGGTTAGTGTGATGAGAGATGTAGAGCCGATTAGTGAGGAGCTGTTTGAGAAGATCTGGGGGTGGATTGAGAGGGAGATGGCGGTGGGGGATGAAGTGGCGTGAGGAGATTGGTTTGGGGGTTTTGGGGTGGTATGCTATGGTATGTTTTATGAACCTGTCGACTTCTTTCGTCTTCATCGCAATATAGTATTAATGCATATAATATCTTCCATACATAGGTAGTCACACTTGCAAAAAAAAAAAGCCCCCTTAATAATCATCCTTCGGAACCCGCTTGGTAAGGTATATACACTGCGAAAGCAACCTGCTCACCTTACTCCATGTATACATCCACACCACAAAAAACCAGCGACGCTTTCCCGATAGAAGAATTGACTTCCAATGCCCCCTCCTCCTCAACCATTTATAACCCACACAATGAATGAATGGCCCAAATCTCAACGTCACCCCTCCAACATCAACCTCCACACCCACCCACTGCAAATTCGCCTCGCTCTCTCTCTCACGAATTCCAACAACCCGCGCAGTATACCCCCTAATCCCTGCGATATCAACAGCATACCGTACACAACCGTCCCTCACCCATGCGCAAACCACAGAACAAACCCTCCAACCCTCACCCCTTCAACATCAACCTCCACAGCCATCGCCCTACAATGCGCCTCACTCGCACTTGTGAACCCTAATAGTCCCTGCAGTATCCAGCTCAATTGCTGCCACGTCAGGCTTCTATCATCGCTATAACCAAGATAATTAAGGGTGAGTCCACTCATGGGTTCGCTGTAGGCGTAAGTATTGCCGGGTATTGGCGTGTCCGGGATGGTGGTGGCATTGGCGCGGATGTGGCGGAGGGCGGTTGTGAGGTAGGCGGATAGGTAGATGAGGGGGATGAGGGGCCCGTTGAGGTAGATGGTCAGGGTCATTGGGGTGGAGGGAATGGGGTAGGGGATTGGGAGGACGAGGGGAGGTGGGTGGGTTGTTGAGTCTGTTGATTGGGGGAGTTGTGTGAATGCGCTTTTGGCTGCTGTGTTGGTTCCGAGAGAGCGTGGGGGCGAGTACCAGATCACTCCTTTGCCGACCTCCGTGTCGGTCCCCATTTCGATGTCGAAGTCTAGTGGGAACCGTTGCGATACCATGAAAATCTCTAATCCTGAGAGGATTTTTCTTAGTTGTAGCCATGTCAATATGTGATTGGTGCCTGTGTAGATGCTTATAGAAAGAGTGGCACCGCCACGGACACTGTCGACCTTGAAATACCACAAGGGGCCGGGGATAGCGCTGTTCGAACTGGTGGCGACGGAAGATTGGATGTCCTCGGTGACAGCGTGGAAGAGGTCGTTAACGGTGGCAATTGGGATCTTTGTCACGCCAAGTTTCGTGAAAATGAGAGTGATATTTGTGTGGACAATTGGGAAGCGAATATCCGATTGGTCAATGCCTGGCACCGACAAGTTTCCAGATGAGCGGACTTCTCCCTGTTGTGGAGGATCGCGGTCCAAAGTAGAGGTTGCAGGTGCGGAGGCGACTATCCCAAGGGTCTTGGCTGGATTCAACGTTGCTCTGGATATGAGTCGTCGACCAGGAGTGTACCACAATGTACCTAGTCCAATCCTACCAACTTCTTCTAAGTCGACCTCAAATCGAAGACTTGGCAGATACTTCCCTGTCCCCCTTGTAAGGACATCTATCAAACCCGCGAACACGTCATCGACCATAGACCAAGTCAGATCGTGGCCGACGTATGCATGTACAAGGACTGCAGCCGCGCCACCCCTCTCATCCAAAGTCGTGCTATATTCAAACCAATTTCTGGCGACCCGACTGTCCGGACGTCGCGCAACCGAATTGACAAGCTTTGCGCGAGCTTTGGCAAGCATTGCGAGCACCTGCTGAGATGGGACGGGGTCACTGAGAGGTGTCAGGAGGAGAGTCATAGGCGTACCAGGGACATGAAACGGAACAGTCGACGGGTACGTGATATTGGTGGTAGTATTTGAGCCCGGCAGTTGTAGGACAGACTCGTTGTCAACTGCATCTGGCTTTTCTACCTCCACCCCAAGCGGAGGCTTGTAGCCCAACATGCCGGTACCAATGTATCCCTGCTTTTGCAGAATCATGTTGAATTCCAGAACTTGGTAACGAGTCTTGAGATTTGGACCTGGCCGAGGATTTACTCCAGTCACGAAGCACATGAGGCCTGTTAGAATCTCGTCCAATTGCGACCAGGTCATTTGATTGAAGGTGGAGGGCAGGATGGCGACTGAAACACCAGAAACATCATTGTGTACGTAGCGGTTGCGAGGTACCGGAGAATTGGGGATTCCTTGGACAAACTCTGAAATATCATTAAGAACGAAAGCTAAGGCCCCGAGGACTTGGGAGCTCGGAATAGCTTTGCCGAACGATTTGAAGTCAAGATAGTCTCTGGTGTTCGGTATATTGTATGAGATCGAAGTTGAGCCGGCGACGAGATTTGGCAGCGTCAGTGTCCCGTTGACTGTGCGCTTCTCCACCTTATTCGGCGAATCAGGCTCAAAATACAGCAGAGTACCAAAACCTACCCTCATACCTCCAATGTCGATGTCAAACACGAGTACTCGCTGATGCTCGTCTTCACAGAATTGCATCACACCAAACAACACTTGACTGAGCTCCAGCCATGATATGTCCCTATGATGAGTTGTAACAATGTTGATATAAGCATCAGAACCTTCTGGCTTGAAATTAAACCTGTCGTTAATGATAGGAGCATGGGGTTGTTCACGGACGATATTTGCTATGTACTTTTGCGCACTGCCGAGGGCTTCGATGATATGAAGATTTGGAATATGTTGGCCAAGAAATACAATGTCGAGTACAACAATTGTGTCGCGGACAGACCATAGAATCGAGCTCTGGGTTGCCCCCGCAGCGAGAGCAGGCGATGTCAACGTGAGGAGTTGTAAAGAATCCTGGCCGGCATTGCTTGCCCTTTTCTCCACTGCAGCAAGTCTACGTGGATAGTAGGACAGAGTACCGACACCAATCATTAGTTGAAATTTATTGATTATTCTGAACCCTAGCACTTGAAAGTGCTGCTCAGCATTGGCATGAAACGCCGTGGTGAATTGGTACAGCCCGAAGAGTACCTCAGATAGCTGCTTCCACGATACAATGCAATTGTGATAAGCCAGAACCGTGACACCAGTCCTGGTGCCATCACCATTTGGCGGAAGCGTCCAATCGAAAGCGCCATCGTGTATGGCCTCGTCCCTATCCTCACTGGTCGACCATGGTCGCACTTCCGCCATTGCACCCTGAAGCGTTGCTTTCACGTTTTGTTCTGGGATAGGAATACCAACATAATGAATACTCAACACGAGCGAGGTTTTAGGAATTGGCCAAAGGAGTGGCATTGCGTTGACAGTAGAGGCTGGTAACGAGCTGCTTCCATTGGGTAGCTGGAGTACTGTCCCGCCAGGAATCGACGCCGACACCGTGCCTCTTCTCTGGATCCGGTCCTTGTTACGAGGGAAGTATCTTACTACCCCAAGGCCGACGCTCTCTTGTCCCGGCATGGCAACAAAGAAGTCCAATACTTGACAATGCTGTTGTCGCACTCCAATCCCAATCATGAACCGATATAGGCCTTGTAACATCTGGAACAATTGTGTCCATGTTATGCTCTTTCCTACGTTTGCTTGAATTGATATCAGAGTGTTGCCACCTGGGGCACGGTGCTCGAATCGATTATTTGCAATTGAGTCAAAAGGATGTTTATCGACGAGGTCGGTGATAGCTTCGTCGGCACTCGTCAACAAGGTCTCGACTTCTCTCTTGGGAATTGCGCCTCCGAAAAAAGTGAAATCGAAGAGGATGTTGCGGTATGCAAAAGGCACAGAGGTCGTGAGGGGCACAGACAATCTCTCGCCGACGCTCCCGTTGAAGATCGGGAAGATATCATCGCTGGTGATTGGGCTTGGTCGGGACAGTGAAGCTGCTGCAGTGGATAGGACGTAAGAGAATAGAGGCAAGACTGAGAGAGATGCATGGCTAATGTGCATTGCCACATTGAGGTCCAGAAGAGACCTCGGTGCGAAGTCGCAGATCTCGATGCAGCTTGAGCGTCACGAAAGTGCTTGGTAAAGTCCCTCCAGATGGAGCCAGAAGGAGGAGCTCCACATTGTCGGGTATGTGACGAAGTCGTATGCCCAGATGCATCTGTGCGCTTTGTCGCGTCCACGCAGCTTGCGATAGCCATTAACATGCGATTGCCGACAGATATGGTTGTCGCGCGACCTAAGCTTGGGATCTGTGCTCGCAAAGGAAACAAGATCTATGATAAGACTTTGTCGAAAAACATTGCTGATCGCTTTTCGGATTTGGTTCCCGAGATTAGACTTATGCACATTCAAAGATACAGATGGACTGAAGTAGGGTATGACCTTCGACGCTAGGCCACGAAGCCTCTGATATTTGATTACATAGATAAGTATGAGGATATTAGGGTGACTTGGGTACGCCGTTGGCAATCGGCTTCAAGTTGAGTAAGGCTGACGACGAGAATCTCTGCGAAGGATTAGGCCTTGAATTAATTGTTACAAGACTCACCTCGAAGGCTCTGAAGCGGAGATTGGGAGAGTCTTCCAACCACAGGATGGAACAGGGGATGGAAAGAGCAAGTCAAAATGATTGACCAATGTTCCTATTAGCATCTACCAGCGGCGGTCTTAGGCAGACACCGAGTCTTGACACTCGGGTATCGGAATTGGGAGGCCTTTCGCCTTGTTGTCATCGGACTGTTTCCTGTCCGCTTCTTTATCCAATGGGTAGGCAACCAGGGAGTCCATAATCTTCGTCAGCTCGCCCTCCCTTCGCCCTCTCCAATCGTCCCATACATTCCACCACCAAATATGTGTTTCCCCATCTCTCCCCAAATGGCCACCAATACCATCGCTTGCCACTCTCTTTTCCCAAGGCTTATCGACAATGTAATGTAGACCACGGACTTCGTCATCTCGCCAGATGTTTGTGTGCCATTGCTTCATGGTCTTCAATGCATTATACTTCCATGATAGAGAGCGCCATTTGCCGCGGAAGAACGAAGCAAGGAAGTCCTGGTCTGGGAATTGATAGGTTGACAACTCGGGAGACGTAAGGAAATGGTGATGCATAGCTTGCCAAAGAGGATCGGATGGATGATAGAGGAAGACGCCGCCATTGAGGAGGGCGTATGTGTCAGGTGGAATAGATGACGGAGGTACTGGTGTTCCGGAGTCGAGAGCTGACGGGTGATGAAGAGGAGTGTATGCGCAATTGTCACGTTTCCAATTGTCAGGCGCCCATTCATCGTGATCAAGGTTGCAAACACAAGCATGACACGCAGCAATCCAGTCGTCAGCTGGAAGCTTGATATCAAAGATGTCATCCATGTTCTTATATATTGTGATGTCGGCGTCGAGGAATACGCAAGTTTGGTAGGAGGTGAGCTGGAATGCACGGAGCTTGGTCCATGTATCTTCGAAGCGCGAAGCTATCAGAGTAGTCTCTGAGTTGTTCGGTAGTAGTAGCGGTTCAATTGGATGGAATTTGACGAGGGGATTGTGGGTTGATTCGAGCTCGAGGGCGCGCACTGAAGACGCTGGCAGGGACGGCGTGACTAGTACAATGAGAGGATAGGCGGTACGATGAACAGAGAGACTGTGAGCTAGATTAATGACACCTGGGAGATATGAGGAACGAGTCAGTAGGGTCACCCAAGCACGCTCAGGTATACTGCCAACTGGAGCCATGGCTGTGGACAGACTGCTTTGGTCGACCCCTCGGACGATCAATTGTGACCTGGCTGCATTGATATAGGAAAGGAACAGAGAGGAAACCATTATATCCTCCACTGTAAGCCGCCGGCTTAGTCGCCCAATGGTAGTACTTCATGATATCATCCGGGTTCGAGCATGAGGGAATTTTCGTGGGTGGCTCGGGTGGGCGTGTTTTGGCGGAGAACACAAGCCAAGACATTTGGCGTAAGCAAAACTCTTGAGAAAGCTTGGCACTGGACGTCCTCCGCTGTACAACATTTGACTGATCTGGATCTATCGGATCAAAGCACCGGATAAGTTTGGAGTACATCCTAAAGACACCTATCAACTACAGACAATGATACAGTACAGAGAATGGCTGCTGCACAGGTTCATCTACAGAATGAGATGTTTATAGAACTATGTTCACTGCCAAGCTGCCTTAAAGGTTTTGCACACGCCAAATTTGCCTTGGTGCAAACGCCACGAGGAACCATTTCGAACTTTGATATTCTAGTACCTTTGGCATGAGGCTTTGAGCGGAAACATCCTTATCGAATTTCTCGAATAAAGGTATGGTCCAAGGTCCTGAGAAGTAAGCTTGGTTCTCCACCGGGGAATTTGCAAGTCAATTGACCGTCTCTGCCCAGACAAATCCACCCTCACAACCAACCTCTGCCCCCTGAATTCCAAACCACAGACAAAGGCCGCGCAGACGCCGAAGAATACTATAAACACTCCTCCGCTATGGCTCCCTCCAAACTCGCCCTCACTGATCTCCTTACTCTTCCCAATTCCTCAGTCCAGATACCTCGCCTGGGATTGGGCATCTACCAGTCACCCCCAAAAGTCTGCATCAATTCCTGCCTGACTGCCCTACAAGCCGGCTATCGTCACATAGACTCCGCCCAGTTTTACCAGAATGAGTCTGAGATGGGTGATGCAGCACGGCAGTCGGGATTACCGCGGAGTTCTCTATTCCTTACTACTAAGGTGATGAGCAGCGGTGGCAGCCCTGATGCTACCTACAAGAAATGTCTGGACAGTGTGAAAAGAATTGATGGAGAGAGCGGTCATGTAGACCTATTTCTCATCCATACCCCAAGCGGTGGACCGGCCGCCAGGAAGGAGATGTGGCAGGCGTTGGAGAAGCTGGAGAGCGAGGGCCGAGTGAGAAGTATTGGCGTCAGCAACCATGGGGTTGGTCACATCGAAGAGATGAAGTCTTACGCGCGGATTTGGCCCCCTCACGTGAATCAAATCGAGGTGAGCTAATGATGGCTGCCTCTCCCGCATGCATTGTCTAACTTTCATCCTTCAGCTACACCCATGGAATCAGCAACGGACCATTGTCGACTACTGCAACAAAAACAAGATTATCATCGAAGCCTATTGCCCTCTTGTACGAAACCAAAAAGCCCATGACGAGACCCTAGTAAAAATGTCAAAGAAGCATGATAAAACCACGGCACAAGTGCTCATCAGGTACTCCTTGCAGAAGGGATGGGTATCTCTCCCAAAGAGTGATAAACCAAGTAGGATTCAGGCCAATGCTGATCTCTACGGGTTTGAATTGAGCGAAGAGGACATGGCGACACTGGATGGCCTGGATCAAGGCCCTGCTGGGGCGATCGTACAGGCCGTGCAAAATTGAATCTGACGCAGATCTGATCAGTCTCAATGCTCACGTCGTATTCGCGTTTCTACACCTCCAGCATACTAGTGTACGACGAAGTCAAAAACAGCCACTTCATATACCTCGAACATCACCAGACTCATTGAATCGCAGCACCTCTTCACCCATCATTCACTCCCGATCATCAGCGAGGCGGCTCATTCATCTATGCAACGTTTACATACTGCTCTGGCCAGTGCATCATCTTCAGTATTCACGCCTCGTGCGACTCACGTTAGCCACCTGGCGTCCATGCAGGATCATAAATAGAGCTTCTCTCGTCCCCCAATAGCATCGCCTCTCCATGACTCTCCGCACCAAGGGTCGTGGGCCAAAGCATTGGCCTTCAACAAAGTATGCCTTGTATATAGTATCATGTCTACATATGGTCTGTCTATGAGGTAAGGTTTCAATATCCTGCACTCTTTGTACCAGTTTGACTTCTCATGTGAGGAAAACCCCAAATAAGTTCAGTCACATATGGCGTGATATGCTTGGCCTGAAGTCATGTCTTTAAGTCATCCATCGGTTGATTCATACATAAGTGTGCAATTATTCAGATTTACTCCGCACCAGGTTGGTAGAATTTGTACCTCATCAATGGCTTGATTCCTAGCTAAACTTGATAGAAAGATTGTTGGACCTGAGCCAATGCTTTGCAACGTACACGACCTGATATACATCTGGGTTTTTTTTCTCTGTGGCCATCTTCAGTCATCTGTCCATTGGCTTGATTGCACTTCCACAAAATTAATTCCATGCCTTGCTCAATTACATTAATATGGACGTCCGCTGGAACCATCATTATATGAAAGCTTGCCTTAGACAATCTATTTGCCATTGTGTCGTAGTTCGTTAGCGGAACCATTCATATCCCTCTTTCCCACAACACTTCGAGTCGACAGGGTAATGAATCAACGCAGTCACCCACACTTACGGCTTTCACACACATAGTCAAAAGCACCAAAACATCAACACCAGACTCCCTTCCCTCTCCACACACTGCACCGTCTCTGGGCTTGAGTCTCACTATGACGGCTCCGAATCCGAACGGTGGCATACCATGGGATCAGACTCCAGAATACATCGCCTTAACAGACCATATTATACCCCCAGGTGGACAAACAACGTATACCCGCTTTCACCCTACTGGAGCCTCCCCAACTGATTTCACGGCGTTCGTGTACGGTCAACGTAATGTCCACATTGGCAATTGGCCAGAGGTAAGTCTCTCCGAGCGCTACGTAGACAAATGCATGGGTTGACGACGCTCTAGGTGTTGTACATGCTTTTTCCCACCACAGAGTGGAAGGCATTCAAGCAGCTTGGCCTACCCTTACAGGAATTGGATGCGAACCAACAAGCTATGTTCGAGCGGTGGCCCAGAGTTGGAGAGCAAGCAAAACCACTGTTGGACTTCCCTATCTTGCCAGACACCGTGAGTGTAAAGTTTCATCTTGGTCTACAGTTAATTAGATCTACGCAGATTTCCTCAAGGGAGGAGTTGTGGCGGTTCGATGTCTGGCGAAAGATGGATCCACGGATGTCCTGGGATGACTTGACAATGCGAATCGAAGTACACGGACGTACCCGGCGAGGTGACGTGAAGCTACAGAATAGCATCCAAACCATGCTTGGGAGGTTTTGGCATAAACACTACCACATGATATCATGGTTTGGTAAAGGTAAATTCAACCACAACGCCGTGAACAACCCAGCAAGAGTCCAGCTACTCAATGACCTTGCTAACGCAAATCCTCCAATTCCGCTGAGCCTAAACACGAGGAAAGGCCTTACTCCGGGCTCCAGAAACCCTGCACATGGCCCTAATGGATTCATGGTCGCTTGGCCCAACGCTCGGGGAGGTAATATCCGTGGTCGACCGACGAGAGCAGCACCTTCGGCAGCAGTCATTCCACCAGTCACACCAAGTGCACCCCTACCTGCAATTGCATCTGTGGCCATAGTCACTGAAATAGACGGTTCGTCCTCTTCTTTCTCGCTAGAGTCTGAACCCGGCTTCGAGGAAAGGCATTAGACTGACAAGCGGCCCAACAACAGGTGAATCTGATAAAGACGAGATCAAAGAGGAGGAGGAAGACAAAGACAAGGATGAGGGCACTGAAGTCTTCAACGAGGAGAGTCATGTGTCCATGGGCGACATCGCTGACTCAGAAGGAGAATGGTCATCCACCGATAGCTCCGGTCAAGAATCCGCTGCGGACAGCTTCGACTTTGCGCAGAGCTTCCATTCAGATTCACCAGCCATTCCAGTAAATACAAATACTAACAGTGATGCCCCGGACGATCCATATGCCACGGCATTCACGCCAATTAACCACGCAGCTCCGGTTCCTGCCTACCACGAAGCCCCAGCAGCAAATTCCAGCAGCCAGCCTCCAGCAAAACGCCGTCGCATTGGATATGGTAATTTAAAATCTAACTCCCTTGGGTCAAATGGTGCAAATGGTGCTGACATAACAACATCAGCTGAGCATATCGCACCATCATATCAGTCATCATTCACGCCGATGCCAGCCATGCCGCCATTGCAGACAACAAGTTCTGCTTACCACTTGGAGCCACACCGACAGTCTACAGGCTTTCCAGACAAAACAGCCACGGACGGCGCCAGCACTTCCGAGATAGATGCTTTCTTCAAAGAGAGCGGGGATTTACCTCCGGACAGAGTCTTCTACTGAAATGAATGGCACGATGGTATTCCGGTTTTGCCAGTGTCTTTCACACTTGCATGCCTTACTTCTTTGATGAGATAACGCAGCTTTCCGTGGGCATTGTTCCATTCTTTCATGGCATCGCGTGCAACTTCAGAACTCCGTGGAAGACATCAACGCTTGCTACCAGTCTTTGATGTAGGTTGACTGAAGGAATGATAACCCAATGTTGGGAGATCTTCCACACTTGCATATCTTATTCATTGGCCTTGATTGGATACGAGAGCAAAATATTAGACGCTTGACATTCTTAGATTGCTGGCGTTGTAGCATAGTCTGCAATGGAAGAAGGGACATGTCAGGGCTTGCTACAAGGCATGGAATTGGACATGCTTCTACTGGAAATGCTCCAAAGGGTGATACATCATATTGCCTCTGTTACAACATTTACACACATTGCTGATGCTGCTGCTGTCAACTATGCCAGCCAGACTATCGAACCGCTTGACCCTTGGGCTCTCTTGTTCTTTCAGTTGAAGGGATCGTTTTGAGAGGGCTTACACACATATACCGATGGCGACCTCCCAGCTCCGACGATTGCCTGCTAGGCGTGCTTCTTCTTATCAAGGACGATCTCCAAAGTCTACTATAGCTTGTTTCATTCTGCCAGTGAGGCGTACGAGCACAATCGATGTGCAACGCGTGTGGACTTCAGATGATCCTTGCAGCCCCTATTTTCACTTCTGGTAATTATGTCAACAGACTCTTCACTTGTTCCTAGCCTCCATCAGAGATCCTTGTTATGAGTCTGAAGTAGTTTGTAAGTGGACATAACAGTGATCCCGAGCTTCAATGGATGAGAGTGTTGAGGACGCAGCCCCACAGTGTTAGGAGAGCCGTGTTGTCTAGGTGGAAATTTTCGAGCTAACCTTCTTCACTCGACACCCTTTGACATCCAACCTTCAGCTCGAGCCATTGACATCCAACTCCACAAGATCACGACATCCAGCTTTAGGCAATCCAACGGAGTAATCTCATCTTGAGCCAAAGATTCAAAGCCTTCAGCTCTTGCTTCAAGCAGCCTTTCTCACTCACTAGCCTCGCGTTATCCTTCAGACTTACTATCGTCAAACTCAGAATTCGAATCTAGAGCAATGGCTGTCAATCACTGGTTCCAACGTCCTGACGTTCGTGAGTTCCATCGAATTCAGCTTCAGCCAAACGATCGTACATCCTATGGTAAGCCAAGACATAGTCGACCCTTCTATACAAAGTATCCGCTCACAGTCATTGCAGTGGAACAAGCTCCACCACACGCTGGTCCCAATGATCGTACAGATTTTCAAGTTGGGTAAGTGATCTTGACCCTGTCTGATATGTTGGCCGTTGTCATCACTGACGGTTGTTAGGCACGCACGCTTCCACCCCGAGAACCTACCTGATGTGAGTTTGTTCGTGCCAATTTTGTGTGATTTCTGCTAATAAGCTGCAGTTCATGTACGAGCTGGATCCGCCACAGGAGTGGCTCGACTATCAAGCTGGGAATCCACCTCAACAAAAGATTGGTCCTGACGGAAAGGCAATGTTGGAATTGCACCCACGACCTGGCAAATCTAAGCGTGCATTGCTGGACTTTCCACACATGAAAGCTATCGATAAGGTAATTTGGATTGGTCCCATGAGTCAAAGCCATGCTAACAATCTTAGGTCTGCACCTATGAAAGCTGGTGGTGGTGGGAGATGAATATGCGGCTCGACCCTCATTTCCGTTACGAAGATGGTATCATGAGAATGCCAATGACTGGTCTCCGGGCTCGATTTGCTACAGAAGCAAAGTTTCGAAATGATATCAATATGAGGATGACTAGAGGCCGCAAGAAGTGGTCGATGGCATGTTGGCGAGAACCTCGGAATGGGGTTACCGGACCACGGGATAAACTGCTAAGGACGTTGTCAGCCTATCAGCTACAAAACAACACTACTCGAGGATCCACTCCTGGACTCATTGATACATCCTTGGGCGAGGTCCAAGGTAACCGAATCCCAATCCCAGCCGACAAGAAGCCGAGAGCGGCGTATCGGAAGCCGAAAAAGAGCACTGGTGCTGCTTCTCGGCTCGCTAGATCATCGAGTGAGTCAGGTACCGAGGTTTCTGATCATGACAAATCGTCAGATGGTGAGGAACAGGCCGACGAAGACTTCTACACCCCTGAACCAAGGCAACTACGATCGAGCAGAAACTCGGTCAATTATGCAGACGCAGAAGCATTTGACGATGAAGATTCTGCCGGATCTCACTTTGAGGCTGTCTCAGAGCAAGCTTCTTCGAACGACGAGAAAGAAGACAGCGAAGACAATGAAACAACAGGCTTGGCAAAGGCAAAGAATGGAAAGACAAAGCGTCCTCACGATCTAGAATCTTCGGTCGCAGAAAACAAAAAGCGAAAGCCGAATGAGGACAATGGAAGTGGCGACTCGATGACATATCCTCCATCAAGTCAAACATATCCAGTCGGAGCTATACGTGCGGCTCGACAGACCAATCCTCCTAACTGGCATCGACAAGACAATCGTCGACATCGTGCAGCGCCTCACGCGACTTCTTCTGCCTTGCGTTCTCAACCGCTGCCCTTTCCCAATCGTACCGCAATCTTTTCTCCAGCCCGCTCTTACAGATTTGATCCCTCAACAACCACGCTGATGGCCAACGACGGGCTGCAAATGGTCTCACATGGACCTCTACAGAGCGTCAATCAGGTAGCAGCACAGATTTCAAGCCAATCATCTTCTCATCACCTCCGCAATCTGCTTCCCTTATCATTCTCTGATGAGACTTCAAGCAATGTCACCAGACACTCGGCAACAAGGTCTCAGCCTATGCCCTTTCCTGATCAGCCTACACAGCATTGCGTTTCACAAGATATAGAGAACAACGCAGACCCCTTCGCCGTCGACTTCATCAATCCTCACATCGTCACTCCGCAAGAGCAAGCAATGATCGGTGCTGAGAGCAACCCAATCGATCTAACGCAACGAGCCATGATGGTCGACGAAACCTTCCAAGTCGAACAAGAGGTGCCAGTCCAGGCTTTGCTGTTTCCAGATCCAGCCTCATGGTGCTCTGAATGGAAGGCGTTCATTGTTGATCACAACGCCGAGCCTATCCTGAAGGCACACATTCTGGACTATTGTTTTTGACGGAATTTGATGCCTCTGTCTTACGTATCCGACAACATACAAGAGGGAGATTTCTTCACTGCAGAAACGATTGTCAGACAGCGTATGATCGACAGTCGAATGACTGGACATTGCCACTCGAGTGTGCTAGCTCTCAACCTGAAATACTACATGTCCATGCAACCGGCTCATTGCCTACATACCGCCGTTTGAAGCATACCTACGTGATGAAGCTAAGATTTCGAGGGAAGGCACATCCACTGCAAATATGATGACTTCGGATCTGTGATACAGCGCCTTTGCTGGAGGTTGATTGAGGATACTTCCAGCCTTGACTGGTCAACGCAGATCAAAGAGCCAACATCTGGACACTTCATTTGTCTGATCCAACCAAATTCAGCCAATTCACTATCAGCTGTGACAGTCTTACATTGAATCAAGCATACACCTTTTATCATCTCTATCGACCACTTCTCCAAAAACCTACAATTCTCGACGCTTGTCTTTTCAAACATTCCGCAACCTACACCGGAAGCAATCTCATACTGGCTTCGATGTATCACTACCTATATAAAAATACAAAAGGGGACAATAGGCGCAATGCCGTCCTCATTCAACATCTTCCCAGTTGGGAACAAAGCTACACCTCTTGAGCTCGAATCCCAAGGGGTTTGCACCCTCCTTGTCGTCCTCACAGTTGGGGATATTCCTGTAATTTTTTCTGGCAAGAAAGGGCTTACGCCTCTTGAAATTGACATCAAAAGGGGTTTTCGCTCGTCTTTGATACCTCTCCTTCCCGTCTTGCAGCCCCAGTTGCAAAAAAGATCCTTCGACAAGATCAATTCCTCAGGAGCAGCGTTAGTCTGCTCGTCTGGCACACGAACCGGTATCTGGCAACGCACAATTCGAGTTGGACAAGTTTGAGACGGAGAGGAGTCGATATTTCTTGAGAGTTGCAGAATTCTTGGGAGTACACACCCAGAGTGAGCAGCTGTGATAAGAGTTATTGGCTCTCTCCTTATTACATCGCAGGGAACCCAACGAGGGGTGCTGGAGGTCTTCCAACCACGTGCGCTGCGCGTGCATTGTCACTTCACCTTAGCTCACCTCATTATCGACAACAGGGATACTGTGGAAGGATCACCTTCGATCACTACGAGCCTGTCAGAGCAGAGCCAAATTTTACCTACTGAACACGACGAAGGCCTGAACTACCTTGAGAAGCTACAGCGCGACTGGATCAGAGCGCAGCGCCCTGCGGATCCGCGGCATGTGATTCGAGTGGCCCTTGAGGAGCAAGATGCTCATTACTGCCTGTCCAAAGTGAGCAGCTGTGATAAGATTTCTGGAGCCTTTACGAATGCATCACAAAGGCTTCCAGCAAGGGATGCTGGACGTCTTCCAGACGCGTGCATTGTCACTTCACCTTACCTCACCTGTATCGGAGAGGATGCCTCTGGAGATTATCGGGTCCCATTGGTGTGCGTTGGGCGTGCATTGGCACTTCACCTTAGCTCACCTCATTGTCGAAAAACATGCGAAATTAGCAGCCTTCGATTCAGAGATACTGATGTCTTCTGCATCACAGGTGCATTGTCACTTCACCTTAGCTCACCCCATTGTCGAAAAAAATGTAAAATCGGCCGCTTTGATCTCAGGGACGTTGATGTCTCCCAATGGCGTCCATTGCCAGTGCATTGTTACTTCACCTTAACGCGCCTCGCTGTCGAGACAGTGCAAAATTGGTAGCCTTGATGTAGGGATACTGATGGTCTTCTGCTGGCGTGCATTGCACGTGCATTGCCACTTCACCTTAGCTCACCTCATTGTCGAAGAAAATGCGAAGTCAGCAGCCATGAAGATCTGACGATGCTTTTCGGGAGGAGAAGTTTGCAACTAAGGGGTACCAAAGGTCTTCCGTTCGCGAGATGTTGCGCATGCATTGTCACTTCACCTTATCTGGCCTCGCTCAACAAAAATTCAAAATTAGCTGCCTTCAAATCATACAAACGCAGAAGAGCCAGACCTCCTAAGCTGAAGCTGGGATAGTCGACGACGACAGGTCATAATACCAGTCACAAACAAGTTCAGAAGCCAAAATCGACAACATGTTCGAGACAAGTCTTCTTTTTCCAAAGATAGAACAGCATTGGCAATGTTGAGGATGCTTGGAATGCATCCCAGCCCAGATGTCAAGAGGTATCAGACCTTCGTACGTGACAGCATACCACGACTCATAAAAATCGCTCGGATCTTACTCTGAATCTATGGGTCCGATCGAGATCTGGGACTGTATGATTGATTGACCTATACTGCGCAATGCGTAAGGTCATGAAACGGAAAGAACACTCGCTTTGTGGCCTCGGAAGTAATTTGCACAGTGGAATTGGCCGTCTATTGAATCAGCACACTCTCAATCGTACGCCAATGGAAAGGGATCTTCTAAACGTTCCTCATAAAGTCAGTGTCGCATGGCGACTCTTGAGTTGCCTTGACATTGGGCGAGATCTGGGATTATCTATCAATCTTGGGAAGCACTTACACAGCTGCCATGGCCTCAAGAGCAACCGTGCCAGGTCGCCGGCCTGGGGGCGCCTAAAACTATCGTCGTCCTCAAATACAGCACGTTACCAAAATTCCAGCGGGCTTTCCAGCTCCAAGCGCCTGACGTTTTTGTTCATACGGTCAATTCCGGGGATCGAAGTTCCATGGTATCGGGGGCCGAATGACTTCCTCGGGACTCACCCTAGGATTTAGGGGCCCCGGAGCTTCGGAATAGGGGCCCTGGACTGGCCCTGGGGGCGCAGCTGCCTAGTATGCCAGGGCAGGCCTTGAGCTGATCGGACCACTGACGGCTCCGTCTCGCCGAGCATTTTCATGCATGGACGAAATGAAACGTCACCTAGTGGTGTACTCAATGGGAAGAACGTTTTCATCTACTCGGACACGACAGCAACCAACGCAGCAGGAGGCATGGTCAACTTCAACTCCAATTCCTACGCATTTATGCCAAACTCAAAGCACCCCTTAACGTTGCAAGACTTTGGAACTGCCGAGAAGCCCAAGGTTCCCGTTGAGATTATGCCATGGCACGGTACTGAAACTTGCTGGAACAATTTCATTTGGCCAAACAGTAAGCGCGCAGACATTAGTTCAATACAGGAGAGGTGCCTCAATCCTGGAATCCGAAAGACCCCTCGTGGCTCGTGCACGACAGCCTCTTCGACTGTTCCGGCAACTTCATCATCGGCTCTGGAGGTAATATCGCTCTATTATCTCCCTCGCGGTCCGGGTAAGAATCTGGATATACAACATTACGCCGAATCCGTTTCCTACGCTGTACCTTCAATGTAAACGTTTGATACGAAACTTTCGCGGACAAATGTACTTAACTAAGTACTCTCAAGACTGTTCATCTTAAGTCTTACCCGAACCGCGAGCCTCCCATCAGAATTGGGGTACTAGATTGTTTGGTTTATGAAATTCGTCTTTTGGATCATTTATACAGTAGTACGGATACATTGCCGTAAAGCATACCATCCTTCAAGCTCTGCTCACAGCTATCTCGTCATCTCCAATAGCACAGCGGCCAGTATGCAGGCATACTATCCATCCACCGCAGCGCACATTCACCTAGAATAAGACCCCTCATATCTCGCTGGATCTTGATGATTCATCTAAGATTATTCTTCGAATTGCCAGCTGGGTTTTTCGTCCACGCCATTTTTGTTTCGAGGCATACTCTGAAGTTTCTATATATGAATACGACCCCATCTTTGACGCTCTCAGCGCGCCAAAGTCTACTACTACCTCACTTTCATCGAAATCTCGACACCAATCGCCGAGTCGCTCTTCTCCCATAGTACCAGCGCAGAGTTCTTCTATATCCACATCTTCGATAGCGCCTGCGCCTATGTCTCACACCACATCTTCTGGCGACGAAGAGTCTTCATGTAGGGAGAAATTAACCTATGAGGTTAGAGCGTGCCCATACGTCCCGAATGAAGATTGCATTGGAGCTCGTCTCGCTCTCCAAAGTGAGGGGCCCACAACCGCATGATAAAACCATAAATCATCACCATGCAGACCAGTTCCCTCTTACGGAGGCCTACACAATACTTCTTCGAAAGATGTCGCTTACCCACGATCCTTACGCCAAGCTTCACTCCCTGTACGAGCTTGGGATTGAACAATTCGACATGGCCTTCGTAAATCACATTGTTCTGCCTCCTTTGATTGACGATGATAGTAGCAGCCAGTCTCCTATCTACACGCATCTGATTGAATATCAGGATCAGCTATATTCGGTGCGACGGTCTGTGTAGAATATTGCGATGAGATGTTCTCGAAACCCATCTCCAAAACGTCAACCTTGACTACCTAAATCCAACATATTTGCTCGCTCTTTGCTATCGAGATTCCCTTTGTCTTGCCAATCAACACGTATCTCACTGGGATAGAGTACGAGCTGAGTTCAGTGCGAAAACATCAGTGGCGGATAAACAACGCCAGCACTTGTACTGTCTACATCCATAGCGGCCTCGATGGCGTTGGCAAGATCTCTTTATGACCTAGTACAAAAATATATACCTTGACTACCTATGGAAGCATTTTGGCTTAGTCTTTACTAGCCAGAGCGTCCTTGCCTCCTCTGATCGACGTTAATAGACGCCACTCTTCTAACACACAATTATTTGACTGGAATATAGCACGAGCTGTGTTCCCTGCGAATCCATCGGTGGTGGAACAACGACAGCAACACGCGCCCTCGAATAGTCTACTTCTACAGCGGCATCGGTAGCGCTGGTAAGATCGCTTTGGGACTTGTTATAAGAATATGTATCTGGACAATCTAACTCAAGCATTTGGCCTTGGTCTTCGCTAGCCAGAGCGTCCTGGCCTTCTTTGATTGGTGTTCTTAGGCTAAACTTCCCTGATCAACAAGTGACAGACTTGATTTTCAACATGAGTCGTACCTAGCGCAACAATAACGACGATGCTAAGATTGAAAGCGAATCTTTGCTCGACTACCGAGGTGGAAAGGATTCTCCGGACCAGCACTTATCTGGCTCGGACTCACAATCAGCTGTGTGCAGCGCAACAATCAAAGCAATGTCAGATTTCAAGAAGAACCTCTACTCGGCCACTGACAGGCTCATGGAGAAGACCGAGGGTCTGCTGCGCCAAGATGTACGAGCGATGTTGCAAATCTGGAATGAATATGATTCAGATATTCGCAACAACAA
>JAABUK010002448.1_pt1 | contig 33226 bp, 33 predicted proteins | sample 5559141 | NCBI WGS metagenome assembly JAABUK01 (sample SAMN10711869, study PRJNA513367) | rock metagenome | isolation source: Antarctica rocks | place: Antarctica: Victoria Land, Pudding Butte nord | collected 2016-01-03 | reverse complement strand
GGTCACTAGAGGACATTTCAAAGTGTCTTACTGAAAGGCTTTCTGGTAGAGGCACATCGTCCAAGTTCTGCAAGTGGGCGTTTGTAAGATCGAGCTCTGCGGCATCAGCAGCAACGAGTACTTCTTCGACGCCCTGCGCCATGCTTGAACAGGTTACACCGCCAGGTCTGTTGGTACCAGGAGATCGCTAACGGAGCTGTGCGTGTGCTGTTGTCATGACAGTGGCTTCCATGATTGCTTCCATGATTTGAAGATTGAAGGTGGCTTCCGTAACGCTTACTTTCAACAACAAAAAAGCGTTCATACATTTTTCCAAAGTCAGGTTGCTTGGTGTGTTCTTTCAAAACTAAATCGAGCAGCAGCTCACTGACGTCCCTGGGGGTGCCACACACAGGCACTTGGCTGCAACTTGCACATATGCTGAACTTGACCAGACAGCACAACTTTGTCAGCTGCTGTCCAAACTCTCTGACTCTTTGTGTCAGGAGCAACTTTAATGCTAGTCACAGCATGCTGTGCAGCAAACATGCAATGCGCACTGCCACCCATGAGCTACAGGCTCAAAGTTGTCAGCCAGGTGCATACACACAGCAACACAGCACAACGTAGCAGGGCTGTCCTCCGCTCTTGCCATATGGCTTGTGGCAGCAGACCATCAAACCAGTCAAACTGTTGCATGAGATGCTGAGGCTGCAGCCTGCACAGAAGTTGGCTCTGTGTGAGAGGCATATTGACAGCCAGCATGCAATTACAGCAGGCCAAGTCTACACACCGTCACAGGCAAAATGACCATTGCCAATACATGTGGAATGCAACACAAGTGTCAGACCTGCAACACACCTGGCCGGATAAAGATGCCAGAACTGCTGCCATTTCATGCTCTTTGCTGGTGTTGCACTGAGCAAGTTACCTGCGCACATGTCCCCACAACCTGCCTGCCTCAGAGGCTTGCTTGATGTATGAGGCTATCACTGCGGCTAGCACTCTCTGCAATCCTTTGATTTCTGAATGTTGCCTGATTCTCTCCTGCAATACAGGCATTCATTTGATCTCAGAGGCCGAGTCTGCTGCAAGGCACACAGGGCCACACATCATGTCTGCTTTCAAGCAATGTTGGGCTGCATGGCCATTTCTATGCTAAGGTCCTTCTAGTTCAGTCATAAGCATTCCACATTTTGCATTTGCTTTGCGAGTTGCTGGCTGGATGTCCAGTGTTGAAGGGTTGTTACCTTGGAGGTACAGTTCCAAACAACATCCATGATGACAGTCAGCACATGTAGCACCAGCACACGCAGCAAAAGGGTCCTCACTGTGCTGCGTTGCCTGCGTGTCAACCAGGGCAATTTTGAGTGCATCTACATGTGTGGCACTGCACTCAGCATTAATTGTGCTGGCTATTTGAGCATTTCATTGAAGGCTTTCGGAGCGTCTGATATCAACACAAAGCATGGTACATGCACAGGTGGTTTAGTTTGGTCATCATGAGATGCATGTTGCAACGTATGTAGGCAAACCTAACCACGCCATGCATGTACAGCAGAGAACATGCAGCTTTATGCAGGATTCCCTAGGGAACAAGCACATTTGGACATGGCCTTGAAGTAGACAGACCATGTCATGACAAAGTGGCAGGCGTGCCACAATAGCAAGAGGCAACTCAGCTCCAGCCCATGAGGAGGCCTTCTGTATGCCAGGTGGGGGAACTTGGACAGCAGCTGCCCATCACCATATGCTCAGTTGAAAACATGACGCACCACCTGTGGCCATCATGCATGGAATGGCCTGCTGTCAGCCGCATAAGACGCCACACATCAAGCATGCTCATGAGAATGTCAACTTGTTGCATACAAGTTGACCAGTTCACTCGATCTGCCTATTGGTAGGAGGCTTGGCTGAAACCACAGGCAGCCTGATATATTTTGTATGAATTGCATTGCCTTGCAGCATAGCCATCTGAGCTTTGTTGCAGAAGCAGTTGCGCTTTTTGCAAATGCATATGTCACATAACTGAGATTGCTATGCGGTCACTGCTTGGACGTATATTTGTTCATTGTCCTAAAGTATCACATTTGTACATGCACTGTCTCAACACCATGTGGAGCTAGGTTTGCAGGCTATTAATATTGGTGAGTATTATGTTTGGGCTGTACCTGGAAGCCAGGCCAGAGGGGGTGGTGTGCAACAGCCCCAGGAACACTAACCAGGTGGCCAGGCAAGCGCAAACAGAAGTCCACATCTTCTCCACCTCCAGTCTTTGGATAACAATTCTGAAAGCCGCACGCCATGACTCTGCATGCTGTTATGGCTGTTACTCCAAATTTCTTTCTCTGTAGCGGTATCTACCTGCTTTCCTTGATGAGCCAAGTTGATGGTGCACATTGACAAAACATGTTTTTGAAGTCATTAAATGCATGTTGAGACCATTGCTTGCAAGTAAACGCTGCAAGTAAACGCTGCTAGTAAGGTCTATATTGCAACTGAAGCAGAATCTGGTGAGCACCTTAGGTTGGTGTTCTTGATCATCATATTTGCTGTGACTGCCCAGGGCACCTTGGGGAAGACAGTGCTGCTTGGCGCCTCCCAAAAGAAGCCCACATCTGATAGTTGCACTGCGGCTGCCACCAACCCTGGCCCATGAGGCAGGCAAGTTGGCCCTACAGGCATTTAGAGACTTGACCGGTGTTGCGCAAGTTGCCCTTGTGTATGCCTGCATGTCATTGATGATACTGCAACACATGTTGCATCGTTTTTGCATGCCAAGCTCAGCAATATGTGCTGACACATAGCTGTTGTTACAAGCTGCTGCATACCTGCAAAGCCAGCAGCTTCAGGATGCTGCCTGGCTGCTTGCACGTAGGCATCTAAACATCCAACGGATGGCTCCACGTCGTCATCAAAAAAGACCACATAGTGAGCGGCAGACGCTTCCAGCAATGCATTCCTGGTGATGCCTGCCCCAATATTGCACTTGTTGTGACGCACTCTCAGCATATGCAGCAGCTGTTCCTGCGTCTCACTGATATAGCTTGAGGCTTTTGTAGGCAGCTTGGGCTGATCTATCTGTAGCAAGAACCTGACGCTGACAGCAGGTTCAGTCACTGAACATGTGAGTAGCTTTTCAAGCAGAACAGGATTTGTCATGTAGCTAGGTATTGCTACATCCAGCGTCAAGTGTGGAGTGGCATGGGGTAGTGCCTGCTGCCGGAGGTGACCTTGCCAAACAGCCAACTGGCGCTTGAACACAGAGTGAGGTAGTTGCACACGCTTGTACAAAGGTGGCGTGTACGCAGAGCTACAAAGCTCAGGTCCCCCTGCAGCATAAACAGCTTTGTAAATATAGGTGACAGCTCAGGCAAGCCAGAGTAGAAGCAACAGCTGGTGGTGCTAAATTCTAGCTTCGTTTGCCTTGCAAACTTGTGAAGACAGTACCCACCCCTCTTGTTCACGACTGTCACAGCATGCATTGATTGCACTCCTCCAATACTCCGATACAACTCCATCAGAAAGGGGTCACCACCCTGATTGAGGAGTACTTTTGGAACAACACTCCCACCAAATCTCATGATGTGGTCTGACCTGATTACAGGAAAAGAGGGGAACCCTGGATCTGCGTTGTCTCGCAGGATGAGACAGTGAAGGTGTTGGTCATGTCTGAAAGCATCTGCAGTTTGACACATTGCACAATTGAGGGTTGAACAGTCATCGACAGTGCATGTGCAATCTAGGCACACCTGCAGGTAACCTTTCCAAGGGCCGGAAAGCTTACCAGAAACCATGTTGACCCAAGTTGGTGGTCGCATTTCTACGTCGTCGCCCAAGAGCACAAGCAATTCTGTTTGGAAGGTTCGAATGGCGAGCTGAGCTAGCTGCCCCCACATCCAGCATAGCGGGACAGAGCGTTCGTCAAGAGCAACGGAACCTTGCTCAAGTGCGTCGTTTTTGGCTTGTTGCAAATCGGCGGTGCGAAAAGTGTGACAAGCAACTCTGTCTAAGATGTTGCTTCCAGACAGAGCAAGCTTGCCCGCGAACAGCTGACGGGCGGCATCGTCAGCGTCCATGCCACAAACGACCCTAGCGGTCGGATTGTGAGTCAGAAAGTTTGTCACCGTGTCAAGCAGTTCAACGACAAACGTTGAGGTTGCACCTTCGTCGCAATCACGATGCGTTGAGGCTGCGGGCAACAGAATGGATATGCTCATGTCGTCTCGCAGTCCCGGATTCCAGTTTTGCAAATTCTCCTTCAGGTTGCAAAGTGGTAAGTGTTATCGGATTTGTTGCAAAAGTTTTGACTGCCGTGTTGAACATGGGGCTTCGGACCCTTTCTGAAATTTTGAATCACACTCATTTGAGCCTCTTTGGGGTTTCCAAAACCCTGAAAGATTTCAACCTTTCATTTGCTAGCTTCAGCCCTATTGGGGGAGTGGATCTCAAAACTCCCAAAGCATGATACTATACTAGAGAATGCCTAGTGATAATGGTATGTAAGCACCTGATTAATGCAGTTAAGTTACAGAGGCCTTGCATGTACATATGTAAAATGACCAACCCAAATTTCCTGGACTGGAGCCTAAATTGCTGTCAGGCCAGGTCAGGTCTGGAAAATTAGAGTCAAATCCTGGCTGTAAAATTGCACAAACAAAGCCCAAGCTGCTGGTGGATGGCAGCATGCATGACAAGCATTCATTGTTCTGTTCAAGGCAAGTGCTCAGTAAAGAGCATTGCGCAGCGCTGCACTGCACGGTGCTTCAATAGATGATTCAGCCTCCCATCAGCAGCGCCGCCTGTAGACAGATTTGTGCTACTCTGCTGTTGTGTCTTTTTGGAACAGCCTCTCCCTGGCCAGTCTATGCATCGCTGCCCTTGTATTGATCTCAGTTCTGATTGTCTCTGTCAGCGATCTACAAAGCAAAGCATACTGACGTCAGTCAAGCTGGTTTGACAACATAAGCTCCCTTGCAATCCTGCAGACTGTAGACATACAGCAGAATATTGAACAGACAAACATATCTGGTACTGTATTGCAGCCTGCATCTGCCTCTCATGACCCTTTTAATATGTATGACTCCTCTCCTGGCCTCAAATGCAAAGAGGAGTGCAAAGCATGCTGAGGGCCTTGTCTCAGAACACAGCTTGTGCTGAAGCAGCCACTTTGATGCGCTGCTTAAGCTTGACTCTGAAAGTGCTGAATGAGTTTGTGCTAGCGCGGCTGAGCTGTAAATGATTCGGTCGGAGTCGCTCTCCGCCCCGCTCCGCTGGCTCCGAGACGACTCAACCGAGATAATCAACGCGGGTGCCGCTGCAGTGGCAATATATCTACCCAAGTTGGTGGAAGTTGAGTAATTCTGGGGGTGATACCATCCTTCTCACTTTCACCCAGAACCAAACGCAGGCAGTCGCAAAAGGCAAGAGCTCAAAAAGCAGCTTTACGGCAGGCATTTCAGCAACAGCCACAGCAGCAGCAGCATCAAGCCTCACATGCTGCTATTCACCTTGCTATCTCGGTTGATAGCGTGGCTCCCTGCAAACATATTGGTTTTGGGGCGCTCTCTTGACCATGTCCTAGACTCTGGGGGTCAGCGTGGCAGGGCTGGGCTGGGCTGGCCATTCAGCGCCAACTTTGATGGATCTGGATCCACAGCAGTCCAAGTCTGCTGCTCAAGTCAGCTCAGGTGTTCTGCTAACCGTAGCAGCAGCCTTTATGCAAGCTGAAGATCGTCCACTAAAACTCAGCTGTGCCTGCAGCGGTGGCAGACCCCGCCCTTGCTGCCGGACCCCCGCCTGCTGCACCCATGCTGTTAGCAGTGCCTTTCTTGGCGACCCCGGACTTTCCTGACATTGCAGTGTCCACTGCCATGTGCTTGTGGGCAGCGGATATTGACACACCTGTTGACGTTGCCAAGCAAGCAAACCAGTACGTACATGCCAACTTTGCACCACAGCTCAGCCACCATCCCTCAGCAATTTGCACTTGCTTGTCAAGGCCGCTGCAGAAGCTCATGGTCACAGCAGTCAGAGCGGTCACCGATGATGCATCGTTCCACGTGTGGCTCAACTCGCGTTGAGGACTGTCAAGGCCATGATACGCAATGACTGGACAAAATGCAACGACAACATCCAGCAGATTTCTGAAGTCTGCTCAAGCTGGTTAAGGGAGAAGGATCCCAGCATGATCTGGCTGCTTTTCAGAGCCTGTGGAGCCGTACCAATATTTTGGCATACGTCACATCGCTGTCAGGAGACGTTCAGGACCGGTTGGAGTGCAGTTGCATCTGTCAGCTACATGCCCTGTGCTGTCATTTGCTCTTTTAAGCACGGTTTTTTCCAGTAAGCTTACACATAAGTTGGTTTTTTAGGGAAATCCTGTCAGGTTGGTGGCGGCATACGGACTGAACGTGGCGGGTACTACGGTGGTGCACCAATGCACAATGAGACAGAAGAAGAAGAAGACTCAGAAGAGCCGGAAGAAGAGCAAAGCAGCGAGACCTATTCTGATGCTGATGTCACAATTAAAATGCGAGTTGAGGACTATGACCCTGAACCGAGTCTTACAAGCTCAAGGCATTTGACCATCAGGGCAGACTGGAAGCCTTGCTCAATGTCTACGCAGACATTTAGGCAATACAAGCTGACGTCCCAGAGGAGACAAGTGAAGATGATAACATGCCGAGCCTATGCTCCACTGACGAGTCGGAAAACGGGGCAGACAGCCTACCTAAATGGTATGAAGAAGAGGTGCCAGTGCTTGACAAGATTGAGGAACCCGCCCAGCCAGAGGCAGAGCCTGCACAGACAGAGCAGAGTCAAGCACAACTTTACAATATGAAGACAACATTAGTACCTGAGCCAGCACTAGCTGACAGCTCTTGGCAAGGGCATGCTCATTTCCCCAACAAGATGGTAGAATTTCCGGCGTCAATAAAGGGCTACAAAGCGGGAGACAGAGCGCCATTACTGCTGCAAACTTATTGGACTCGCAACTCCATGAGAGCAACACTGCTGATAGAGGATGAGCAGGGCAAGCAATATTCACTGGAGTTTGCCAGTGCGTAGTGGCGGTTTCATCTGTGACGACTGCCCCTCAAGCAGCACTACCAAGGCAACTCTGTCCCGGTCATATGATGCCACTACACTGAACAAGGTGGACATCACCCAAGATGACTTCACACTACAGCTGAAGATTTCCCACTATACTCCACTCAGGTTGAGAAGGCCAGAATCAGAGCTAGGAGCCAACGCTACCAATTCAAGAAAGACCATCTGGTGAACAAGCAAACTGAGAAGGCTATCCCAGAGCTTGAATTCAGAGACGAGATCATTGCAGAATGCCACAGCCTGGGACACTTAGGTGTCACGCGCGCTGCATGCCTTGTGCGTACCAACTTCTGGTGGTGGGGTCTGAAGGACCAAGTCAAGAAGTGTGTGTGGGAATGCAGCGAATGCAAACTCATGCGTGCTAAGTTCAACGAGCCTTTAGAGATGCAACCAATCCCAGTGGAAGGTGTCTACCACATGGTTGGAGTTGACATGACTAGGCCGCTGCAGACCAGCGCCTCTGGAAACCGTTACATCATTACAACCATAGACTACATGACTAAGAATTTGGAGGCAGCTGCAGTATCAGGCAACAGCTCAAAGAGCACAGCAAAGTTCTTTGACAGAGAGGTCATATGCCGCTCAAGCACCCCAGCTGAGGTAGTAACAGACCAAGGAGGAGAGTTTCGGGGTGACTTTAAAGCACTGCTGGACAGATGCGGCAATGACCACGGTCTGACAGGCCCTTACCACCCTCAAGCCAATGCCCTGACAGAGCGAGCTAACCAGACCCTCATCAGGGCACTGGAGGACCCACTCAACTGGGACAAGCAGATCCCAAGGGTGCTGCTGGGCTGCAGATCAAGCGCACAGGCTTCCACCAACTCTTCTCCCTTCTTTCTGCTGCATGGGCATCTCATGGTCCTGCCCCTGGGTGACAGACACAGAGCCAACATGGAACCCCTCTATGATGATGTGCCACCAGACTCAAAAATCACCAAGCAGCTGAGCGCTTGACAGCGTTGGAGGCTGAGGCAATAGCCAACGGTCTCCAGGCACAAGAAAAGCAGAAGCTGAGTTATCCAGTTGCATGGCAGTGTGGGGAAAGAACACCCAACAGAGCTGGGCACCATACCCTTTGGAGGACTGACAACAGCTCAATACCTCAGGCTGTCAATACAAGAGACAGAAGTACCACCGTCCCAGTACCAGAAGCTACAGTGACAAAGCTGCGAGCAGAGCAAGCTGCTGCAACTACAGCCAGAAATTTGAACATCCAACCAGTGTTCAAAGGCGAGCCCTACAGGCACTGAACCTGCTGGACCCAACACAGCAGCCATAGCTGATGCTCAACCCGTCGTTGAAGAGGCTAAACCACCAGTCAGAGCTGCAGAGCACAAGAAAGCTAGAAAAAGGCGTTGACAACCAACAGTCATTCAGAAGGGCGACTTTGTTGTGATCAAGATTCACCAGATGGTGCGCAAGGATGATGAGCGCAAGGACAAGCTAGTGCCAAAGGCAGAAGGACATTACCTTGTATCTGAATGCACTGATGAATGTAAAAATATAGCAGTCATTGAGGATGCTAATGGAGCCAAGTGGACTAAGCGTGTGGCAGACCTTAGTCTCTGGGAGTGGACAACACCACACTATGGGAAATGTCACAAGGGCATTGGTGACAGTGTACAGTGAAGCTAGCATTACCACTGTCAAGTAGTTGTTGAACAAGATATCGTACGCCGCCAAACTTTGAGCAAGTCTTGTGTCCTTATGTGCAGCGCTTTCAGGTTGATACATTCACATCTTCAGTCTTGCATGAAACCTCAAGCGCTGTAGAACACCGTCATTTGGACAGGTGGCTGATAAGCAGCCTTTTACTGCTGACGCATAGGACCCCGTACATCTTTCGGGACGTTGGACAGCGTGCATAATCAGTACTTTAGAGCAGTTTGAATTACACGTGGCCCTACGTGTTGCTCCCAGAATCTTTATTTCAGATCTCAAGCGCCTGATGCTTTGAGACTGAGTCCTGGTCTGATAAAGAACAACTTACCTACTCACCTATCATCCGACACTTTGTAACCATCACACTGCTCGCAACTTTCTTCTCTGTGCCGCACACATGTTTGTCCGGCGTCACAGGATGACAAAGGCAGCCCCTCCGTAAGAAGGGTATCACACCGGATGGTGCAAGCAGTTGCAACAAATAACAGAAGCAAGTTCAGATACAGTGCATTGTCCCAAGACACTGTACTGATGAACAAGACCAGTGGTGCACCCCAAAAGATTCCTTGAATGTCCACTTCTTGATTGTTGCAAATGAAGCTGGACTACAACTCTATGTGGAGACACATTGAACTAAGGATTTGCCTGTGCTTGGGAAACCAACGCAAAAGCCAAAAAAGATGAGAATGACGATACAGCAAAAAGTCTCACCGCAGTGAAGAAGTCAGCATGGTTTTTCGCAAAAGTGAACTGAAGTTCCGCCCAGAAGAGGAACACAAGGATGCAGTAAGGAATGGTGACACACAGGTGTCATGACAGCATGCCTGGTCGTCTTGGCGCCAAGACATTCTGCTTGCCCTTTGTGTGGATTGCTTACCATGGACTGATCGCCTAGGATTTCTAGGCCGTTGTTTGGGCTCAGACCAAATACGTTCGGTACCTTCATTATCTGACGGAGGGTGGGCAACTTCCCTGTGACCCCCTCCCCCCCCCCCAAAAATACACTAGAGGCAGCAGCAACTAGAATTTGCACAGAAGATTTGGATGAGTCATTGAGAAACAATTTGCATTTTAACCTGCACAAACTAGGCCAGTCAAAGCAACACTCACAGTACTCTCAGCTATGGGACAGGGTGTAGCCTTGCCGCACAGTGACGCGCTGTGGATCACGCCAACAATCCCAGAATCACACAAGTGGTTCACTTACGGCTTTCAATGCAGCTTCAGCAACCCCAGCTGCTGGCACGCGAGTTAAGTTCCGCTTTGCTGGCACCTCCTCCAGCATGGCGCGCCATCGTCCGCTCAGCCTCAGCATCCACTTGGTTTCAAGTTCTCTCGGCCTCCGGCAGACAACTCTTTCAAGATGCTCAGACAGGCCAGCTCCACACCATTAGCTCCCATGTTTATCTTCAGCAGACCCCACCAGAGCCTGTCTCTAGTCCCAGCCCTGTCCAAGTGATCCGTTGAGACCCCTCTAGGCCTTGGAGGGACCACGCACCAAACGCACCAATCAGCACAGCAAGGCAATCCCTCTCTTTGCAACGTCAGCTGTGGGGCCTGCATCATCTGTCACTCGGGGTGTGGGGTTGGGGCAGTCAGCCAGCCCACCAGTTGGTGGTCAGACAAGCTTACGGCTCATCAGGTCTTTTGCTACCAAGCACCCTTTGGCCCCAAGCGGTTTGACCTGCCGCCCACGCCTTTTGCCGATGCCAACGTCGGGGCAATCAGTGGCTGAGACCCTGAAGGCTCGGAGGGCAGGTGGGTGGCTTCCATGCAACCCAGCTCCAGAGGCACAGCTCAACTCAGCTCATGAATTTCTGCCTCTCTGCCAGCATGGACGACCCCCTCGCAGACCCCTAGAATGCACTGGTCAGACCGGCAGTAACAACGTCAGGAAAAGCATCAACAACAGACGCAGCAGCAGCCAGCACCTCAGCAGCCTTTGGAGTGGGCACCTGCAGACGACATCATTGGTGTGCTAGAGGCATGTGGCAGCCACGCTCAGCAGGCACAGTGGCGGCACATTTGGGAGTTGCTTAGCCTTTCCTACCTGGACAGGCAGCACAGGGTTTCATGGTGGCGCTTGTTGCATGACAGCTTGATTTATGCGGCTTACAGAGCATATAATGGCAGGGCCACGCCAGCACAGGCTGCATCGGCCCCAGTCAGCCTCAGACCATCAGCCACTTGTTCGTCACATGCCCGGTTGCAGCCACAGACTGTGGCCCACAGTCACTGACTGACTATGCCGCCTTTGGCAAGCTATGACAGGATATTTTCAGACTTGGCACAAACCCAGGCCAGCCTGCCAACACAATTTTCAGATGCCTCAGAGCCAGACGCAAGCCAAGTGCCATACCAACGAGCTAAAGAAACTAGATGTTGCCAATTCAAGGCACTCAGAATAACAGGACCCTATAGCATAAACACCATAAAGTCAAATCAGAACGTTCTGAGAGCAATGGTCAGGCTCAACATGTTCAGAACATACATGCCAACTTTTGGCCAACGTCACCTTCAGACAGTCTTGTTTCAGTACAAACGTATTCACGAGGTCCTTATGATCCGATGGAGCACAGCAGCTCAGCAGCTTCCGCAGTATTGGCGCCAACAGAGCTGTAGATCTGCCAGGTAGTGGGATGTTCACACGTCAACAGCAGCAGCGGCTTCAGATATTGTCACGGCAGCTTTTGGTGGGAGCTCCGGACAGTCAGAGTCTACTTGTGTCAGCGGGTTCCAGCGAACGGGTGTAGCGGGCATAGAGTGGACATCTTGCTTGCCTTGAACTGATCGCTTAGGAAGTGTTTTCTAGGCCGGTGTTCGGGCACAAACCAGGTTCGTTCGGTACCTCCATCATCTGACGGAGGGTGGACAATTCCCCTGTAACCCAAAAAAAAAAAAAGGCCAGTCATGTGAACCAACGACATTTGCTGAAACTTGGTTTGAGCCCGAACAACGGCCCAGAAAACGCGTTCCTAAGCGACCAGTCCATGGCAAGCAATCCCCGCAAGGGGCACGAACGACATATGCTGAAAGCAAAGCCTCAAGTGGCCAAACACCCATCGACTAGTCAATGAAAAGGGTGAGCAATCACTTCAAAAAGCCACGCTGCAGGCCCTTGCTAGTAGAGGGCTTGTCTGGAGGCTCATGACACGAGTCCGGTTTGGACCCGAGAGGGTCGTGTGGCCGTTCATCCTCAGCCGGCTACCCCATCAGCTAATTGTTGTCGACCCGCAGAGGCTCAACATCCGACAGCTGCCTACGATCCGCACTTTCAGGAGCATTTCCTGCAGCGTAAGCATGACTTGTTGAACCGGGGCTTTCCGACAGTGAAATATTTGGGCAAGCGAGAGCAAATTCCAGCTACAACTTCCTTTGAGGTTGTTACCCTTGCTTCGTGTAACGAATATCTCTCCCTGCAAAAAAAGAAAAAAAAAGGAGCAACTTCCAGCAACGATAACAACCTCAGGCAGCTGGCTATAGCACAGACGTAGCAGTCAACACAGGGTTTGTTGAGAATTTACCAGCACAATTATCTTGCTGATCCAATCATCTTGGCAGATCTGAGTGACAGTGGCCAAAGTGGCAGCACCAGCGTCAGACCCTTCGTTGCGCAAGCTACCCAGGTCCATTTAGTTTCAGGGTCTCTCGGTCCTCATATCAGTCTCACGCAGCTTGCAGAACAAGCACGAGCAGGGCAAGGCCAAAGTAGCTGATACCTCTGGCAAGCAGGCAACTGTCTGGGCAGCAGCAGGCATCACCGCCTCAGCTTACACGGTCAGAGCCTGTTGGCTCACAGCCTGTTGTGGAGCAGCAAGGAGCTGTGCTTGATGACGAGGCAATCTTCTCTGTTCCTGGGGTGCTTCAGCTTGCTCACAGTCATGGGGTCTCCAGCTGCATTGGCTCGGGTGCACCCTGCACCAAGCTTAACTGCTGAGGGTATGGGCACTCCTCTGCCTGTTGCTTCCACGCCCCGTGCTGACATGCCTGAAGCCGCTTCCCCATTGGCTAACAAGAGAAAAGGCTCTGAGTCTATGTGAGATGCTGAGTCCTCTGGGACGGCAGAGGCTCCATCTGCTGATAGTTTGGCCCTGGTGCCCTTGACATCTGGTGATTCCCATGCACTTAGCTTGCGGCGGAGCTCACGCGAACACAAGAAGCCTAGAACACATTATGCAGCACACAGGCTGAGTCCCCAAGTAAGACCTCTACTAGCAAGGGCCTGCAACGTGGCTGTTTGAAGTGATTGCTCAGTGCTTACTTTACACCCTTTTCAATGACCAGCCACTTGTGGCTTTGCTTTTGGTATATGTCATTGCTTCACATGACTGGATTGGACCTTTTTTTTGTGTTTTTTTTTTCCTTGGAGGGAGAGATATTCATTACACGAAGCAACGATTGGACCTGTTTGGCATATAATTGAATGCATTGAGCCTGAACGTTGCTCTCTTGGATTTAAATTTTGGTCTGACTTTAGGGTATTTTTGCTATAAGGTTCTGTCATTCTGGGTGCCTTTGTGTTCGCCTATCTTCTTGAGCTTGTTGGTATGGCACTCGTTGGTATGGCACCTGGGATGTGCTTTGTGCAAGTTGGCAGGCTTGAACGATGTAGTATTTTTCCTGTTTGGGTTACAGGGGAATCCACCCTCCGTCAGATGATGAAGGTACCAACCGAACCTGGTTTGAGCCGAACAAGGGCTTAGAAAACGCGTTCCTAAGCGCTCAGTCCATGGCAACCAATCCCCGCAAGGGGCAAGGGGCAGGCTTGAACGATGTTGTTGCTGCTTACTTGGCCTTCTCTATGATTTCTCTGATACAAGCGATGCTTTATGGATGCCCATCATTGGTGATCATCCTTTTCTATCAAGATGTGTTGTTAGCTTCCGTTTCAAGGTGTGCAGTGGTCATCACGTTTCTTTGCGGTTATTATCGTCGCTTCGTATATCTCTCCCTCCCAAAAAAAAAGAGTAGGCAGCTGCCTGAACATACCTGTGCGTCTGTCAGCTGAGAGGAAGTTGACAATAATGCTGTCAGCTGGCTGCCTGCCATGCGTGGTGCAGAGGTCTGCTACTAGTGAGCGCTGCTGCTGCAGCAGGTGTCTGATGACTAGTGTTTTGGTGCAGGTGATGGAAATATTAGGTGGACTGGACCCCATACTCATACAGCAAGACCCCAGCCCGCAAGCATCTGTGGCAGCCTGCTACTGGCGATGTTGCAGGAGAGCTGCCGCCGTATCGCGCAACTCATCCAGGGGATGATGACTGCCTGGAGTTGTCATATAGGCCGCTCGAGCCCTGCTGGTTCGTACCCTGAGCTGCCCTGCACGCTGGGCATGGGAGGTGGAGCAATGGTTCCTTGCAATATCTTGAATGTGCACTTTGAGCTGGTCGCATTTTGCTGCGCGGATGAGAGCTATGGTCACTGGATTAGCCCGAAGGCAGGTCTAAAGCTGAGCTGTCATGCTGGTGTTCTTTATTATGGCCAGTTTCGTACACCAGCGTCCCGCCGTCAGCTGTTCAGGCTAATATACAGAGTCCAGCGGCCTGATACCAGTGTGAAAGCAGCAACATCAGTGAATAAAACAGTCTTGTCCCACTGACATGTGCTAGGCTTGTTTTGCTTGACATGCTGACTTTTTGCAGGCTTCTGTGCTTGCCTCTTCCCAAGTTGTGAGGGTAGCTTGCAGCTTTGGCTGCGAATGGCCTTCCATTGTGTTCATATAATAACTAACTCTCCCAACCAAAATATAAAAGCAGCAAAAAACAGTCTGGTACTGATTATCTCCAGTTTCACAGTTGACTGCCGTGACATCCTTACTTCAAGAGGACCTTCTGGAAAACAGTACTTGCTGCAGTACTTGACATTCCTTTGGCATGTGCAAAGTCGTACAACTGGGTTCCCATTGGGCAGGCCAAATAGAATGCGCAGCAATGACACAGTAGTCAACGATATGTGACAATTGCTCCTAAATCATGTGCTACCATGTCTGTTGAACTTGCCATATACTTGCTGCATTGCCTGTGATGGTGGCGTGCTTTTTGAGACCGCCTGCACTCATAACAATCACGTCATCTTCAGTTATTTGGCTAATGTGTAGCACAATGCATTCTAGTACACAACACATTTCGCAAGCAACTGCTGAGCGGATCATTCTATAGCATCACAGTATTTGGCAAATTCAGGCAAACATCATAGAAATCATTCGTATGCTAGGTCCTGCCTATGCCAAAGGCGTAAATGCCTGAGCAGACTGATCTGCAAATGTGTGCAACTTAGAATACAGCAGGAGATGCAATGATATCATTCTCATTACCCCGACCAACCTGGAAAGCTTTGCTAAAATGGTCTTGATCGACAGCAGTAGCTTGCAGATTTTCTGTAAGGGCTGCCAGTGCTGCCTCTCTGACCAGTGCTGCCAGATCTGCCCCAGTGAATCCCTCACTGCGCTCTGCCAATGCCTGCACTCAACACCTGCCATTTGTCAACCAAGAACGTGTGCATGTGAAACTATAGTCCAAATTGCCTCATGTGCTGCAGACTGGCTCAAAGATGGGTATGATTCACCCCTTGCATACTGTGTCAACTGTGAGTGTTCTGTAAATCAGCATCTGTCTGCATTTCACAACCACTGCTCACAGATACCTGAGACTCAATGATTCCAGAAAGTACAGACCTGACAGGAGTCAAACATGGTCAAGATCATCATGTTTACATTAACTCAAGGTGGGGGAACATGGACAGCAATGTTGAGGATAGTCATAATCCATTGCTTGGAGGTTAGATTGTGACTAGCATGCAGAACACTGTGTATGCAAGCACGCTTTCTGTCCTTCTTCCGTCCTGACAAAGGATCCAGCCAACAAACTGTTGAAATTGGGTAGATGCGTCACTAAACATTGCCATTTCAAATCACGAAGAACCAAAACTGCCCTTGACTCTTACAATTGTTCTTCACAGGACGTGCGGCTTACAGCATTAATGGCGGTGAGCAACTGTGCCAGCAACAAACCTGTAAGTGGACGTCTGAGGCGAGGGGTGTGTTGCGAGTGTGCACCACCAGGATTGCGTGGCGGGCGGCCACATCCGGTGGGGGCACAAACAGGAGGCGGTCAAAGCGGCCGGGCCTGAGCAATGCAGCATCCACACAGTCAGGCCGGTTGGTGGCCCCCACAACTACCACCCCCACCCGAGCCTGTAGACATGGCGGTGGCGATTAGAACATAGCCTCTGCAGCTGCTGCTAAGAGGCAGGAAGGCTGATTTGGTCGTGCCAACTGCGGCAACACAGTGGAACAGGCCGCATAGAGCTGGAAAAGCCACAGGCCACAAAACGTGTGTTGCAGCGCAGACAAAGATTCCCTTGCAGCACCCAACAAACTGCATGCCTCACAGTGTGCCATACATACATGACACATACAGAATATGCCCTGAAACTGTATGCCAGAGATGAGATGCACTGCATACAGCGCTGCCTGCTCCTCAACCAACGTATTTGCGTCAATGCTACATAGTCCTCCAGCAGCACAGGACTTACACTGACAGGCAAAACAGTCTGTAGCCTAAGCAGCTTGCATGTACATTTAGCCATTGCTGAAGGTGTAAACCAGGCTGTGTTGCATGCAGATTTGCGGTCTTTGGACATTACTTGGACGAGAGACAAAAGCTCACACATCATGCCAAAGGGACTACCAGACAGCACAGCTCAGTCATATGTTGTTGTGCGCAAAAGTCTGTATGTCCACATTGCACAGTCAATGAGCCATGCAAGAAATGAGGTCAAAAGGATTTAGAATTCTGCTCCATTGCTCACATTCACGCCATACACGATGCACTAGCAACCATGCCGCAACTGTGAAGACATTTCAGCCAAAATCACCTGAAGGCCATCCATTTCCATCAGCAGCTGGCTTAGCACACGCTCACCGACGCCAGATCCCCCTTCACCCCCCCTGGCCCCCGCAAGCCCATCAATCTCATCAAAGAAGATGATTGCTGGGGCTGCAGCTCGCGCTCTGGCAAACAGCGCTGCAACGGCTTTCTCGGCTTGGCCAACATACTTGCTGAACAGCTCTGGGCCTTTGACAGCAAGAAAGTTGAGCTTGGCTTCATTGGCTACAGCGCGTGCCAGCAGTGTCTTGCTGCAGCCTGGAGGCCCATACAATAGTACACCTGCAAGCATTGCACAGACGTATAAGGATGATGAGGGCAGAAGCAGTTTCCTGTTTTGTTGATCATGGCTATGAGGTTAATGCTCACAATGGCAAGTGTGCATGCCATAAGGAGATGGAGCAGTCTCTCTGTATCCATAGGGTCATGCATGATAGCAGACTTGTGATCAAACAGAATTGAGAGTATAGATACTGGCAGGCTGCCCCACAACCTAGGCAGACTGGCAGCACAGGTCATTGCAGAGAATGATGTCTTGGAGGTAAGATCTGTGACACTGACTGTGAACTCCTAACTAGCGAGTTGAGCTGCTACACAAGAGGGGTTCATCATGCAATTCTAGCCTCAAGCTTTTCTTCCTTCATGCTTTTACTGAAGGAAGAAAAGCATGAAGGACTGACCAATTGGCTGGATGCATGACACTATGCAGAGAATGTGTTCAAAATAGCAACGCAGGATTTGGCCCAGTATTGTCCAGCTACACTTGACCAGAAGTGACTGGATATGGGGGAGAGGGGTGGGGGTTGATACCTTTGGGGGGTTGTGCTCCCAGGCGGGCCAGGGCTTCAGGGTGCAGGTGGGGCCACTGCACTGCCTCCTGCAGCCTCTGCTTCACCCCATCCAGACCCCCCACATCCCCCCAGCGCACCTTGGGCACCTCAAGAGCCACCTCTCTCATGGCACTAGGCCGCACTCTGGTCTCAGCCACCCTGAAATCTGCCAATGTGATGAGCAAATCTGCCTTTCCAGCTTGCAGCTCTGCCTTTCCACCTTGCAGCTCGGCCTTTCTACCTTCTAGCTCTCCTTCTCGACTTTGAGGCTCTGTCTTGCTGCTTTGCAGCCCTGCTCCTCCAGCAGCAAGAGGGTCTGCCCTGTCTGACTGCAATTTGAGCCTTTCAGCTTGTGTCTCTGCCTGTCCAGCCTGCGCACTGCTTGACTGAACTGCTGAGCCAGCAGCGTCACCTTCACCAGGAACTGCTTGCCCTTGCTGGCCAGACAAGTCTTCTGCATTTGCACACACTCTGACATGTTCCAGCTCTGTGATTTGTAGTGCGCCGATGTCTTGTGACAGCCCTTGCAGGTTCAGATGACTGTCATGTCTAGCTGGCTGTAACCTGTCTTTACCGCCTAGACTGGTGAGCATCCCTGCTGACTGTTGCGCTGCATCCAAGCGCTGCTGCCTTGCTTGTGGCTTTAGCTCTGTTATGCTCTGCCGCTGAGAGCCAAGTGCGTCTGTAGCCTGATGGACTGCCTGAATGTCCTGTGATGCCTGAAGACTATTAGCTTGCAGTTGCTCGCCCTGATGCTGTTCTCTGTGACTTGGTCCTTGCACCTCATGGTGTGGCTGCTTGGATCCTGGGTGTTGCACAGCAGGTGAGGACTGATGGGCAGCAATGACACGGCGCAAGGCAGCCATGGCAGCTTCATCACAGATAGCAGCCAGGTCAGCGCCAACGAAGCCATGTGCTGCAGCAGCCAGAGCATCAATGTCCTCTTCTGCCAAACAGTGCCTCACTGCCTTCAGCTTAGCCCTGCACCACTGCCTTTCTTGATACATTTGGACCTATGCCAGAATGCCCTTGTTCTAACATCAGCTGGGTTGGTATCAGGTGTGCCTTACCTCAACTCTGAAGGCCATACAGCAGGCTGACTCATCACCAGAGGGTGTGCAGATGCTGTGCTTACGTCTGTAGACATGATCAATCCACAGTCAAAGGTAAATCTGAGGATGACAGCGCTATCGTAGCAGCAAATCAGCACTGACAAAAGCGTGTGCAGCAAAGCCATGAGCTTCAATGTTGTGCTGTGCCGTGAATTGGCACGTATCAGCAATGCACAGCAAGTATGACTGAGCTTGAGATAAAGCACATGTCTATCATCAAATAGCAGCCAGGTTCCCCTTGCAAGGTTGACTGTTGAACAAAAGTAAGACGCTGCAATAGGAAGGACAGTGATTAGAGAGGAAGATCAACAGGAGGCAGTACCTGAGGATATGGGCTCTGGCAGTGGGGGAGGGGACCCCAACCTCCAGCTCCCTGTCAAAGCGCCCCGGCCGCCTGAGGGCTGAGTCCAGCGCCTCTGGCCTGTTGGTGGCTGCTATCACCACCACTCCTGCCCCCCCTGTTCCACACACACTCACAACTTGGCTAATCTTTACAAGTTGAATGTGTCTCCTTCCAAGACAACCAAACAAATCAGCTTGGCTCAGCTTTCTTTGCATACAACTTAAGATGTATGTCCAGGCATAAATTGGATGTCTACAATTTGCATCAGCAAGGTCTGTCCCTGCTGTGCAAGAGTAGGCCTTGTCGATCTATGCTAATTGCTTGTCGCACTGTCATAACTGGTCTGTCTTGAGCACCAGGCGCTGCATGAGGTAACAGCAGAGGTACTGTCAAAAGAGCGCCATGTATACACCACAACCAACATCCCATGTATTGATGTGTACGCAAATGAAAACATATATATATAAGCACACGCATATATGTCTGTCTTCACTGCTGGCATGTCCATGAGACTGACAAGTCAAGAGCAGCAAGTAGTACAAGTGGCCTACCAGCAGAGGCAGAGTGACAGTTGATGCCATCCATGGCCGTCAGCAGGCTCGTCACAATGCGGCCAGACATCTCAGCAGCGGGCTCTGGAGCCATGCCCCCGCCCCCCTCACTGTCTCCTCCACCCCTGGCTGGGGCCAGCGCATCCAGCTCATCAATGAAAATGACAGATGGGGCCAGGGCACGTGCTGCAGTGAAGATACCTGCATCACCACTCTGCGTCAAGCATGGCTGCTAGCTATGACAGCAATGGATTGCAGTTCAACAGTCTCCTGTCACCTGCGCTGCAGCTTTGAGTATGCTAGAAGCCATCTGCATCAGCGACAAGTGTGATGCTGCGTGAATGGCAATCGACAGCTGGCAAGATGTATTCCTCTGGCGCATGTAAGACACATCAGAGCCTATGGACTGAATGCAAAAGCGCATGCAAGCTATGTTTCGCAATTCAAGTGTGCATTAGCAAGAAGTAGGCTTGCCTTGAAGGCTAGCTTCACTCTCCCCATAGAACTCAGACACAACGTCCGGGCCATTGATGACAAACAATGGCACCCCAACTTCTGCAGCGGCTCCCCGAGCTAGGCAGGTCTTGCCAGTGCCTGGGGGACCCCACAGCAGTACCCCTCTTGGGGGGCGCATGTTGTAGCGTGCAAAGAGGTGAGGGAACTTGAGAGGCAGAGTGACCAGCTGGCGCAGGGCTTTCACCTGCAGCGCACTCAAGCTGGGGTCAACATGCTGTCAACAACAAAGCCTGGCCCACAGTGTTTTGCATCAGACTTCAATGAAGTAACAACTATGCAGCATAACAGCACAGTGAGTGCACTTTTAGCAGAGGCCGACACCCCAGCTTACACAAAGCAGAGAGCAACTTGCGAAGCAGCTTCACAACACACTTATCGCAAGCCTTTGTCACAATGCCCATGCATCCAAGCATTGACAGGTCTGAAACACACAGTTCCAGCCTTGCAGTCAATCTGACACTCCTGTGACTGACGCACTGCATGTGATGACTTGCAGACAATGATGGTCAGGAGCTGCATGCATTCTATGACTGTCATTCTATGACTGATTAGCCAATGAGCTTGAGCACCTCTTTACAAGTAGGTGTCAGCACTCACATGATCATCGACACCTCCCAGAGATGCATAGCCAGTGGAAGCAGCTGCCAGGCCCAGGGAAGCTGCCCTTGCCGCTGCTCGAGCAGCTGCTCCCTCCATACCCTCTTCTTCATCACTGGCTGCGGCTGCTGCACGCGCCTCCGCAACAATGTCTCTCTCAGGTGGGGCGGATGTCTCTTTTGCCTATAGTCCAGGATGTTGTCAACTCACAATGGCAATATACAAACAAGAATTAGCCTTCAAAGGTAGACAGGGCATCACAACATTGTCTGCTGCTCAGTAAAAATAGTGACAAAAGCCTTACTTAGTCATGTCAAGTACCATGGCATCAGCCATGAACGCAGTTGCTACAGATCTGACCTGTGATGCTGCTTTGGGAGGGGCAGACAGGGCTTGTTGGGGCAGGGCCTCATCGGGCTGCAGCACATGCACCTCTGTCTTCTCATCAACAACTGTGGCTACATTCTCAGCAGCATCTGAAACGATGCGTTCCACCCTGAACCAAGAGAGCTGTTTCAGAGCAGGATTTGCATGCATGCTAGTGACAACAAGCATGCATGCAAATGACTTTTAGCACAATTGCATAATGATACGCTCAAAAAGAAGGTGTCACGATGACTGCTGGGGTCAAGGGTGTAGTGATGAGAGGCTGCAGATGAGAGCTGACTTGACCCTTTGCAAGTATAAGCAATCAGCAAGCAGGTGCATACACACTAGGCAGGCAAACCAGCATCGACATTGTTCACGCAAAATGCGACATGTCTGTTGCTGTCGCGACCAAATGACAAAGCAACACAGGCCTTTTGCAAGCATTGGACATCTGATCAGGCCAAATCCTTGCCAAATCAATCCACAGAGAACATGCATGAAGTTGGCAGAGTTGTTGGATTTGCAATTTGTTCTATTGCAGCGTTGCAAAGGTCAGGAAACATGCACTCAGACCAGTAGGCATGATCGAGCTGACAGGCAGTGCTGTGATGTGTACTGACCTGAAGACACAGCAATGTCCCAAAACCGGCACAATGATTGGGTTGCCTGTTAGTAGCAATTGCTTTTGCAGGTGCTGCATGAGTAGGGACTCAAGCATGTGTGTCTGCTTGGAGCTGTTCTGCTTCAACGCACGCAATGCCCAGCTGGACGCCGGGGAGGTGGCTTTGGTGGCTGCCTTGGCTGGAGACGCTTGAATAACAACAGCAGGCAGACCTGCAGGCAAAATTGTTGTATACTGCCAGATGCATACTGTGTGAGCTGCTGGATGGCAAACATGCATTTCATCTTTGTCAAAACAACTGTTGCAGTACATGCATACAAGAAATGCACTGCAACATGACATTGATACAATGTATGCTGCATGACACAGGACAAGCCAATGACCAGTCAGCTTTGTCTGTATCCCGCAGAAACCTTTTGTACGCATCAGGCTGGCCTGCAACATGTGACCTGAATCTGACCCGATTGAAGAGCAGCTGTGTGCTGCTAGGCAAAGAGCAAAGAACTAACATGACCACAACCCCCCAGGCTGTGACACTTGCTCAGCAGCTTGTGCCTCATGCAAGCTGACATGCATGGAGTGATCTTGGCTTGCATTATAGTCTCTCACCTGTATTTTGGTCCAGCATCAAGCGCATGTAGACAATCTGCTTGCTACCTTGCTTCTGACCGCCTGCTTGCAAAGCCACTGGCTGGCTTGCCTTGTACAGTCCCAGACAGCAGTCCTGCCCAAGACTATGAAGGCCTTTGATGAGGTTGCCAAACATGCAACAGGTGCCAGGTGCAAGTGCCGCATCAGGCTGCACCCTTGCTGGCCAAACATAGCTTCCAAGACTTGGCAATGGTGCCATAGACAGTGACCAGCCTTGCTGTCTGCTGTACCACTCCCACAATGACAACAGCTGCTGTGGCAAAGATGGTGACTGCAGTAAGGACTGCCTGTCACGCCGGTCAGACTGGTCAAAAGTGAGCACTGTCACAGGGAGTGGTGATGGTGGTGTGTCTGCAGCATTATTAGCAGCCCTCCTGTGGACCCCGACCTATGGGGAATGTACAATTTTGAGACCAATTCCACAGATGTGTGCAGCCTGGGCATTGTGTGAGACTGTCGAGGATGCAAAAACGCAGTCTCCAAATGGCAGTAAGCAGGGTGAAGAACTCACCAAGCAGACCTCATGCCTGGGTAATGCACCCGTAGAAAGCTGCTCTGGGCATGCACTCAGCACAGCTGATGCTGCATACACTTGAGAAGGCTGTGCAGTCTGCTCAGCCACAAGCAATGGGGCTCCTGCATGCAACTCCATGGGTGTCATACTGAAATGCCTGTTTGCCTCACGTGCCTGTAGTGACACATGGAAAACACGGCCTCTTACAAACAGCCCATCATGTTCCTGAAAGATCTGACCTAGGCTTTGCAGCACGTGTTGAGGCACATCATCAACTTGTAGCAGAGGGATGTGGTGTGGTGTTGAAGGTGTCTGAGATTTGTTTGCACTGCCTTTCTTCTTTTTGCTGCCCATGTACAGACCCTGCGGTGGAATGTTGCTGCAAAGAGGTGTACAATCGGCTCACTGTTTTACGGACAGCCTGCAATTGCCACAATGCTGTTGTCAGGCCGCACAGACGGTCCTGGAGGTGCGCAACTACTCGCGTTTACCCTAGCATGCATTGTGTTGGTCAACGTGCTTTGGCTGACTGGAAGATAGAAGCTTACATGTGGTGACTTCAAACAATGGTTTTAAAGCCTGTCTGATGATTCAGTTCAAAGCCCGACGTCGTGTCGCTCAGTCTTGCGTGTGCTTGCTCGCCTCGTCGAGGATTGCATGCCGACTGCTCGTGAGGCTTGTACAGCGCTACAATGGCTGTGTTAGGAATACCGCTTGCAACACTTTGCCTTGAGAAGATTGGCGTGTGCATGACGCGGTGTTTCTTGCTCGATGACTTGCGTGCGAGCTGTCGCTGCTGTTTGGATCTCGGCTGCTCATTCAGCGAAATTAGCACCAATTTCGGCCTCAAAATTTCCCCATGTCCTTGCTGGCCTGTTCGTTCCGTTAGTGTGAAGCTCGTATGCATCGCTGTGACATGGTGTAGATTATATATATTTGCCTATGCAGCTTAGCTCACAGACGCGTGTGATTCGTGTGCCAATATACATGCACACATCAGCAATGCCTGCATCCTGCACTTGTCCCAAGACAAGAAGCAACTTAACAGGCATAGCAGGCATAGGCCCAGGGCAGCACATGTCGTCAGGTAAGCAGCAGTTGCACCTCAAAGATAAATCATTGGAGGCTTGTACATGTGTCTCATGAAATCAGTGACATGCATGTACAATTAGAAAGAGATGCCGGGGCTCGTCAGTACTGGTCACTTTGCTGGCCTGCCTAGGCGGCTTGACGCTCATGCTGAGCAGACACCGCTGGTGCGCAACATCAGCTTGATCAGAAATCCCACTACAAAGGTGCGTTAGCGTGAATCCGATGATCATCGTTAGCATGTTTGTCTTGGGGACGCTGCACGGGATCCCAAACTTGGCTCGTCAAAGTTTGACCTGCCTCCAGATTTGCCTCTGCGGCAATGTACAATCGCTACGATCGACCCGAAATGGCGATGCAACCATGCTGTTGTGTATGCTGGGATGTTTACGATCCTCAGGCCCCGGCCAGGCAGCCTCGGACTCTGCCTTGTGGCCATACTGTTTGCTCGGGATGTCTGTGTAAGAGCAGTCAATGAAACTATTTTAGTTTTTGCACGACCTGAACTTCTAAGACGAATGTGAACGTGCGTTTTGCAGGTCTCGTATGTCAGTCTCCATTGCAATCCAGGAGCTGCCCTACTTGCAGATACCCACTGCCAGGGGATCATACCACTTGCTTCCCTCGCAACTATGCGCTTGAGGATGCAATTGCGCATTTGGATGAGCAGGTCAGACCGCTCAGCCTCTTTTCCCAAGGCCTTCACGCATTCCCCCGAGTCTCATAGTCCACTACCAATATGGTATTACAGACTTCAAGCAATATCATGTATACTGAAACACACCGACAAACAGCATACACACTATAAGCCCCTCCTTTGCATGATGTGGCACAGCATTCCATACATTCCGCCGCTTATGCAAGTCCTGTCATGATGCTAAATGCTTGTTGCTTCTTGTGCCACAGCAATGCAAAGCCAGGGCAGCTATCAAAGACGCTCAGCAGGCGTCATGCCGAATGGCCGGAGCACTAAAGGACAGTATGGCTAAGGTTGCCAAAGGCAAAGGCATCAAATCTGAGATGGACCAGCTATACAATCAGGTCAGGCACACTATGTACAATGTCACCACGTGTTGCAAAAGAAACGCATGTGTTACAAGATAGTTGCATGTCCCTGCGCTGTGCTTGCTGTATCTTTCAATGACATTTACATGCAATATGTACGTTGAGCTGTGCAGCAAGCTGGCTTGGCAAAGCTCGCATTGGCTGCAGCGTGGCTTAGTGTCCATTGATACCGACTGTCTGCAAAGTTGAAAGTGTCACCTGATGCTGGCTAATCTGGCAACTCAGGCTGTAGTGCGTCGTAGGCTCTGAAGAGGGAGGCAGACCTGGAAAAGCATTTGACTGAAGCAAAAGGCCAGGCAGAGGCAGCAGAAAAGAAAATGGCTTTAGCAGAAGCAAAAGGCAGGAACAGTGATTCTCTCAGAAAGCTGCAGATGCGCAATGTGAGTACTTGGACCTTGCCCCCTAGCTGCTTGTGTCTATCAACCATAAAGCTAGCGTTTCTAAACAATCCGGATTTGGTAGACATGTACAGCATGCCTCACTTTGCTATCACTTGCAGAGGCATCCATCTCGGTTGTGCCTGTGAGCTTGGCCACAATCTTCTGGCTCAGATGTCAGGAATGCAATCATCAATGCATGTTCCATGTCATGCAGGCGGAATTTTCAGCGCTCCAGCAGGAGTTGCAAGATCTGCAGTCCAGGACTGCTGAGGCAGAGAAGCAGTTGCAGAGTAAAGTCAACAGCCTTGGAGGCCAGCTGGAGACTGCCCTGGCTGAGTGTGCAAAGGCTACCCAGGGGCAGGGGCAATTGGAGCTGGCCCTCAAGAACAGCAGGAACGCTCACCAGCAGAGGGAAGCAGCCTTCAAGGCTCGGCGTGCTGCTGAGGTATGCTCATCCCTGGCAACCCTCACCATCTCTGACCTGGCAGTCGAGCAGTTGTCTTGTCCCTCTCTCAGGCAGTTTATGCGGTTGTGTGTGACGTTGTGCAACCCTTCTTGGTGTGTTGCTGAGCTGCCGTGGGGGTTTTGATTGGCACTGCAGTACTGCCTCGGGTTTCCCTCACTCAGTTCCCTGTGCTGTTGTCTGATCTCCTTTGCTTGCAGGTTCAACTGTAATACCCTTGCAGCTGCTGGTCTGCAATTTGTCATGGCTTGACTCAGGAACGAGAGAAGAGGCTGGCTGCAGAATTGAGGCAGGCAGAAGGCGCCTTGACTAATGGTGAGGCAGACCGCCAAGCCCTCATCAGCCAGCATGCTGCAGCCCTGTGGCGGCAGGGGCAGCGTGTAGAAGCCCTGGAGAAGCAGCTGCAGAAGCTGCAGGAGGCTTCCAGGCAGGAGGTGGAGAAGCTGAGCCGGCAGCTGTACCTCAAGAAGCCTCAGGTGACACTCCTTGGCTTTTGAGCCCTTCTCATCTGCTTCAGTGCACAGATTTACCTTCACAACCTGCCATTCTGCAGTTGGTATGTAAAGTCCATTTGCTATGACCTGCACCTCTTGTGTGTGGCACCTCTCTGATGTCATCACGCACTCAGGAAGCTGTGATGAAGCAGAGACATGCAAGTCAGCACCTGTAGGTGTCTGCATACTGTTTCAGACAAGTGCAGCAGTTTTTGCAACTTCTTTATGAAGATTGTGTTGCCGATAGGTGGCGCCCAGTAGTCACCATCAGTTGCATGCTATCGCCCAGCTTGAGCACAAGCACCAGAGGCAGCTGGCTCATCTGGCTCAGCAGCTGGCATCTCAGGAAGAAGTGGCGAAGGCTGCTGAGAAGCGCGCAGAGGGCAGTGAGGCTGCTCACGAGAAGACTAAGGTGTGTGAGCCTACAGAGCACTGGTCTGTCTTGCATGCATGTGATCATCTACTGCCCTGCTGCTGTGTAGTGCCCTACAGTGACTGATCGTGTGACCGGATGTGCCAGGACAAGCACTAGCAAGACAGCCATGGTCTTCAGGCCTATCATGCAGCTGTTGAGCCTTCAGAGACAGTGGGTTTGCATGCTGTAGGCAGAACTGCAGAAGCAGAGGAGCACTTTCACACAGTTCCGCAAAGATCATGAGTATACGGATGATCAGTCCAGCAAGATCAATGACTACTTTGCAGAGCATGAGAAACAGCTCGCTCTGCCCAAGCCTGTGAGTGTCAAGGATGAAGCCAAGAAGGCTGTTGAGCATGCCAATGGTCTGGGAGACAAGGAGCGCAAGCTTAGTCCTTGATTGCATTATGTTCAACAATTTTGTGAGCCATCTCGACCGCATGCTTGTATGTGCACGTTGCACCGCACACAATCCTCCCAACATGAGGTCAAATATGCGTGATCTGAGTGTAATACAAACTATGCTGAGTGCTGTGGTTTAGTGGCTGCATTTGTCTGGACTCAAGAGGGAGAAATCAGGTTGTGTAGTTTGGCATTATGTGGTCTCAAGCCAGCTTGACATTCTAGCACCAGGAAAGCTTCATTACCTTGAAGCATTCTTGATGGAGCCAAGCTAGGATTGTGACTGTACAGCAACTGCTCGTAAAATTGATCACTATCTCAAATGATGATACTTTGTGGAGTTACTGACTGGAAAGTATTCAAAGGAATGTCAGTAACAGTATAGCTTTGCTGAACTCAGCAATTCCAATCAGAACACTATTGAAGGCGTTTCTCAATGCAGCTGCTGAGTCCAGGAAAGCTATACTGCTACTGGCATTGCTGTGACTACCTTGTCAGTCAGAAGGCAGTCTGACATTTCTGTTTGAAGTCGACATCATGCAGACACCACTTCTCTTCTTGTGCAATACTGGCCTGTCAGTGTTGGATGTGTAGGCTCAATCATTCTGGAAACGTCTGTCATGTGCCACGTACACCATACCCATGCAGCAATGGGAGCAAACTACCTTCAGAACTGACACCTGTGTGTCTGGAGTCCGGTTGGGTGCAATGATCAATTGCAGGATGTCTCTTGGTATTCATTGGGACAAAGAGCAGCATAATGTTTGCTGAATTCACATGCAATTGCAAGGAAGGAAAGGCAGGATGCAAGGCGGAGCAGATAGAGGGTGTGATTGAGGGTGGTTGCCATATTGGATTCCCCCTCTGTGATTCAACAACTGGCCACGCTACAACAGTCTTCTGAGGATGTTTGGTGATGTGTTCTATAAGAATGGTAGCTGCTTTAGCACCTGTACACAACAGAGTGTTTTGTGGGGCGCATAGGTGGAGCTTCTGGCACCAAAGCACAGACTCTCACCAGTAGTATCAAGGACTCTGAAGATGAGGTCCTTGACCTTGAAGTGATAAACCTCCACTGCAACCATTTCAGCACAAACAGATCAACCCACAATTGCCTGTCATATCTGCTTTGAAAAGACTGTTGAGTAGGATAGGCTACCGCTTGCTTGGACGTGACACCTGCAACCAAGTAGGCTGCAGTCAAAACCAAATAAGTTGTGCAACTATAAGGCAGCCCTGAAGCAGACTTTTGTTGCATTGTTGCACATGGACAGCTGCAGAATACATCTGTCAAGTCAAGGGTGTTGCACATTTTGCATGTATGCAGAATGCAGACCAACATCCTGTACTTGAGAGCCTAAATATATTGACAGTTTTGGGGCGCGCACACACACCCCTGAGCCACGCATCGTATCCATACCTGGCTTGGGCACTGCGCAGAGCCGGACAGGAGTTGTAAGGAATGTCTTGCAAGTACACCCTTTATAGTACGCAGGAAAACCATCATCATTGATGCTCACCAGCATTTGCCCACTGCTGGCCAACTCCTCCTTGATGCCGTCCAGAAACAGCTGACCCTGACGAGTCCTTATCACCTTCATAGATCTGACAGGTACTTCATCTGTCTCAGCGTCCACTAGTTCTAGGTCTGCGCAGCCATTTAGCAATGCTCAGAAATTCAGCATGACCTGCAAACATGTGAAAAAACCAGTCCAAGCCACTGCCAAATCTGTCAGCAGTGTTTGCTGGCACGCAGGATTGCTCAACGATGATGCGGATCTTGAACAAGTTACGTCTCAAGCTCATTGAAGGGCCATACACCACTTGAATGGCCAAAACATGACAATTTACCAACAAGCCACACAGGCAGTCTGTATGTCCTCTAACCTTGTATGCACAGTTGCTGAATTCCTGATACACATGTTGTGCCACCCGTACCTTCACCAGGATTGGCTACAGAAGAGGCCCTCTGACCTGCAGCTGCACCTGCAAGAGCCATGTGCTGGTGCCTCTCTATTGTCAAGTGAGAACAAATTGCCACATGCATCCAAGTGGTACTGTTCACATAACAGGCATGTAGTTTCAAAAGCCGTTGAGAAGGCATGTCCAAGATCTTGAACAAAGCCTGAGAAATTGTTGAAAATGCTCTGACAGCTCAGTATGTGTTGAAGTCACGGCAAGAGCTGAGTCAAGGCGGTGATTGTGCTCTACTGCTGTGCCCCAATGCATTATGAGTACTTTGTTACCGACTTTCAAACCACAGACAAGGCCAAGAGGTGCACTATATATGCTCACAAGCAGGGCAGAGGCTGAACCCTGCTTGTGCACTTGACATGCAAACAATCATGTGGCAATGCCTTCTGGATGATCCGTGAGATCAGCGACAAACCCTCAAGTCACAGAAGAGGCTGAGAGGTGCATTGTATTCGCTGAGAACGTTTGGGCTACGTGGCAACGAGTAACTTGATATGCTGAGAATTTTTGGGCTACGTGGCAACGAGTAACTTGATATGCTGAGAGACCAACAGCTTCATCTCAAGCCACAATGAAATGTAGGAGGTTGGATACAAGCTTTGCGCCTGACTTGCGGACACCTGTGTGACAATGCCTCCTGGATATGCCGTGAGATCAGTAACGGACCTGAGCCGCAGATGATGCTGAGAAGCTGCATCAAATGTCCTCAGCCTTATGAGATGCAGGTAGCTAGATGAACTTCAAAAGTCTCATGCTGACTGATGTGTTAACTCGCACAACAGTATGCAAAGTTGTTTGTTGAAGGAAACGCAAGCCAGAGGTGCCGACCTGAGGTGCTTGCAGCTGGTGTTAACTTTTCCAGAATTCTCTCTGCAGTGTGAAGTGAAACCTCCAGGCCCTGAAAGCATGCCTTCTGAGCATCACCCAACGGGTTGGCCCTCCATGCATCGTAGGCCTCATTGCGCTGCTGCCGTAGCTGATCCACCCTGGCTTGGGCATCATGACGGTCTTGCTGCGCCATTCTGTATGGACATACCCGTCGTTTGCATCTGATAGAGATATAATAAAGGGTTCTGTGCTAGCTGTGTGTCACTGGGAAAGGCAAGAAGTCATAGCAAGTCATAGCAGGAGCAGACCTGCTCACAGTCAGTTGTGAGACCAAATACACAAGGTTGCCTGTCAAAGCAAACTTGTCTGACTGCACGTTGTGGCTTACCGTTGCTAAGAAGAGTAACGACCTTGACCTGCTGCAGTTGCACGAAATTTGAGGAAGCTGTTTGCTCGTCCTTCCGGCACTCTGACATACGACGCAGACGTGCAGCGTGTATCTCAAAAGGCGCTGTGAACACAAGTATGCACACCAATCCAATAGCTTGAAGCGCTTGCGCAGACTTTGTCCAACCCGTGCCGGTCCTCCGTGAGTTGGCACCGCTGTGTAGTTTCGTTCTACCAAAGGTGGTATGTGCCCAAACCGTGCGACGTTGCCCTCATTGCTACCCGATGACCAGTGCCCGCTCAGTGGAGTCATTTATGTACTGTTTAGTCATAATTGGATCATATGTGTCTATCATGACTGTGTTCGTGTGTCAATGTCCCGCCTTCAGCCATTGCTAATGCACAGAGTCCAGCGGCCTGTTAGCGGTGTGAAACAGGTGTGTGCAAACAGCAACAACAGTGTGTAAAACAGTGTTGAAATGAGTCTGTCCTGGTACACAACTGCAATACCGCCCTTGCTTCAAGACAGCATATTGAGCTGCAGCCAAGTACCTGCCTTGCGCTTCATTTCATGCTGTCGCAATGGTCACACATCTTTGAGATGCTACACGTGTGACCTGTGTAAAGTTGCACAGACACATGCGAAAAATACAGAGATATAGCCACGCAACAAACAAGCTTTGACCAAACGACCTAACTTATTGCGGCTATTCGGGAATGTCTACTCAGCAGCACGAGCTTACTGTTTTGTCATGCAGGTGCAGCAGCAACACCTAAACTAGCCAGTCACTACAGAGGGGCACAGTTGTGCAAGCAAACACCACGCTATGACCAAAACTTTGTCTGAACGCCAGTTAAGCGTCAAGCGCCAAAGGCCCAGTTTTCATGCCAACCTTGTTCTACACGTGTGCTATATCTTGAGGCAGCTTGCACAGCTACCTACATGCGCCCACAAATGCTTGCTGCATGCCCAAACACCAAGTTAAGTAACTAGCTAGTGACCAGTCTTGAGTACAGAGCTGCTGACACTACTTGTGCAAATCATTCCAGCTGGGTGACCCCAACAACTTTGAGGCGGCTGGTGCTGGTCTGGGCTGCTGATGAGGGAGCCACCATCTCACATGTGCCTGATACCCCTCTCAACCTGCATGTCACAAGGCCAAACTTACTCCTTGTCTTGGGTTAATGGAGACCCTGATCAAGTGCAAACTTGCACTCAGACCCCAGGCAACAACAGTGGGCGCGCTTGGACAATTGGGGTCTTTAGGATGAGGCTCGGGCATGCTGGGTGGTTCAACAGCCAATGTTTATACAGTACAGAGACCTTCCTATCCATTACGTGCAATCCACAATTCAGTCTACTGATGAGTCTCCTCATCAGAGATGCATGATCATCAGAAACTCAAATGACTTACAGTGAAACCCTACATAAGGGTTAGTATGGCCCTTCATAAAAAGTCTGAACAGCAAGTGCAGCTGAAATAACTGTGTACACACTGCACACGACAGCATCGCTGAAATCGCTGGTGAGTGCATTGGGAACTCCTTCTTGATCAGGAAACAAGTCATGAACACAGGTAGAAGCAAGGTGTGTCAGCATACTTCTTGAGCCTGAAGCGGCCTTGCTTGCTCCAGAATCCTCGCAGGTTGCCATCTGCCATCATCTGCCGCTGCTTGCTCGCCTGGTCCCTAACCTCCCCTGAACTCTCCCACGCACCCCTGCACCGCAACACCAACCTTTTGCTGCCTTGCCTCCCTAAGCTAACCTTTGATTCTGCCATGTACCATCATCTGCCACTTGTGGATCATCAGACATATCACATGCCTGCAATGCAGTGCTGAATGGCAAAATTACATTGCATTGCTCTGACATGCGAAAGGCATGCTGACCTGGTATCTTCAGCTTCATCTAGATTCCCTGACTCATCAGTCTCTGACTCATCCTGCTCTTGGTCTGACTGATCCAAGTTGAGAATGGCGGGAACCGGGGGACACACCATCAGCACAGCTCCTGCAAACCACCCTGACTCAATGATTTCACTCTTTTCTTATGATGTTTCCTGGTCACATAAATTGCACCATTACAATTGATTTGGCCTACAGGTGACCAGTTGAGGGTTGCAAACAAGGAGACGGGCTCCTTGTCCATGCACAATAAAAAATTGCTAGTGCTGCCTGGTGTGCGTGTGTGGTTGCATGCATAACAGACTGCGTTTGCACCAGCAACCTGGTACACAACCAAGCCTACAATCTGACATGCCATGCGTTTGTCTGTCAGTCTGTACGTCTGATGTCACCAGCAGTGTCCCTGACAAACTGAGCTTTAGGATCGTCTTAACCGCTGTGCTGGTTTACAAACAAGCCAAGTCTGTGATGCACAAGCAGCTTAACTAAGCACGATTGCAAAGAGATGGCTGGTAGACTGACCAGTATTGCCAGCAGTGTGCTTGATGGGCTGAGCCTTGAGTCCGGTGTCCTCACTGCTGTGTGCGTTGCTCCACAACCACAGCAGCACTGCAGGTCCACTGTACTGCAGACACACCTCAAAGGGCCCCTGGGGCTGCCCTCCAGGGGCTGTTTCCACGCTCTCAGCCTCTGCAGATGACATGATCAGAATATCAGTTACTGTCATCAAACTGCAGGTGATGCATGACTGATGCTGGGTCAAGAAGCTGCCAGCAGACTTGCCAGTGGGCTCTTGCATGTAGAGCCAAAAAGTCAAATGCGGTGTTTTCGATGCGTAACATGAGTTGGGGATATGTGTCTGTATCAGCTGTGTCTGTGCACGTGTGCTGCACATGCAGGGTCAGAAGGGATGTTGCGACTTAGACATGCATTCAAGCTTGCAGGGGAAGACAAGCAATGCTTTAGTCATCAGCTTGCATCTTGTCAGCATCAGCACAGTGATTGAACAAGAGACAGCCTTAAAGCTGCTGCAGGCGCCCACTAATTCCCCTCGAAAATAATAATAATAATAATTT
>JAABUK010002447.1_pt1 | contig 33246 bp, 27 predicted proteins | sample 5559141 | NCBI WGS metagenome assembly JAABUK01 (sample SAMN10711869, study PRJNA513367) | rock metagenome | isolation source: Antarctica rocks | place: Antarctica: Victoria Land, Pudding Butte nord | collected 2016-01-03 | reverse complement strand
ACGTGAGCGGTGCGAAATTCCCCGCGACGACGCCGTCCGGCGTGCGCCCGAGCCACTTCTCGACGACCGTCGCGTAGACGGCGCGGAAGTCGATCGCGTGCACGAGATCGCCGTTGCCGTCGAGCGCCGTGAGCGAGGGATGCTCGCCGAAGATCCCGCCCTTCACGCCGCCGCCGACGACGAAGAGCGGCATCGCGGTGCCGTGATCGGTGCCGTCGGAGGCGTTCTGATTGACGCGGCGGCCGAATTCCGAGAACGTCAGCGCGAGGACGCGCTGCGCGTGGCCGTGCGCGGCGAGATCGTGCTGGAACGCGCGCAGCCCGTCGCCGAGATTTTTTAGCAGCTTATCTTGGCGAATGCGCTGGTTCGCGTGCGTGTCGAAGGAGCCGATCGACACGAAGATCACGCGCGTACCGATGCGCGCGTCGACGATCTGCGCGGCGAGCCGGAGCTGCTGCGAGAACGGACCCGTCGGGTAGGTGACGGCGGGCGAATACGCCGCGAGCCGCTTGCGCAGTTCGTCGCCGCCGCGCATCGCGTCGCGCGCCGTCGATTCGACGAGCTGCAGGTAGGGCGAGCGGCCGACCTGCGAGCCGTCGTAGATGGAGCCGGCGGTCGTCTTGGACGCGATATCGCTGCCGGAATCGTAGCCGAAGTTCGCGAGCGAGCCGATCGCCGGGACGTCGATGCCGGGGGCGAGCAGCGCGGTCGGAACGATGTCGCCGAGTGCCACGGCGCGGAAGAGCTTCGTCGCCTGCGCGCTCGCGGGCGCGGGCGACGGCTCGAGATAGCGGCCGAGCCAGCCCGTTTGCACCGGATGGTCGGGCGAGGCCGTCTCCCAGATCTGCGTCGCCTCGAAGTGAGAGCGGTTGGGATTGGGATACCCGACGCCCTGAACGATCGCGACGTGACCCTCCTTGTAGAGGTCGTCGAGCCCGGCGAGCGCGGGGTTGAGGCCGATCCGGCCGTCGAGCCGCAGCACCTCGGTCTCGCCCACGCCAATCCGCGGCCGCACGCGGTGGTACGCGTCGTCGGAATACGGCACGACCGTGTTGAGCCCGTCGTTGCCGCCGCCCATCTGCACGACGACGAGTACGTTGTCGGGATCGACCGTCGAGCCGAGGACCGGCAGCGCGGCCGCACCCGCGGCGCGGGCCAGAAATGAGGGGAGCGTGCCGCCGAGGACGGCGACGCCGAGTGAGCGCGAGAGGAAGGCGCGACGCGATGCCATGGTGTCTCCGTCAGCCGAGCTGATTGGCGGGGAGGTTGAGGACGAGGGCGAGCGCGGCCCGCACGCGGTCCTGATAATTTTCGATGCCGAGCGGATCGGGGGCGGCCGCGCCGCGAGCGTCTAGAAACGCGATGAGCGACGCGCGATCGGCACTCGGGACGTCGTCTTGCAGCGCGTCGCGCGAGAGCACCGCGAGTACACGGCTCGCATCGAAGCCACCCGCATCGTGCGTCACGGCGTCCGGCGTGTAGGTCGGCGCGCCGGCACCGGTGCGCGCCGTCCGCACGAGGCTGTTCGTGTAGTTGAAGCGCGCGAGCAGCGTCGCGGTGTTGATCCAGGTCGGGCCGCCGTCCCAGCCCTTCACGCTCGGCGGCTCCAGCGGCGTCTGACCCATGAGCTTGAGCCAGCGCTGCGTGTCCTTGGGGACCGCGTCGATACCGGCGAAGCGCAGCGAGCCGATGACGAACTCGACCGGACTCTTCGGGAGCGCACGATAGGCGCGCGGCGAGAAGAAGACGTTCGAGCGTGCGATCGTCCCGACGGTCTTGCCGACGTTGTAGCCCGATGTGACGTAGCGCTGCGCGAGCGCGTCGACGAGCCTGGGCTCGGGATCGGAGTAGACGTAGAACTCCAGGAGTTTGCGCGCGAGGAAGCGCGGGTGCGCCGGGCTCGCGACCATCGCCGCGATCGCCTCGTCGGCGCCGAGATTGCCCGTATGCCCGAGCAGCGTCTTCTCGCCGTCGTCGTGGAGCTGCGGCCGGAGCGTCGCGACCCGCCCCCCCCCCGCGAGCCCCCAGCCCGTGAAGGCGCGTGCGGCCGCGTGCACGTCGTCCTCGGTGTACTGACCCAGACCGAGCGTGAAGAGCTCCATCACTTCACGGCAAAGTTTTCGTTCGGATGGGCCTTCGTGTTCGAGCGGTTGTCGAGCCAGATCAGCATCGCGGGGTCGCGGACGACCGCGGCGAGCAGCGGCCGAAAATCGCCCGAGCCGTAGCGTCGGAAGAGATCGATCTGCGCGACCATCAGCGGGGCCGGCGCCTTCAGCATGCTCGTCGCGAAATGGCCGTGCCAGAAGAGCGCGAGCTTCTCGTCGTACGGCCGCTGCGTGCGCAGCATCCGGTCGAGCCACCAGGCGATCGCGGCGTAGCGCGCTTTCCCGACTGTATCGTACAGGGCGTCGGTCTCGGGAAAATCCGCGAACGCGAGCTCAGGGACCGTCGGATGGATCGTGCGATCGACCGCGGTCTGCGGGTCGAGCGCGGCGAGCGCGTCGATCTGCGCGGGCGATCCGCCGAAGCCGAAACGGCGCATCAGGTGCGCCGCGAGCCGCCGCGTTAACGGACCCGCGTACGGATCGAGCGCGCTCGACGCATCGAGGGTGCCGGCGGGCCGATAGCCGACCTGCGGATCGGTGCTCGTATCGATCATGTTCCGTGCTACGCGGTGGGCGGTCCCAACGTTTACGAGCCGGACCACATCCTAACGGCGCCTTCATCCGGGCCGTGCGCGCCGTCACTCCTCCCGCGCGCGGACGTCAGCCGCGCCGTCGGGGTCGCGGCGCCGAGCGGTCAACCGTCGTCGCGGAGTTCTTCGAGGAGCTCCGGCGCCGCCCGGCCGCGCGTCGGGCGGCCCGACGCGCTCGCGTGGGCGCGCGTGGTCGCACGCGTCAGCGCGACGTAGAGCGCGCGCCGTTCCTCCGCGTTATATTTATCGCGAATCGCCATGACGTGGAGGAGGTACGTGAACTTCGCCGTGCGCGCCGCGCGTGCATCGTCCCCGACGTTCTCCTTCGGGATGATGCCGTACTTGGGATGGAACAGAAACGCTTCGGCGGTGTAATATTTTGGCCACGCGCCGGCGCGCAGATCCGGCGCGAAGACGACGTCGAACGTCTCGCCTTTCGCCGCTTCGACGTCGAGGATTGCGAGCGCATCCGCGTCGATGCGTTCGATCTCGAGCAAGTCGCCCTCGGTCGCGGCGAGCCGGTCCGTCTCGTCGAGGAACGCGTCGAGCGGCTCGAGCGGCTCACGCTCGAAGAAGGCGTCGATCTCCGCGAGCAAGCGCGCAACGAGGCCGCGCTCGAACCGCTCGCGCGGGCCGTCCTCGAGGCACGCGAGCACCGTCTCGTCGAGGACGAGCCGGGCGAAGGCGGGCGGCGCGAGCTCGCGCGCGGCGGCCTGCCAGCGCGCGCGCGCTGCGCGATACGTCGCGAGCCGCTCGCGTGCTTCGGCTGGCAGCTCCGCGTCGGCATCGCCGCGCGTCGCGTTGCGGCCCAGGCGCAGATCGCGGTTGCGATCCCAGCGCCTGCCGCCCGCGGGCTCGGCGTCGGCCGGCAGCGTGAAGAGCGCGGGCGGCTCGGCGCCGCTTTGCGCGCAGAGCGCGCCGAGCGTCGCATCGGCGAGCACGAGCCAGGGCCCCTGCAGCGTCCGCAGGAGCGCGTCGTGCCGGAACGGGTCGATGGCGCTACGCAGCGCCGCGAGCGCGTCGCCGACGACGGGATAGTCGTAGAGGCTCCCGGCCCCGCCGACGTCGACCGGCACGTTGCGCACCAGGAGCGCATCGACGATGCCACGGGCGACCGAGATGTCGCGCGTGACGACGGCGATGCGACTCGCGGGCGTTCCCGCGGCGATCGCGGCGGCGGCTTCCGCCGCAATATAGGCTGCCTCGTCGCGCAGCGATTCCGCGCGATAACGGCGCAGCGCCCCGCGCGGCTCCGGCATCGATGCGCGCGCGCGCGCGGAGCGGTCGTCGCTCGGCACGATGCGGCTCGCGAGCGAGACGAACGTCCCAGCGCCGCGGTGATCGCCGCGCAGCGCGACGACCTCGCCGCGGCGTAGCCGGTCGGCGCCGCGCGCGCCGATGCCGAACTGACGCGTGGTCTGCGCGGGATCGCCCGCGAGCGCGAGCGGCGCGGCCACCGCGGAGAAGCCGTCCAGGAGCGCGAGCTGCCCCGCCGTCGCGTCCTGCGCGTCGTCGGCGAGCACGGCGCGGTACGAGCGCGCGGCGAGCGCGGCGACCGCCGGGTCGCTCGTGATCGCGAGCGCCGCTTCGTAGACGGCATCGGTCGCCGTGAGCGTGCCGCGCGCGACGAGCGTCGTCACGTAATCGTCGTAGAGCCGCGCGAGGATCTTCACGAGATCGATCTCGCGGCGGCGCTGACGCTCGAGCTCGGCCGCGTCGACGCGCAGCGAATCGCGGTACTTCGGCTGGGTCGCCTGCAGCAGATCGGTGTTCGCGAAGTTCGGCGGCGCGCCGTAGAAATCGACGGCGCCGGCGAGGCCCTTGCGCCGGAACGCCTCCGGCGTCACGAGCGCCGCGCGCAGCTTGCGAATGAGTCGAAAGGCAGCGGCGAGGAAGCGCTCGGGCGAACGCAGCCCGGTGACCTCGGGATCGATCGCGTCGTCGAGGAACTCGGTCCACGTCAGCCCGACGAGCGACGCCGCGCACTCTTCGAATCGCAGCGAGGCACGGGCGTCGGAGATCAGCTCGAACGTCACGCCTGGGCGCGCGACGCGCAGCAATGCGAGGGCTGCATCGCCGAGGGAGCGCACGACGATCTCCGGCCGTACGGCGTCCGCTGCGCGACCGTCGAGATGCGCGAGCGCGCGGCCGAAGCGCGCGACCCCGGCGTCGCTCGCGGCCGTGGCGAGGACGGGGGCATCCGCGGGCGTCGTCGCCGACACGAGCCGCAACGCGCGCGCCGCGAGCGCGAGCGTCTTGCCCGCGCCGGGCGGCCCGACGATCGCGAGCGGCGATGCCGTCGCCTCGATCGCGCGGAGCTGCTCGGGATCGAAGGCGATCGCGCCGAGCGTCGTGGTCACCGCCCGAACCGCCGCTCGCGCGCGGGCGGACGGTCGCGGCACGCCGCCTCGTATGCGCAATAGCGGCACGCGTCGGGATCGTCCGTCGCCGGGAACCGGTCGATGACGCCGTCCTGCAACGTCGCCGCGATCTCGATCATCTTGCGGCGCGCGCGCTCGAGCTCGTCGATACCGATCGTGCCGACCTTCGCGTCGCCATAGCCGGGCGGCGGCGCGACCGGGACGACCTCGAGCTCGACGGGCTCGACGTCGAGCGCCGCGTCCTTGAGCGGTACGAGCGAGAGCCGCGTCACGCGATCGCCCGCCGCCGTGCGCGCCCAATAATAAAACGGCAGTTGGAAATCTTGGAAGCGCGCGACTTTCTCGCGATATTCGGCGGAGCTCTCGGCGATGCTGCCGGTCTTGTAATCCACGACCGTCACGCCGTGCGTCGCGTCGTCGCGATCGAGCCGATCGATATAGCCGACGAAGGCGTAGTCGCCGAGCGCGAGCTCGACTTTGGTCTCGATGCCGACGACGGCGAACGGCGCGCGCCGCGCGCGCTCGACGAGCCAGCGCGCGTAGGGCCGCACGGTCCGCCGCGCGCGGCGGCGCTGCAGCTCGTATTCGACCGCCGTGCCGAAGCCGAGCCGATGCCGCTCGAATGCGGTATCGACGTACGCGCCGAGCGTCCGTTCGAGCTCCGTCGCGACGGCGCCGTCGAAGCGCGGGACCTCTTCATGGAAGCGCTCGAGCGCCCAGTGGAACGCCGTGCCGTAAAACGAAGCCGACGAGCCGCGATCCTCGACCGCCGCGCAGACGTAGCGAAAGAACCAGCGCCGCTCGCATTCCGCGTACGCGCCGAGCGACGACGCGCTGAAGTGGCCGTGCTTGCGGCGCACGTCGCGCGCAGGCTCCGGCTCGCGGCGTTCCAGTGGCCGGCGCATCGGCTGCACTGCGGCGGCGGGCGCGGCGCGAGCGACATCCGCGAGGGCGCGGAGGAGCGCGGCCGCTTCCCACGGCGTCCCTGCGGGCCGTGCGGCATCGAGCTCGGCCGCGACGCGGGCGATCGTCGCGAGCGTCGCCGCTTCCCGCGCCGTCAGGGACGCGTCGAGATCGAAGGCCGCGCGCACGGTCGCGACGTGCTCCGCCGCGGTCGCGCCCTGCGCGCGATAGGCGCGGCGCACTTCGGCGTGGGCGCGAGCGAAGCGGCGTGCGGCGATCGCGCTCTCGTGCGCGAGCGCGACGGTATCGCGCTCGATCGTGGCGAGCACGTCGCGATCGCCGGAGCCCGCGATCAGCGCGCGGGCATCGTCGAGAGCGATGCCCGTGTACGGTGCCACGAGCGCACGGCGCGACGCGTCTTGCGCACCCGTCGCCGCGGCGCGGGCGAGATCGCCCACGAACCGCAGGAGCGCGACGACGGGCTCGCCGACGGAACTCGGCCCGGCGGCGTCAGCTTGGGTGATGGTATCGAACATCGGCGACCCGACCGTTTCGGGTCCGAGTGCGGCGGGACCCGGCGAGCGATCCCGGAACGACCGCCGCGTGCGCAGGCTCGTCGTCGGTGTCACCGGAGCCTCGGGAAGCGCGTACGCGTTCGCGACGCTGCGCGCGCTTCGTGCGCTCGGGACATTCGACGTGCATCTCGTGCTCTCGCGTCAGGCGCGTGAGACCGTGCGGCTCGAGACCAACCATCGCGCCGAGGATCTCGAAGCGCTCGCCGACGTCGTGTATGCCGACGACAACCTCGCAGCCGCCATCTCGTCGGGATCGTTCATCACCGAAGGAATGATCGTGATCCCCTGCTCGATGCGCAGTGCCGCCGCGATCGCCTACTCGCAGAACTCGAACCTGCTCGTGCGTGCCGCGGACGTCTGTCTCAAGGAGCGCCGCCGGGTCGTCCTCGTCGTGCGGGAGACGCCGCTGCATATCGGCCATCTGCGCACGCTCGTTCAGCTCGCCGAGATCGGCGCGACCATCCTGCCGCCGGTGCCGGGGTTGTATGCGCGGCCGCAAACGGTCGACGATATCGTCAATCACACGGTGGGAAAGGCGCTCGACCAGTTTGGCATCGAGCACACGCTCTTCACGCGCTGGACGTAGACCGCTCAAAGACTCGTCGGTACGGCGAAGCCGGTGAGCTCCACGAATGCGTCGCCGAGCGCGCGGCCCGGTGGATGCGCCTCGGCGATCGCTGCGCTGCCGCTCCACGTTGCGACGCCGGCCCCGCGTGGCCGGAGCTCCTGCGCCAGCGACGTCTCGAGGATCGCGATCGGCGGCATGTTCGGAATCGTCAAGGACCAAAGCGATGGGTACGCCGCGTCGGTTGCGCCGCTGCGCCAGAGGGTGTTCGCACGCCAGACGAGTCCGGCGTCGGCGCGTGCGAGCGGTGTTGTTCGGCCGGCGGGCGAGACCACGATGCCGGTGACCGGAATCCGGGTGCCGTCGGCGACCTGCCGTCCCGCCACCTCGGTCACCGCCCCGCCTTGGGCAGGCACGCGATAGCGGCCGTTCGCGAGACGTGACGTGAAGAGCTCGACGTCGCGTCCGTCGTCGAACTGGAGCTCGAACCGCTCCCAGCCGAGCCGTGCGCGTGGGCCGTCGTTCGGCGACTCCCAATCGTGATCGAGCCACGCGCGGCCGGTGACGTCGACGTGCTTCCCCGCCCATGTGAGCGTGCCGCGCGCCGCGAGTCGCGTGATCGACGTGCCGTTACGCGTCGCGAGCGACGGGATGGCCGGTTTTCGCGGCCTGAGCTCGAGCGCGACCCGAATCCGGCCGCCCGGCGAACCAGCGCGCATCGTAACGGCGCGCGAGTTTGCGGCGGCTGCGGCGAGGGACCAGCCCTCGGCTGAGAATGTCGCGCCGTTCGGCGGCGCGCTCGCAGGCCGCGTGGCGCGCATCGTGACGGAGCTCTGCTCGGAGCGCTGCGTCGCGTCGTCGAGCACGAAGAGCTCGGCCGAGTCGAGCTCGCTGTCACGTCCGAGCGCGAAGCGAAAGTACCGTACGATAATCGTCGAGTGCCGGCCGCGTGCATCGACCGCATGGACGCCGACCGACCACCATTCGCGCGAACCGGCGGATTCGGCATGCCCCGCCCGCGCGGTTGAGAGTCCGAGGATCGCGAGCGAAGCGAACCCCGCGAGCGTGCCGCGCGCCGCGTGCATCACGAGTCGAGCGCCGCGCTCGAGACGCGGCCCGCGCCGAGTGTTCCGACGAGCGGGCCGCTCACGATCGCGCCGCCGAGCACGGCGCTCCACGCAAGCGCAATCGTTTGCCACGGCACGACGAAGCGCAGCGTCACGCCGGAAACCACCGGATCGAGCGCGGTCACGAGCGCCGCGCCGAGCGCGAGACCGGCGGCTGTTCCGAGAATCGCCGCGACGAGGGCGACGAACGCGGCCTCCCAAGCGATCATGGTGCGGAGGTCGCGGCGTGAAAGTCCGACCGTGCGCAGCACGACGAGCTCGCGGCGCCGTTCGGCGACCGTCGCGGCGGTCGTCGCGATCGAGCTCGCGATCGCGACGACGAGCGCCGCCCAGCCGATCGCCTCGCCCAGCCGGAGCGGACGCGCGAATGCCGATTCCTCGGCGGCGCGCGTCTGCGCGGCGGTTGCGACGTCGAGCGCGAGCGGCGCGGCGGTCGCGAGCGCTCGGGCGCGAACGCCTTCGAGCGACGCTCCAGGCCGCACGGTGAGCGCGATCGCGTCGTCGTCCGTATCCCCGGCGATCGCGGCGCCCGCGGCCGTGTCGACGGTGAAGCCGTCCGCGAGCGATGCGACATCGTCGTCGATCGCGCGCACGACGAGCGGCACCCCCGAGCCGAGCGCGACCGCATCGCCGACGTGCAGCCCGAGCCGACGCGCCGCGTCTCGCGAAACCGCCGCGTCGCCGTCGCCGAGCGGCAGCCCGCGCATCGCGAGCGTTCGGCGATCGAAGGCTCGGACGCCGATGATTTCGCCGCGGAACGGGACCTCGAAGCGGCGTGACGGGGCGACGCTCGCGACGCCCGCGACGCGGGCGAGCCGCCGTTCGAGCGCGCGTTCGAGGCGTGGACTCGCGAGCGTCTCGGGGCGCACGATCAGGTCGCCGGGCGTGCTCGCCGCGATCCAGCGCGCGACGGTCGATCGGAACGATGTCGCCGCGGACGCCGTCGAGACGCTCGCGGCGATCGCCGTGGCGAGGACGGCGATCGGGAGGGAAGCGCGGCGCGCGGCCGGCCGTAGGTTGTGTAGCGCGAGCCATGTGGCGGGCGTGCGCGCGAGCCGTGCCGCGCGCGGCGCGAGGCCGACTGCGAGCGGCCCCAGCAGCGCAAACCCGGCGACGATCGCGAGCGTCGCAGCAACGGGCGACCGGCCGATGAGGAGCGGGCCCGTAGCGCCGAGCGCGACGCCGGCGACGGCAAGCGGCACGGCCGCGCGTCGCCGCGCCGGCCGCTCGGCGGTGCTTCGCGCGTGCGCCGGGGCAATGGCTGCGGCGCGCAGGGCCGGGACGCACGCGGCGACGGTCGAGAGCATGGTGCCGACGGCTCCGGCGCGCACGAGCGCCATGAGGTCCGCCGCTCGCTCGGCGCCCGTTGCTGCGGCGCCCGCGCCGCCCGCGAGCCCGGTGATCGCGTGGCCGGCGAGCGCGCCGACGATCGCGCCCGCGACGCCGAGCACGGTACCCTCGACGAGAAACGCACGTGCGATAACGCTGCGCAACGCTCCGAGCGCGCGCAGCGTCGCGACGTCCGGCGCGCGCCTGCGAACCGCGAGCCCGAGCGCCGTCGCGACGAGTAAGACGGCGAGCGCCGACGCGAGCACGGCGAGCACCGAGAGATCGGTCGAGAAGCCGGCCGAGTCGCGCTCGAGTGCGGCGAGCCGGAGTTCCGGCTCGACGACGCGCGCCGATGCGGGCAGGCGCGCCGCGATCGCCCGCCTGACGGCGCGCGCCGAAGCGGTCGGGCGAACGAGGATGTCGACGCGCGTCAGCGCGCCGCGCTCCGAGAGCAGTGCCTGCGCGGTCGAGACGTCGACGAGCGCGGCGTTGGGGTCGAGCCCGAGCGTCGAATCCGGCAGGATGGCGGCGATGACGAGCTCGCGCGTGCTGCCGCGCGCGCTCGTTACGATGCGCGAGCCGACGCGCGCGCCGAGATCGCGTGCGAGCTTCGCCGAGACGACGGCGCCGTTGCCCGACGTCAGCGCGAGATCGAGCGGCTGCGGCGGTGCGAAGGGACCGGGCGCGTACGTTCGCAGCGTCGTCGAGCCAGGAAACGACTGCATCGCGTCGAGGCCTTCGAGCGACACGACACGCGCCGTCGCGCCGGCTCGGACGACGACGTCCGCGTCGACGATCGGGCGAAGCTCTGCGACGCCGGGGACGTCCGCGAGCGCGGCGGGCAGCGTCTCGGCGAGCGTGCCGCGGACGCCGACGATTTGCAGCGATGCCTCCGTCGACGAGCCGAAGACGCTCGCGCGGACGGCGCGTTCGTCGAAGCTCCGCGTGAGCTCTGCCGCGGTCGTGCTCGCGACGCCAACGGCGATCGCGAGCACGACGAGGAGCGTTTGAAGCGGACGTCGCGCCCACTCGCGAAAGATCAGCGCGTCGAAGATCAAGCAGCGATCCTTCCGGCAGTCGCTCGAGGCGGTTCGCGATCCTCCGCATCGTTCATGTCGCCGCATCTTGTCCGAACGCGATCGACGCGTTACGATCGGAGGATGATCTTCGATCGCAGGTCGCGCCCGATCCGCCGTGCTGGATGGCGCTGAGCAGCGAGCCGATCGACCTCGCCGACGTCGATTGCGCCGATCTCGCGCCCGCGCTCGCGCGATACGTCCGGCCGATGTCGCCGGGCGCATGCGTCGTGCTCTCGACGGCGCGGCCGTCGGCGGCAGAGGGCATTCGCGCCTGGTGTCGGCTCACCGGACACGTCTTGGAGCGGGAAGAAGTGCACGGCGAGACAACGCTGTTCACCATTCGGCGCAAAGCGGTAGCACCGTAACGAGGGTTTCATGGCCAGCCTCACGATCTCGACCACGCACGGCAAAGAACAGCCCGAGAAGGCGACGCTCGCCTTCATCATCGCGAACAACGCCGCGGCCTCCGACCAGGACACCGCGGTCTTCCTGATGGCCGAGAGCGTGTGGTTTGCGACGCCCGGCGGCGCCGACGGCGTGCAGCACGAGGGTATGGAGCCGCTCGCGAAATCGCTCGCGAGCTACGTCGAGCACGGCGGCGCGCTCTGGGTGTGCGGCGCGTGCGCGAAGCCGCGCGGCATCACGAACGAGCACCTCGTCCCCGGCGCGAAGATCATGACGGCCGCGAATCTCGTTGAACGCCTCGCGTCGGGATCGGCATCGCTGAGCTTCTGAGCGCCGCCCGCGCGCGTCGATCGGCGGCGCTCGTCGCGCTCGCGCTGAGCGCGCTGCCGGCGGCCGCGCGCGGCGCGTGCGATCCCGGCGCGACCCCGACGTATGGCGACGTCGACTTCGTTCGCTTCGTGCGCTACGCCACCGTCGGATCGCCGGAGCGATTCGTGTTCGAGGCGTTCCGTGAAGCGCCGCCAAGGAAGCCGGAGACGTATCGCGTCGCGCTCATCGCGAGACGCGGCCTGCCGTTCACGGGAACATTCGACGCGCTCGATTCGCGCCGCGCGTTCACGGACGCGGTCAACGTCTTGCGGCTCGACCGGTTCTACGACCGACACTTCTCGGGCGCCCCCGACCGCCGCCTCGACGGCCCCGAGGATCAGGTCGTCGTCGCACGCTGCGGCGTCGAGACGCGGCTCGGGTCGCTGCCGAGGAGCGCCGACTTTGGATTCGATCTGCGCGACCTGCACGCGCCGGGATTCGTTCGGCTCGAGACCGATCTGCAAGACGACGTCGTCCACACGCTCTGGTCGCCGCACACGACCGGCCGCATCTTCGATATCCCGCGCGCGTTGCGCTAAGGCCGCGAGGACCGCTACGGCTGCCTCAGCGGACGAGCCCTTCGGCGAGCGCGACGTCGGAGACGCGGTCGACGTTCACGGCGATCTCTGGGTGCGTGCAGATCGCCGCAGCGACGGGCGTTCGGAGGATCGCGCTTGCGCGTCGTTCGCAGGCGGCGACATCGAGCGTGCGCGTCGCGTAGCCGGCGAGTGTCCCGAGACCGAAGATCTTCGCGAGTCGCCATGGCGCTTTGCGCGCGCGGCCCAGATCGCCGAGGACGGCTTCGAGCGCCGGCAGGGCGCGCGGCCGGATCGCGACGACGCCGCCGCCGCAGTAGGTGCCGTCGCGCAGCTTCGCCCACGTGTGCGGGACGTTCGGATATGCCGCCTCGTGCTGCGCGCGCTCGACGCACGCGTAGACGAGATCGGCGCCGCTACGCTCCGCGATCGCGAGAAACTCGTCGACGGCGGCGACCGAAAGGACTGGCAGATCGGAGGCCGAGACGAGGACGAGCTCGTCCGGTGAGAAGCCGGCGAGCCCAGAGCGTAAGCTCGCGCCCATTGTCGCGCCGTCGGGCCGGCGTTCGTCCGCCTCGGCGAGTGCGGCATCGCCGCGCGCGCTCGCGGGCGCGACGACGACGATTCGGCCGACCTTCGCACTCGCGCGTAGCGGCGCGATCGTGCGTTCGACGAGCGTCCGCCCCGCGATGCGGACGAACGCCTTGTTCGGCGCGCCCGGCTCGAGCGCCGCGACCGCGTCGGGCGGGCCGCCCGCGAGCACGACGGCGCACCGCGTCATCGCCACGTCGCGCCGTGATGGAGCGCGACCGCGAAGTGTTCCGCGATGACGTCGCCGCGCCCGGCGAGCGCGGCGTCGAGTACCCGCGCCTCGGCCTCGCTCTCGAACGCGGCGAAGAGACACGAGCCCGATCCGGATAAGAGCACGCGCGTCGCGCCGGCGGCTGTCATCGCCGCCGCCGACGCTGCGACTTCGGGATACGCGGCGAGTACCGGCGCGTGGAAATCGTTTTGGAGCGAATCTTCGAATGCGGCGAAGTCATGGCGCTGCAGCGCATCGACGGCGCGAAGCGAGACGCTCTCGCCGCGCGGCCGCGTGCCGGGCCGATCGGCGCCCGATGCGCGCGCCTCGGCGAGCATGCGGTACGCGACCGCGGTCGGCACCGCGACGTGTGGCCGCACGACGACGACCCACCAGGGCGGCAGCGCCCCGATCGCCGTGACGCGCTCGCCCGCACCCTCGACGATCGCGCCCGTATCGACGAGGAAGAACGGCACGTCCGAGCCGATTCGCCGCGCGGCGTCGAGCCAGTCGCGCGTCTCGCACGGCCCGAAGTCGCCGCGCATCGCCGCCGCGAGCACGGCCGCGGCGTCGCTCGAGCCGCCGCCGAGTCCGCCGCCGACGGGGATCGTCTTGTGCAAAACGGCGGACACGCGATCCGCGAGCCCCGCAGCCGCGAGCGCGCGCGCGACGAGATTATTCTCGGCGAGCGCCGGATCCGTCGCGACGAAGCCGCTGCCGGGCTCGAGCTCGATGCGGTCGTAGAGCGCGATCGGCAGCATGACGCTGCGCAGGTTGTGGTAGCCATCCTCGCGGCGACCCAGGATCTCGAGGGTCGCGTTGATCTTCGCGGGCGCGAGCAAGGACGGCACGCGGGTCCCTTCACCGCACCGCCGGAAGCAACCGCCTCGTGATCGCGACCTACGACGCACTGCACAACGAGCGGTGCAGCTACGAAGTCCATGAGTCCGAGGTCCCGTTCGGCCATAGCCTCGGGAACTTCAAGACGTTCGTCGCGAGCACGCCCAAGGGAGGCATTCGCGGGCTCTGGGATGCCGATACCGACCGGATTATCTTCGGCACGCATCAGATCGCGTATCGCGTCGAGTCGGCGGGTCGGACGTTCTTCCCCAATGAGATTGTCCGGACGTTTACGTTCGAGCCCGCCGTGCAGCTCGCGCGCTTCGACCTGCCGCACGGCATCGACGTTCAGGAGCGCTTCTACGTTCCGCACGGCGCCGCGCACGATCGCACGGTCGCCTTCGTCCTCGAGATCGACGTGCACAACGCGGGCGACGCGGCGCAGGAGCTCGCGCTCTTCCCATGGGCGCTGCTCGTCGGCCAGCGCTTCTACGGCGAGCCCGAGCGCGAGGTGCGCGCCGAGGCGGGCCCCGCGACGATCGCCGCATGGAACGAGGAATCCGGTGCGGCGCGGACGTGGGGCGGGTCGCGCTTTCCCGTGGCGGCGGTCGTCGGTGTGCGCGAGGAGCTCCTGCGGGCCGCGATCCGCGGCGGCAGCCTGCGCGCGCAGTCGCAACACGAGGTGACGCCCGAGCTCGCGGAGCACGTGCGCGGTCGCATCTTCGGCGCCTTCGAATATCGGATCGCCCTTGCGCCCGGCGCGCGTGAGACGCTGCGGCTCGTCGTCGCGTACGACGGCGGCGGCCGCGCGGCGGCGGACGCGCGCTTCGCCGCACTCGTCGCCGATGCGGCGGCGCTCCCGGACACGCGCGACTATTACGGCTGCATGCTCGCGGACGCGCGGTTCCTGACGCCGTCGCCGCTCGTGAGCCGCGGCGTCGCGTGGGCGCGCGCGAACATGCTGCGCGTCGTCAAGGAGTACCCGCACGGCTGGGGTTCCACGAACTCACCGCCCTCGGACATTTTGGTCTCGCGCGACACGTCGTGGTTCGTGCACGGCTACGATTATTTTCTGCCGCAGTTCAGCCGCGACGCGCTCGAGGTCTTCAATCGCAACGTCGAGGAGTCGGGCCAGGTCGTCGAATACGTTCGCGGCGTCAGCGGCTATCGTACGAGCTACGATCTCAACATCAATGACGACACGCCGCTGCACCTCGTCGCGCTGCTGCACCATTACAACGCGACGCTCGACGAAGCGTGGGTCGCCGGGCTCGTCCCGACGATCGTACGCATCGCCGAGTACCTGCTCGCGCAACGCGACGGCAACGGCCTGATCTTCTGCCGCGCCGAAGGCGTCGACATGTACGGCATCGCGTCGTGGCGTAATATCATCCCGTACTACACGCTCGACGGTGCGGTCACGGAGATCAACGCCGAAGCCGTCTTCGCCCTCGAAGCCGCCGCGACGCTCTGCGCCGTCGCAGGCGATCGAGCGTCTTGGCAGCGCTACGCGGGCGAGGCGCGGACCCTGCGCGAGCGGACGATGACGCATCTCTTCAATGCCGATACGGGCGGCTTTGTCCTCAATTACGACAAGGCGGGAAATTATCAGGACGACTTCACGGCGGATCAGGTGTTCCCGGTCCTCTTCGACGTCGCCGATCCCGCGCAGCGGCGCGCGATCCTCGCGCGGCTCGGCGAGTCGGATTTCGCGACCCCGGTCGGGCTACGCACGATCGGCACGAGCGATGCCTGGTATTTTCCGTCGCACGGCTTCGGTTTACTCGGCGGCATCTGGCCCGATCTCACGCTCTGGTTCGCCGTCGCCCTCGCGCGCAACGGCGAGCCCGGCCGCTGCGTGGAATGGCTCGAGAAGATCTACGCGTCGATGGAGGCGGGCGCCGCGCGCAACACGGTGCCCGGCCAGTTCGCCGAGTGGTTCGACGGCGGCTCGCTGACGAACCGCGGCATGTATCTCTCGCCCTGGACGGGCGCAAAATATCTCTGGGCGGTCGCCGAGACGGTCGGCGGGCTCGACGGCTATCGCACGAGTGGCCGGCCGTACCTCTCGCCGCTCGTGCCCGACGGCTGGGCGTGGGTCGCGGGCATCGCCGTGCGCTGGGGTAGCGGCCGCTGCACCTACGTGATCGACGTCGCCGCCAAGACGATCTACGGCGACATGCGCGAGGTCTCGGCCGAGGACCCCTACCACTGCGTGTACGCCGGCCTCGACGTGACGGCGGAGATCACGGTTTCGCCCGTCGAAGTCGGGATCGTTGCGTACGAGGACGAAGGGGGTGGCGTGCGAGCCTTCGTCTGCAACCTCGAAGACGGCCCGCGGGCCGTCGAGATCGGCTTCCGCGGGACGACGTTCCACTACGCCGCGGATCCGGGAGGTCTCGGGCGACTCGTGCTCGCCGGGACGCCCGCCGACGCCGACGCCTATCCGGCGGCACGGCTCTAATGGGCTCGCGCCCTGCCGTCTCGTTCCTGTTCCTGCTCGGGGCCGCCGTGCTCGTCGCGTCGATCTACGTCGGCCAGTCGATGGGCTCGCGGGTGATCGGCAAGATCCGGACGCAGCAGCCGCCCGTCGCCGTGACGACGATCCCGATCGCCACGGCCGCTCCGAGCGGGTTCGACGGGCCGGCGGAGCTGCACCGCCGGCGCGCGGTGCTCAGCGTCGCGACCGACCCCGCGTTTCCCGATCCCCGCGTCACGCCCGAACCGACCCCCGTGCCGACGCCGAGGCCGACGCGAAAGCCGACGCCGGAGCCCACGCTCGCGCCCGAGCCGACGCTCGATCCCAACGACGGCGTGGGCACGCCGCCGCCCGATGTCAGCCCGACCGACGGCCCCGGGCCGACCCAGGCCCCGACGCCCGAGCCGATACCGACCCGGTGATCGCGGCGTCCCATCGTTCGGAGTTGCGGGAGCCTGCTACGATGAGTGCTCGAAGGAGATAGGCATGGATCAGGATCGAGGGTCGCAGACGGGCACGGAGACGGTCAAGCGTGGGCTCGCCCAGATGTTGCGCGGTGGCGTGATCATGGACGTCGTGACGCCGGAACAGGCGACCGTCGCCCAGGAGTCGGGCGCGGTCGCCGTGATGGCGCTCGAGCGAATCCCGGCGGATATCCGCGCCTCGGGCGGCGTTGCGCGCATGAGCGACCTGTCGCTCGTCTCACGCATCATGAATGCCGTCACGATTCCGGTGATGGCGAAGTCCCGGATCGGCCACCTCGCCGAGGCGCAGTGCCTGCAAGCCCTCGGCGTCGACTTCATCGACGAGTCCGAAGTGCTCACGCCCGCCGACGACAAGTTCCACATCGATAAGACGCGCTTCTCGGTGCCGTTCGTCTGCGGCGCGCGCGATCTCGGCGAGGCGCTCCGGCGCATCGCCGAGGGTGCCGCGATGATCCGTAGCAAGGGCGAGGCCGGCAGCGGGAACATCGTTGAGGCCGTGCGCCACATGCGCGCCATCCGCGGCGCGATCGCGGAGCTCGCGTCGTGTGCGCCCGAGGAGCTCGTCTCGCGCGCCCGCGACATCGGCGCGCCGCTCGAGCTGGTGCGCGCCGTCGCCCGCGAGAAGTCACTGCCGGTCGTCCTGTTCTGCGCGGGCGGCGTCTCGACGCCGGCGGACGCCGCGCTCATGATGCAGCTCGGCGCCGAGGGCATCTTCGTCGGTAGCGGCATCTTCAAGGCCGCCGCGATCTATCGCAACGGCATGCCCGAGTACGATGAGAACGGCTTTCCGCGCGTCGATCCCGAGATCGCGTTGCGCTACGCCAAGGCGATCGTCGCGGCGACGACCCACTATGAGGACCCCGCCGCCGTCGTCGAGGCCTCGAAGTCGCTCGCGGGCGCGAAGCCGATGTACGGCATCGACCTCCGGCAGCTCGACGAGCGCGAGCTCCTGAGCGTTCGCGGGAACTGACCGCCTCCGCGGGCCCGATCGGGGTTCTCGCGCTGCAGGGCGACGTCCGCGAGCACCTCGCGGCGTTTGCCTCGCTCGGCGTCCCGGCCGTACCCGTCAAGACGCACGCCGGTCTCGAAGCCGTGCGCGCGCTCGTCATCCCGGGCGGTGAGTCCACGACGGTGATGCGGCTGCTCGATCGCTTCGCGCTCGCCGAGCCGATCGTCGGCCGCGTTCGCGCCGGGATGGCGCTGTGGGGCACGTGCATGGGCATGATCGTCGCCGCGCGCGAGGTCGCCGATCTCGAGCAGCGGACCCTCGGCCTGCTCGACGTCACCGTGCGTCGCAACGCCTTCGGCCGTCAGCTCGCGAGCGAGGAAGTCGACCTCGAAGTCCCGGTGCTCGGCGAGCGGCCGTTTCCGGCCGTCTTTATCCGCGCGCCGTGGATCGAGCGCGCGGGGCCGGGCGTCGAGATCCTGGCGCGTCACGGCGGCCACGGCGTTTTCGTTCGTGAGGGACGCGTCATGGGCACGGCCTTCCATCCCGAGCTCACGCGTGATGCGCGCGTCCACGCCTATTTCGTGCGGGAGGTCGCTCGCCCGGCCGACCGGGAGATTGGCGCTCCGAAGGCGTAGTCTGGAGCCACGATGACGTCGGATCCCGCACCCGCGGTATCGCCGATCGGCGCACTCCTCTCGGGGAGCGTCGCGCCGCAGGCACGCGCCGCCGGCACGCGCGTATGAACGACGTGCTCGTGTTGAATTTCACGTACGAAGCGCTCAACATCACGAGCTTCCAGCGTGCCGTGAAGTTGCTGTTCTCGGGCAAGGCCGAGGTCGTCCACGGCCGCTCGCAGTTCGTGGCCTCGCCGACGTACGAGATGCGGCTGCCCTCAATTATCCGGATGCTGTATTACATCCGGCGTCCGACGCAAAAGGTCTCGCTGACCAAGAAGAACATTTTGCTGCGCGACGACTACACGTGTCAGTACTGCAATCTCCGCGGCGAGCGGCTGATGACGGTCGATCACGTGCATCCACGCAGTAAGGGCGGCCCCTCGACGTGGGAGAATCTCGTGTGTGCGTGCATGCGATGCAACAACCGCAAGAACAACCGCACGCCGGAACACGCGAACATGCCGCTCAAGCGCAAGCCGAAGGCCCCGAAGTACATCCCGTGGATCCGCGTGAAGCGGCACACGTTGCCCGGCGAGTGGCACAAGTTCTTATTCCTGTACGACGTCTCGATCGACGAGCGCCCGGAATAGCGCTCGGCGCAGCGGTCTTGGCGCTCGTCGCGCTCGGGATCGAAACGTACGTGTTCACCGTCGCCTATCCGAGCTTCGCGCGGATCCGCGAACGCGAGTTTCCGGAACGCCGCGCCTTTCACGCGAATCGGATCACCTACTCGATCGGTCCCGCGCTGGTCGCCCGGCGATTGAGCCCATGATCGCCGACCGAGAGGCCGCGGCGCCGGCGCGCGGAACGGCCTCGGACGTGGATCAGAACCGGACTCCATATTTCGATGTGCTCCTCGATTACGTCGATTCCGGTGTCATCCCGTTCCATACGCCGGGCCACATGCAGGGCCGCGGCATGGATCGCAAGCTCCGCGACTTCCTCGGCGACAACGTGCTTGCGATCGATCTGACGCAGATCCGCGGGCTCGACGATCTCTTGCAGCCCGAGGGGGCAGTCGAGGACGCGCAGGAGCTCGCGGCGCAGGCATACGGCAGCGATCGCTCGTTCTTCCTCATCAACGGCTCGACGAGCGGCAATCAGATCATGATGATGACCGCGCTCAATCCGGGTCAGAAGATCGCGCTGCCGCGCAACGCGCACAAGAGCGCGATGGGCGGCCTTATCATGAGCGGTGCCGATCCGATCTGGATGGCGCCCGAAGTCGACGACGCGCTGCACATGGACAACACCGTGACGCCCGAAACGGTGCGCGCGACGCTGCTCGAACATCCCGACGTCGCGTGCGTCTACATTCTCAGCCCGACGTATTACGGCGTCGCGGCCGATCTCGAGGCGATCGCAAGGATCGCGCACGAGCACGGCATCCCGCTCCTCGTCGACGAGGCGTGGGGCCCGCACTTTCACTTCCATCCCGCGCTGCCGATCGACGCGATGAGCGCGGGCGCCGACATGTGCATCAACTCGACGCACAAGATGCTCGGCAGCCTCTCGCAGACCGCGATGCTGCATCAGCAGGGCGATCGCATCCGCGTCGATCGGCTCAAGGCCGTGCTCAAGCTCTTCCTCTCGACCTCGCCGAACCTCGTGCTCGTCGCGTCGCTCGACGTCGCGCGGCGGCAGATGGCGGTCGAGGGCAGCGCGCTGCTCTCGCGCACGATCGAGCTCGCGGAGGACGTGCGGCGGCGGCTCAACGAGATCGACGGGATCCGCTGTTTCGGCGAGGAGATCGTCGGGCGGCCCGGCGTCTTCGCGCTCGATCCGACGAAGATCACGATCACAGTCAAGGAGCTCGGCTATACCGGGTACGAAGCCGAGGAGATCCTACGGCGCCGTTACAACGTGCAGCTCGAGCTCGCCGATCTCTTCAACTGTCTCGCGCTCTTCACGATCGGCACGACTCGGGACGCGGCGGACCGGCTCGTGTACGGCGTGCGCGAGCTCTCGCGCGAGGATCGCCCGATCGACGTGTTCTCGCCGTCGGGCGTGCTTGAGCGCCGGCTCAGCACCGGCACGTACGCGTTGCCAACGCGGCCGCCCGTGCGGATCAATCCGCGCGAAGCGTTCCTCGCCTCGACCGAGATCGTGCGGTTCAAGGAGAGCGCCGGCCGCATCTGCGCCGAGGTCATCACGCCGTATCCCCCCGGAATTCCGGTGATCTCGCCGGGTGAAGAGATTACGCCCGAGATCATCGCCTATCTCGACTTGGAGAAGAAGGCCGGCGTACGGATGCAGGGCCCGTACGATTCGGAACTTCGCTCCGTCCGCGTGGTTCAAGAAACGTGAGGACGCGCGCTCGCGCGCGGCTTCCCGAACCACTCAGGCACCCGTCCGCTACGAGGATGTGCATTGGCCGTTAACGCCGAGTTCGTCACTTCGCACTGGGAGATGACCCAGCTCCTCGACATCTTCCCGCTCCCAATCCGGCAAGGTCTCGTGCGCCTGCCGAATCTCGATGCGCTCGTCGAGGTCGTGCTCGACCTCGGGCGATTGCCCGAAGCGCGCATCCCCGGCGACTACGCGTACATCGGCGACACGCCGGTAACCGCGGAAGATCTCGCCGGCATCGCGTCGCGGCTCTCGCCGTTCGGCAGCGACAATCGCGCGGGCATCGAGCAGACGCTTCACCGCGTCTCCGCGATCCGCAATCGCGCGGGCAAGATCGTCGGCGTCACGTGCCGCGTCGGGCGCGCCGTCTACGGCACGATCGACATCGTGCTCGATGTCGTCCGCAGCGGCAAATCGATCTGCCTGCTCGGGCCGCCGGGTGTCGGCAAGACGACGATTCTGCGCGAGTGCGCGCGCGTGCTCTCCCAGGACCGCAAGCGCGTCGTGATCGTCGACACGTCCAACGAGATCGGCGGCGATGGCGACGTGCCGCATCCCGGCGTCGGTCACGCGCGGCGCATGCAAGTGCCGAGCGCGCCGCTGCAGCACGACGTCATGATCGAAGCCGTCGAGAACCACATGCCCGAGGTCGTCGTCATCGACGAAATCGGGACCGAGCGCGAAGCCGCGGCGGCGCGCACGATCGCCGAGCGCGGCGTGCAGCTCATCGGCACGGCGCACGGCAAGACGCTCGAGAACTTGCTGATGAATCCGACGCTCTCCGATCTCGTCGGCGGCATCAACACGGTCACGCTCTCCGATGAGGAAGCGCGCCGCCGCGGCACGCGCAAGACGGTCCTCGAGCGCAAGGCCCCGCCGACGTTCGACGTGCTCGTCGAGATCCTCGATCGCGAGAAGCTCTCGATCTACGAGAACGTCGGCGACACCGTCGATGCGATCTTGCGCGGCTTCACACCGCAGCCCGAGATCCGGCAGCGCGGTGCCTCGGGCGCAGTCGAGATCGTGCAGCAGGCGACGGCGATCACGCCCGCGCCGACGCAGCAAAAGCGCGGCCCCGCGCCGCACGCGCACCGCGAACCGCGGCCGAACGTCGACCCCGAGTTTGCCGCGGCGATGCGGTCGGGCGACTTCGACGAGATCCACGGCGGCGACGAGCGCGAGAAGCGCAAGCTGCTCTTCCCGTACGGCGTCTCGCGCAATAAGATCGAGCGCGCGATCCACAACCTCGGGGTCGGCGCGTCGATCGCGCGCAAGTGGGACGAGGCCGATGTCGTCCTCACCCTCAAGTCGCTCGAGCGCAAGGAGTCCGAGAAGCTCAAGAGCATCGCGTCGGAGAACGTCCCGATCTATTCGATCAAGACCAATACCGTCGCGCAGGTGATGCACGCGCTCAAAGACATCTTCGCGCTGCCCTCCGTCGACGCCGAGGAGATCGCGATGCGCGAAGCGAGCGAGGCGATCTATAAGGTGCTGCTCGACAGCCAGCCCGTCGAGCTTACGCCGCAGACGTCGTACGTGAGACGGCTGCAACACCAGCTCGCCGAGCAGCACCGTGTGATGTCGCGCAGCACCGGCCTCGAGCCGAACCGGCGCGTGCTCGTGTTCCGGCCGAACGACCTGCCGTACGGCACGGGAGCATCGGCGTAACGCCCGGACGTTTCGTCACGATCGAGGGCATCGAGGGGAGCGGGAAGTCGACGCTCCTCTCGACGCTCTCCTCCGCGCTCGCAGCCCGCGGTCACACGGTCGTCGCAACGCGCGAGCCCGGCGGCACGCCGCTCGGTGAACGGCTGCGAACGCTCTTCGTCGAGCCGGGCCTCCCCATCGACCCGCTCGCCGAAGCCTTCGTGCTCTGCGCCGCGCGCGCGCAGCACGTTCGCGAGGTGATCGAGCCGGCGCTCGCGGCCGGTGCGTGGGTGCTCTGCGATCGTTTCGTGCTCGCAACGCTCGCCTATCAGGGCTACGGCCGCGGGCTCTCGCTCGAGGTCTTGCGCGGCTTATGTCACGCGGCGACGAGCGGCCGAATGCCCGATCTCACGTTCCTCATCGACGTCCCGGTCGACGTATCATTCGAGCGGGTCCGCGAGCGAACGACCTCGGTTGGTCAGGTCGCCGATCGCGTCGAGCGCGAAGGCGCGAGCTTCCACGCTCGCGTGCGCGACGGCTATCTGGCGCTCGCAGCCGCGGATCCCAACACCATCGTCGTTCTCGACGGAACGCAGTGGCACCGCGACGTCGCGGACGCGGCGCTCGCACGCCTCGAGCTCTTCGCGCAGAGGTAGAGCTCGATTCGAGCGTACCGCGTTCGAGCCACTCATCTGCTCCCTCGCATACCGTAGGGGGGTATGCTATACCGGTCGAGCCGAACGATCGGTCGGCATGGGACATACGATCCGCGGCAAGGACAAACTGCTTGCTCGAGTCCGACGGATCCGCGGTCAGTGCGAAGCGATCGAGCGAGCGCTCCAAGCCGAAGCGGAATGCGGGGCGACGATGCAACTCATCGCCGCCGCACGTGGAGCGATGAACGGACTCATGGCGGAGGTGCTCGAGCAGCACCTCGTCTCGCACGTCCTCAACGGCGCCTCGCGGGGTGAGCGCGACGCCGCCGCGGACGAGCTCATCGATGTCGTGAAGGCCTACCTGCGATGATCGACGACGTGACACGCGACGCACGAACGCTCCTCGACGAGTCGACCGCCGAGCGAACCGATGAACGTCATCGGGTCGACCGTTTCGAAGTCGCACGCGTGCTCTTCGTCGTCGCGATCGTGCCGATCGTTTGGCTTCATCTGTGGGAACCTTGGCCGCGCGCGAGCGTGATCGGTATCGCGGCAGTTGCAATCGGTGGCTATCCGATTTTTCGAGAAGCATTCGAGAACGCGCGCGACATGCGCATGACGATGGAGCTTTCCATGACGATCGCGCTCGTGGCGGCGCTCGCAATCGGTCAGGCGTTCACGGCGCTCGTCATCACGGCATTCGTGCTCATCGCCGAGATCCTCGAGCATCTGACGGTCGCTCGCGGAAGAGCGGCGATCGGCAATCTCCTCGCGTTCTTACCGCGATCCGCAGTCGTTCGCCGTCACGGCACCATGCTCGAAGTACACTCGGACGAGCTGGCCATCGGAGATGCGGTGCTCGTCAATCCCGGAGCGCTCATTCCCGTCGACGGTGTCGTCATCGGTGGCGCGTCGTTCGTCGACGAGGCGCGGATAACCGGCGAGTCGATGCCCGCCGAAAAGGTACTCGGCTCCCGGGCCTACGCTGGTACGCTCAATCAAGGTGGCGCTCTCGAGATTCGCACGGAGCGGCTCGGCCGCGATACGAGCTATGGGCGGATCATCGACGCGGTGGAATCGGCGGAAGAGTCGCGCGCGCCGATCGAGCGCCTCGCTGATCGGCTGTCGGGATACCTCGTCTACTTTGCGCTCGGCGCGGCCGTGCTGACCTTTCTCATAACGAGAAACGTCGTCGCGACGATCTCGGTCATCATCGTGGCAGGCGCATGCGGCATAGCCGCGGGTACGCCGCTCGCCGTTCTCGGCGCCGTCGGCCGCGCGGCTTCGCTCGGCGCCATCATCAAAGGCGGACGTTATCTCGAGGCGCTTGCCGCCGTCGACGTCGTGGTCTTCGATAAGACCGGAACGCTGACGGTCGGAAGGCCCGCCGTTCGGTCCGTGTTCCCGGCGTTCGACGTAACGGCCGACCGCTTAGTCGCTATCGCGGCGATCGCGGAGCGCCGCTCGGAACATCCGCTCGGTCGGGCCATCGTCATGGAAGCGGAGCGGCGGAACCTCGTCATCGAGGAGCCCGAAGCCTTCGCCTCCACGCCGGGCCGAGGCATCCGCGCGGCGTACCGCGGCGACCCGATCCTCGCCGGGAACGCCGCCTTCCTCCGCGATGGAGGCTTTCGATCCGTCGAGACCTCCGCCGATGAGTCCGTGACGCTCGTTCACGTCGCCTACGGCTCGCGATATCTCGGAGCCATCGGTATCGCCGACACCGTGCGGTCCGAAGCCAAGTCGGCCGTCGCCGACCTCAAGCCGATGGTCGATCGGATCGTCATGCTCACGGGTGACGCGAAGCCCGTAGCGGATGCCGTCGGCAAGGCGCTCGGGATCGACATCGTCGTCGCCGCATTGCTTCCCGAGGAGAAAAGCGCGTACGTCGCCGAGTTGGTGAGTTCGGGCAAGATCGTCGCGATGATCGGCGACGGCGTGAACGACGCGCCGGCGCTCGTGCGGGCGACGGTTGGCGTCGCGATGGGATCGGGTACCGACGTCACCCGTGAGAGTGCGGACGTCGTGCTCCTGGGAAACGATCTCTCGCGGTTCGTCGAGACGATGCGGATCGCACGGCGCACCAAAGGTATCGTGTTGCAAAACTTCGTCGGCACGATCGTCGTCGACGGGATCGGGATCGCGCTCGCGGCGCGCGGTACGCTCGATCCGCTGCTCGCCGCATTCGTCCACGTCGTCTCCGAGCTTGTCTTCATCTTGAACTCGACGCGAATGCTTGCTCCGCGAACGACCCGCGGCCGAAGCGGCGAGCGCGTCGAATCCGATGCCGCTATCGCGTAAAATCGCATCGATTGTGAGCGAAGCATCGGCGATCGTCGGCGGCGAAGGGCACTCGATGATCTCGGCAAGCTTCGACGTCGTCGGCGGGCGCGATCACGTTCCGCGGACGGGACCGAAATAATAGATGAATTTGAGCAGCATCTGCGGCGAGGTCGCGAGCAAGCTCGGGTTACCGATCGTCGCATACACTTCGTCGCGGCGGCCGCGGTGGTAATACGCGAAGTCGAGATTGAGCGCGTCGCCACCCGTCGTCGCGAGCGTCATCGTTCCGAGCGTGGGCGGGGCGATGCCCGCCGTGCGAAAAATTCCGATGACGGCGGACGAGTCGCCGGGAAACTGTTCCGCGTACGCCACGCGTTGCAGATACTGCGTTCGTACTCCCGAGCCGTCGGGACGATAGCGCTGATCGTCGAACTCGGCGATGAGCGAGCTTCGGGTGGTCGGCTTGACGACTGCACGGCGAACCCAACTCCGAAGGAAACCGTCCGCATAGCGGCCGGCGCTGTAGAAAACATCGACGGGCGTTGCCGTCCCGTCGAGATAGCCGATGCCGATGCCCTGCTGATCGAAGGGACGGAACCTTCCGTCCGGTACGCGGAGATACTGAGATCCCGATGAGAACGAGACGCTCACGTTTCCGTGCGTCGTCGCGCCGATCTGCGCGACGGTCGTAGCGATATTCGGGGCATGCGCCGCATTGCGGTAACGCTCGAGCGTTCCCGCCAGCGTCACGTTGAGGATGCGGCCGTTCGGCGAGAAATTGTATTGCTTGTTGACGTTGATGCCGAAGCCGGCGATATCGGTGGCGGAGACACTGCCGTTGAGCCCCGAGATGACGATCGGAACGCTGCCGTTGCGCGCGGCGACCGGTGTTGAGACGCTGCCGCCGCCACGCGCCACCGGTTGCGGTACGCTGCCGCTTCCGCCGAGTGTCGGGACAACCGTGCTTCCCGCAGGCGCGATGAAATCACGGCCAATCTGACGGAGGACGATTCCCGCGAAGGTCTGTGGTTCTCGGATCCCCGCGCCGACCTCGCCGTACGTTGCACGCGAGCGATCGGTGACGACCGTCCCGTACGCTTCACCGTACGTCGCATAGGCGAAGAGATTGCTGCGCAGGTTGACCGCGGAAACGCCGGTGAGAACGGCGCCTGTCGTCGCGCCCGGCAACTGCGCCGCGGTTCGGATGGCCGTCGCCGATAGGCTGCGCGCATCGTTATGGTACGAAACGATTTGCGCGTCGTCGTGGCGTGCGATGCCGTTATCGGAAAACCCGGAGAACGCGAACGTGCCCTCTTTGCCGACGACCCCGAACGCATCGTGCGGCGACGGAATCGTCGTCGTGTCGAGGATGGTCTCCGGGCAGAGGATGCACTCGACGGGATTGAGGAACAGCGCGCCCGTCTGCGCGAAGAACGGGCGCACTTCGGAGACCGGCAGCGGAAAAACCGTCGGGGCGATGAGGTTCTGATACGTTTCGATGCCCGAGCCGTCGGGGTCGATCGTGCCCAGCAGCGCGGTGCCTGCGTGATCGGGACGTTCGCAGTGGCTCCGAGCGTGGATGCGACGCCTCCGGCAGCGAGTGTTCCGAGCCGTGCGACACCATCGACTTGAATGCTCGGCGCCGGGACGTTCGTCCGTGCGACGGCGCGGTGCGCCTTCGACGTCGACGAAACGACGTCGGTAAAATAACCTGCGCGTAACACGTCGTCGATGGCCGTCTGACGCTTCGAGTGCGCCCATTCGAAATCGTTCCGCGTCTTCACGACCGTCCGCCCGAACTGGACACGCCATGCGCCGTGCCCGTCGATCCGAAGGACGGCAAACGGAATGTGCATCGTGACGACGTAGTACTCGCCTCGAATGCGGGCCGCCACCGTGAAGTCGGGCGCGAAGGTGCTGCTCACGGTCGATCTCGCGAAGCGCGTGCCGAGCGCGTTTGCCGAGAAGGCGTACCGGTAGCCGTTGGTTCCGCCGGGCCAAAGATAGGTCGTCACCTCGTCGTCGAGGCCGTTCCCCTGGTAGTTCGTGTGCTGCGTCGCCGTGATCGCATCGGCTTGCGCGACGAACGCGACGTCGATGCCGCGCGGATCGACGGCAACGTACACGGCGGTCTGGTCTCGCGGATCGCGCTGGTAGGCGAAGTCCCAATCGAGTTGCAGCCGCTTCGCGCCTTCCCATGACGCATCGACCTCGCCCCGCATGTTCGGCTCCTCGGCGAGTTGCGGCACATCGAGGACGAATGCTGCCTCCGCCGGTACGCCGGGCTCCGCGGCACGTGCCGACGTCGCGGTCACGATCGCGAGCAGAGCGCCGACCACGCAGGCAAGATTACGCACGAGCGGGCCGGTTTGTGAACGAAACGATGTGCGCCTGCCCTCGCCGCCAGCGGGTCTCCGGCGACGGCATCGAATCGCGCTACATGATCACGGGGACCTTCGACGTCGTTGGAGCACGGGAGGCGACGCGGGCGTTTGCAACGCTCGATCCCGCGCGCCTCGCGCACGGCTATCTCTTCACCGGCTCCGTGGGCGTTGGCAAGAAGACCTTCGCGCGTCGGCTCGCGCGCGCGCTCCTCTGCGAAACGCCCAAGCCGGGTCTGCTCGGCTATTGCGAGACCTGCCCGAGTTGCCGGATCTTCGTCGCCGGGACGCATCCCGATTACGTCGAGTCCGTCGGGACGATCAAGATCGGCAAGGAATCCGGCAGCGCGCTCCACGACGAGGAACTCTCCGCGCGCGATCTCGTGCGCGAACTCGGCCTCCGAGGATACCGCAGCGCGCGCCGGATCGTCGTCCTCGGGGACGTCGCCTTCGCCACGCACGAGGCCGCCAACGCGCTCCTGAAGTTCTTCGAGGAGCCGCCCGCCGGCGCCGTCATCATCCTCACGACGAGTTCGCCCGGGACGCTGCTCGAGACGATTCGGTCGCGTTTCGTGGAGCTCGCGTTTCCGCCGCTCGCGAATCCCGACGTGACGCTCGTCCTCGAGCGCGAGGGCGTCGATCCTAAGCGCGCGCGCCTCGCCGCGACCGCATCGCTCGGCAGCATCACGCACGCGCGCGCCGTGCTCGACGATGGCGACGATTCCGCGCGCAACGGAGCCTTCGACTGGTTCGCCCGCGCGGTTCGCGGCGAGCCGCCGGATCCGGGCTTCCTGCAGCTCGACGACCGCAGCCTTTCGGGGGCGGAGAAGCGCGCGAACGTCGGCGAGCTCGTCGAGTTCTCGCGCGTCGCGCTGCGCGACTGGGCGACGCTCGGGCTCGCGGGCGGCGACGCCGTCCCCCTCCTCGCACCCGACCAGCGCGACCGGCTCGCGCAGCTCCCGGCGCGCTCGACACCGGCGCTGCTCGTGCTCATGGGTGCCGTTGGCGAGATCGGTCGGCTCGCGCGCAGTAACGTCTCGCCGGGCCTCGTCGTCGATCATCTCCGGATGACGCTCGCGCCCGTCGAATAACTCGCCGTGGATCTTCAGCTCGCCGGTAAGACCGCCCCCGTCACGGGCGCATCGAAGGGCATCGGTCGCGCGTGCGCGATGACGCTCGCTGCTGAAGGCTGCGACGTGGTGCTCGTCGCCCGCACCGCGCGCGATCTCGACGTTGTCGCTCGCGAGATTCGGGATCGCCGTCCGCACGGTCGCAGCCGACCTCTCGTCGGCGGAGGCGATCGAGCGCCTCGCGAACGCGATCGGCGAGCTCGACGTCCTCGTCAACAACGCGGGCGCGATCCCGCCCGGAGACCTCACGTCGCTCGACGAGGCGACGTGGCGGCGCGCGTGGGACCTCAAGGTGTTCGGTTACATTGCGATGTGCCGCGCATTCTATGCGAAGCTCAAAGTGCGCGGAGGCGTCATCGTCAACGTGATCGGCTCGGCGGGCGAACGTTCGGAGCCGCACTATCTCGCCGGGAGCAGCGGCAACGCCGCCCTCATCGGCTTCACGCGCAGTCTCGGCGCGAGTGCGCCGCGCGACGGGATGCGCGTCGTCGGCGTCAACCCCGGGCCCGTCGCGACCGACCGGATCGAGACGCTGCTCAAGGCGCGCGCGAAGCGCGAATCGGGCGACGAGTCGCGGTGGCGGGAGGCGTTCGACGGCACGGCGTTCGGCCGCGCCGCGACGCCCGAGGAGATCGCCGATACCGTTGCGTTCCTGGCATCGCCGCGGTCGTCGTACACCACCGGCATCGTGTTCACGATCGACGACCCGACGCGCACCTCGCTCTGAGCCGGCGCGTGCGTGCCGGTTAACCGAGCCGGAGCTTCACGAGTCGCGCGAGCTTGCGCGCGTCGACGGTCGCTTGCGCGAAGCGGTGGTTGTTCAAGAACGCGTACGTCTCGCGCGCGCTGCCCGCCATGTCGAGGACGCGGTCGGCCCACGGTTCGAGTTCGTCTTCGGAGTATTCGTAGCGATAGCGGTCGCCGGGCGTCGGCGGCGTCCACCATTGCTCCGCATTGCGGCCGTGGAAGCGGACGTAACCGATGCCGCCACTCACGTCGCTCGAGGGCCGCAGTAATGCCTCGAAATTCGGCTCGTCGACGTTCGTCCAGCCGATGCCATGCTCGTCGAGGAATACGAGCGTTTCTGCCGTCTGCCATTCGCGATGACGGAACTCAAAACTCGCTGGAAATTGCGCGAGCCAGCACGCGAGCTTTCCCGCCCTGGCGAGGTCGCGTGCGCGGTCGGCGATGAGGGCGCCGTCGGCATGCAGCGCGTCTTCCAGCGGTACGTGCGTCAGCGTCCCGGGGAGCTTCATCGTGATGCGGAAGTCGTCCGGCGTGAGCATGAGGAGTCGTTCGAACGTGACCGGCTTCGGGACGCCGTAGTATGCAGAATCGATCTCGAGCGAATCGAAGCGCTCCGCGTAGAAAGCGAGCATGTCGCGCTGCTTGAGACCCGCCGGGTAAAATGATCCCACCCACTCGGCGTACGAGAAGCCGCAGCAACCAATCCGGATCGATCGGCCCCCGGCGCCAAACGCCGAAACGGGATCGCCGAATTCGAATCGTTGCTGCGTGGCCGCCCGCGTCACCGACGTCGCGAACCGTCCTTCATGACCTTAGTTCTGAGCGGCGTTGGAGACGTCGGCCCATTGCTCCCACGTCGCGATGCGCTCCTGGTAGCGCTGCTTCGCGAGCGGTAGGCCGGACGTCCCGAGGAAGAGCCGTAGCGGCGGCTTCTCGGTGTCGACGAGCTTGAGGATCGCCGTCGCCGTGGCTTCGGGATCGCCCGGAGTGTTGTTCGCCGAACGCTGCTTCGCGGCGGCGTGCATCTCCGCGTATGCGGGCAGCTCTTTCGCGCGCTTGGCCGAACTGCCGCTCCAGTCGGTCGAGTACGCGCCCGGTTCGACGAGCGTCACGTCGATGCCGAACGGGGCGACTTCCTGCGAGAGCGACTCGGAGAGGCCCTCGAGCGCCCACTTCGATGCGTGATAGAGGCCGATGTTCACGAAAGCGACGACGCCGCCGATGCTCGAGACCATCAGGATCCGGCCGGCCTTCTGCGCGCGCATGATCGGGAGCACGGCCTGCGTCATCCAGAGCGAGCCGAAGAAATTGACTTCCATCTGCGCGCGCGCATCGTCTTCGGTAACTTCCTCGACGGCGCCGAAGCTGCCGTAGCCCGCGTTGTTGACCAGCACGTCGATCCGGCCGAACGTCTCGTGCACGGCCTTCACGGCCGGTGCGATCGCTGCGCGGTCGGTGACGTCGAGCGCGAGCGGCAGAACCGCATCGCCGTATTTTGCCTTGAGGTCGTCTACGTCGGACACGCTCCGAGCCGTCGCGGCGACTTTGTCACCCCGTTCGAGGGCGGCCTCGACCCAGACGCGCCCAAAGCCGCGGGAGGATCCGGTGACGAACCAAACTTTTTCTGCCATGTCGAAACCATACCCGGCCCTTCGTGCCGATTCTCGGCGCGAGCCGCTGCCGCCGGATTATTGAAGACCGGCGAAGAAGCCCGTCCGCACGTTGTTCCGGGTTCGAGGTAGCGTCGTCTTGCAGCGTCTACGCTCGGTTCGGCCAATACGCATCTCGGCGCTCGAGGCGATCGCGCTCGTCTGCGCGTTCCTCATCCTCGCGCTGATCGGCTGGTCGCGCTGCTACGATCCGCTCGTCGGCGATCAGGCGCTCTTCCTGATCGGCGCTGAGAAGCTCGCGGCTGGCGGGGTCCTCTATCGCGACTTCTGGGACATCAAGCAGCCCGGGGTTTTCGCGTTCTTCCTCGCGGGCGGCCGCCTCTTCGGCTTCGATCAGATCGGCGAGCATGCGGCCGATCTTCTCTGGCAGCTCGCCTTCGCCGCCGCGCTCGTCGCCGGACTGCGCGGATGCTTTGGTCGCGAACGAATCGTGCTCGCGTTCGCGCCGCTCGCGGTGATCGGATCGTATTACGCGGGCAGCTCGTCGTGGCACTTGCTGCAGGTCGAAGAGCTCGTCGGGCTGCCGCTGTTCGGCTGCGCGGCGCTACTGCTCGCCGCGATTCGCCGATCGTCGGCGCGGCTCGCGCTCGCGTCGGGACTCTGCGCGGCAGCCGTGCTCGCGTTCAAACTGCTCTTCGCGATCATCGTCCTGGCGCTCGTCGCTGCGACGCTTGCGACGACGCGCGCATCGCTGTCGCGGCGCTCGCTGCGGCAGCTCGCATCCCCATGGCTCGCGGGCATCCTGTTGCCGGTCGCGGCGTTTACGGCCTACGCCGTCGCGCACGCGGCGACGGGCACGACGCTGCAAACGACGTTCGTCATTCCGGTCGAGGTGCTGCTCACGGCTGAGATGCACGCGCCGGCCGCGCGACTCGCGGACAGCGCGATGCGCTTCTTGCTCTATTTCCGCGGGCTGATCTTCCTCGGTCTCATCGGTCTTGTCACCGCCGACCGGACCTCGGCGCGCGCGCTCGCATGGCGCGCAATCGCCGCAGCGTGGATCCTCGCGGACGGGGTCGTCATCGCGATCCAGCTCTCCTCGTGGTGGCAGTATCACTTTCTGCTGCTCGTGCCGCCGGTTGGGATCCTCGCGTCGTTCGGCTGGCGTTTCTCATCCGGCTGGGCCGCGCGAGCGTCCCGAAGGCGATCGCCGCGCTGGCGCTCGCGGGCGTCGTCACGTACGTCGCCGTGCCGCTGCCCCAGGGTGCGATCGGCACGCTGCTCCGCGTCGCGCGCGAGCGACCGTTCGGGTCCCCCGCGGCGCTCGAGCGCTATCGAATCGCAACGAACGGCGAGTACGCCGACGCATTCGCCGATGCGGCGCCGGCGAGACGTTTCGGCGCGGACGCGACGGTCTACGTGTTCGGCGATCCGCTGATCTACGTCGACTCGGGAAGGCTGCAGGCGATCGCGATGAATAGCTGGGCGATCCAGCTCTTCACGCCTGGGCTCTGGCGGCGCACCGTGCGCGAGCTCTGCGAGCGGCCGCCCGACGATATCTTCGTCTTCGATCGCTTCGTATCGCGGCTGCGCGACGGCGACGGTGGTGCGCCCATGCGCCTTCTCGCTGACGACTTCCGTCCCAGCGCGCGAACGCGCGACGGCCAATGGTACTCGCTCCGTGCCGCGCGAGCAGGCCATATGTGCGGCTCGCATATTCCGGCGTTTTGACCTCGCGGTTTGGTGACGTCGAGTGCGGGCTGCCGGGTACGGTCCGGCGCTGATATCTCGAAGTGATGCGATATCGGTTACGACCGAACGGCGGATGCTCCGTATCGATCTCGACAGGTCCGGTCGGTTCGACGTGATCGAGTCGACGTATCGCGACGGCTCCTGGCTAGCGTGGATTGCAATGCGCGACGATCGTGCGCATCGCCGTTGCGGGATCGTCGACCGGGATGTAGACGAGTTGAACTGCGCGCGGGGCGCCGAGCATGCGATCGTGACGGCACGGCGCCGAGAGTTCGAGCACGAGCATGCGCGATCCGATAACGTTCAACATCGCAGCCTCCGCCCCGAGCCGACGCCGCGTCCGACGATCGAGTTCGGGTGCGATTCGAACCGAGTCGACGTCAGCGAGCGGAATACGTAGCGTGTCGAACACGCCGCGGCGAGCGACGAGCGTGCCATCCCGGATCACGTGCGGACGATCGCGCATCGAGACGATCAGCGCGGCGAGCCAAAAGA
>JAABUK010002446.1_pt1 | contig 33247 bp, 28 predicted proteins | sample 5559141 | NCBI WGS metagenome assembly JAABUK01 (sample SAMN10711869, study PRJNA513367) | rock metagenome | isolation source: Antarctica rocks | place: Antarctica: Victoria Land, Pudding Butte nord | collected 2016-01-03 | reverse complement strand
ATCATGATCAATCCTGATTATTCATTTTAAATACTAGCTGATACTAAATAAAATACAGACTTATTCACACTAATACAGACTAAAAACTGTCCGGCTGCGGGTAAAGTACACCTCCGTGTGCTACCTCCATGATGGAAGAGTCATTTAGCTGTGTTCTTAATAGCCAAAGTTTGTTCCGTTATTTCTATCAACAAGACTCCACTCCACTTGGCCTGACATTTCTGGTTGAATTCACTGTAGCTGCTGCAGACAGAATATTGAAATGCTCAACGCTTGGGTCTGGCACAATGTCACGCCATTGTAGTTGAATGACCGTCGGTATTGTTGACCATTCATTCTTTGATGTCACTGCCACAAGATGCCTCGTGATCCATTAATCGGTCTCGTTGGCAAACCGTCCTCCGGAAAATCCACAACCCTGAACAGGTGAATGATCTATGTTTTCAGCTGATGGTGCACCGTTCTAATACTCCCAACAGTCTTACGGACGCCACATCCAAAGTTGGTCAGTGCCACGATACATTGTCTGAAAGAGAGAGCGCTGATCTCGGCCCCAGGCAATTTTCCGTGAGGTCTACCCAGTTCAACTGCTCGCGACTGCTTGCTTACGCCTGCAGTTTCACAACCATCGACCCTCAGCGCGCCATTGGGTATTTGCAGATTGACTGCGCTTGCGCAAGATTCGACCTGTCTGACCGATGCAAACCCAATTACGGCAGCTGCATAAATGGACGGAGATCTGTTCCGATCGAGCTCCTCGATGTCGCAGGACTTGTTCCTGGTGCCCATGAGGGGAAAGGCTTAGGGAATAAATTTCTGGATGACCTGAGGCACGCTGATGCGTTGATACATGTGGTTGATGTGTCTGGTACGACTGATGCAGAAGGCAAGGCCACACGAGGCTACGATCCCAGTGTTGACATTGAGTGGTTGCGAGGAGAGATTGTGCGCTGGATACTGGGAAATCTGATGGACAAGTGGGGCTCCATCAAGCGAAGACATGTTGCGGTGAAAGCACATGCTGTTGATACCCTCCAAGGACAACTAAGCGGTTATGGATCGACATCGAAGATTGTGGCAAGATGTCTGGACAAGTTGCAGTTGAAAGAGCCATTGGAGATATGGAGCGATGCGACGGTCGAGAAGGTCGTCAACACTTTCACAGACGAGAAATTTCCAACAGTGCTTGCGCTGAATAAGATCGACCACCCAGATGCAGATAGGAATATCGCCAAGATAGCAAAGATGCAAGACCCGCAGCGGATAGTGCTCTGTTCGGCAATATCAGAAGTCTTCCTTCGGCGGTTGGCGAAGCAGGATTATATCAGTTACACTGAAGGAGCTGAATATCTAGACACAAGGGAAGACCTGATAGAGGCGGGGCAAGAGGATGGGGGTGGGCTGAAGGAGATGGACGAGAAGCTGAAAACAAGAATTGAGAACCTGAAAGATCTTGTGCTATATCGATTCGGTAGTACTGGAGTGGTCCGGGTGCTCAGCAAAGCTGCAGATCTGCTTGGACTGGTTCCAGTTTTCCCCATACGAAACGTTCATACCTTTGGGAGTGGCTCAGCTGGTTCTTCTGCAGTGTTCAGGGATTGTGTGTTGGTAAAGAAGTAAGGAACCAATTTCGAACATCATAGCAACCACTAATCCGTACACAGAAACAGCACAGTGTCGGATGTCGCAAGAAAAGTGATGGGCGATGCTCCTGTCGCATATGTGGAGGGTGCTGGTGGCACGAGGGTCGCAGAAGACCAGATTGTGGCAGTGGGGAAGAACGATGTAAGTGCAGACATGGTTCTTCAGCTTTGCCTCAGATTGCTTAACTGTGGTAGATTTTGTCCTTCAAAATCGGTCGATAACACGAGGCATAGCAAAAGAATCGAAAGCTCATCAGACGCCTCCTTGAATGCATCTTTATGACATTCTTTTTGTTCGAGAGGCTTCTCCCCTCCATGGTTTCAGCTCCCCATCATGCAATGCATCAATCCTTGAGCCAACGGCTCTCTCAATGCCCCTTTCCACCCCTTTCATCATTCATTCCAATCACCGGCCTAGGTGCCTGAGGCTTCTCCTGTTCGGCCTTTTTGTTATCCTCCGCACCCTTCTCACTGATCGCACGACTGTTGCTATCACCCGCGTCCTTCTCCCTCATCCCTTGATGTGAGGGCTTCGACTGCACATCTTTCTCCTCGGTTCGATTCACTACATGTTCATCCGGCTTCCGGCCGGTCCATGCACCTAGCGGCGGGCCAGAGTTTGTTAAAGGACGGAGTGGTGTCGGTGTGGTGCAGGGAAGGGTTGGTCTTAGAGCTGCGGGTCGAGGGAGAGAGAGTCGAGGCACGGGCATCGTAGAGGATCCGCTTTGAGGCGTTATAGAGTCTGTAGAGGCAAGTGTTGTTGGGGTTGGTGCAACAGGGTGTGATGAGCGCTCCTGTGAGGGGGTAAATTCTGGATATTCCAGACTGGCAAGCCTTCCAAGTTCATTGAGAATGGAGCTCCATCCACAACTCCATTCGGTTTTCAACCCAGTCGCTGATGTCATGATGTGCAAATACGTTAGTGGTTACGAGTAGATGGCAGGACAGGGGCCGGCGGGAGAATAAGGTTATCGATAACAAAATCTTCGGCTGAAGAGGATCGGTTGTGAGGCATGTTGCACCTTTTTGTGGTTTTCCATTCATGAACTACCTTCGAGTCACAGTGAGGCTGACAAGCAAGCGATTCCCGCAAACGGAAGATAACAGCAATGAGACGCTCTACCGTCCCTGTTGAGAATCTGTTTGCGTGGGGCAAGCTGAATGGGGTCGAATTCAGCCATCTTGAGATCAACACGGACGTCACTTCGAACGACGGGGCTACCAGAGGCGCAGGTCTGGTCAGCACCAGCGAACGCAGCGCAAACGGACATGGAGCGACTCTCATATCTGTTCCACAAGATCTGACCTTGTCACGAGAACAGGTGGAGCGATATGCAGCAATTGACCAGCCTCTGAAAAGGGTGTTAGAGGCTGCTGGTGCGTTTGGGCGGGTAAGTACATAAAGCATGGATATCTATCTGTTACACCCATGCAGTTTCGTCTGCGCTGGTGTCAACGTTCAGAACTTACGCTTGCAGCTCACAGACGGCACGAGGCGCAATTTTGATCTTCTTGCTAGTCCAAATCACGAATGCCAGCCCTGACTTCGATGGTGCAGCGTTCCTCACGAACCCACATACAGATTATGTCAAACTTCTCCCGGAAAGCGTCCTGCTGCCTACATTCTATACAAGTGAGGAGAAGGACCTGCTGTTTGGCACCTCGCTAGCGGACGCTCTTAACCAAAAGCTGCGAAGTCTGGAGAATGAATTTGAGAACCTTCGCGAGTGCACGCAGGATGTGCCGTGGTGTCAGAATTATTGGTGGGATGAAGATAATGGTAAAATGACATTCGAAGATTGGCTGCTGGTGGACGCCCTGTACAGATCTCGCGCGCTGGACCTCCCAAGTGCCGGCCATGCCATGGTCCCGTGCATCGACATGGCTAATCATGCTTCGGGTATTGAGACGATCGCATTGTATGAGACAGATGAGGATGGTCGAGCCATCCTCCAGACAAGACCTGGCAAAGAATTGGCAATAAGGGAAGAAGTGACGATCACTTATGGGGACGAAAAAGGTGCCTGCGAGATGATATTCTCTTACGGCTTCCTTGAACCCGGAATGTTGAGTGCCAAGGTCATGTTTCTGGACCTTGATATTCCAGACGATGATCCGCTGCGAATGGCCAAGAAGGCCGCAAACAAGGAAGCACCCGGTGTCAGACTTTTCGTTGATAGCGAAGGCAAGCCCGGTTGGGAGTGTAACTACGTCTGGTGGGCTTGCGTGAATCAGGAAGATGGGCTCGACTTTCGCGTAGCGCAGGAGATTGACGGGAACCGACAGCTTGAGGTCCTTTGGAATGATCAACATATCGACCCACCTCAGCTGTCCAAAGCACTAGAGGACGATCTGAAGTGGGACATTTTCCGTCTACGAGCACTCGTTCTGCTTCAAGAAAGGGTTAGGTTGCAAGCAAGCGATCTTGAGGTAGGCGACAAATTGTTTTCCGAGAGTCAGGGGCAAGACGGAGTCAGGGACGAGGTATGCGCACCGATCGGTCGGCTTAGAGCCCTCGAAAGGGCGCTCTTGTCTATGTTTGATCGGGTCTTCGAGGAGCAGGTCAGGAATCTCTCTATTCTAGCTCTGACAGTCTTCCTGACCAGCGTACGTACAGAAGACAGACCTCTTAGGCAGTGAACCAGTCAAGAGATATCTGGAGGCCGCACAGACGGACGTCGATCCGGTCGCACCCGTCCAAACCACTGAGGATGACTTCTCATGAACAGGACAACCGGACAACCAATCAGAGGTGACCGGTGTCCGGCATTACACCGTTCCTGGCAACCCTGAAAATCAGCTCTCGCTCAACGAATTCTTATCAGCAGCATGCAGGAGTCGTTCCGACTACTCAGGGATTGAGTACATCGACACATGAATATGCAATTGTGGGCCACGCGGAATGACAATGCGAAAGGAGTGTCTTTGTGTCGAACAGCCTGCGCCTCAGGCTCTCCAGCGCCCTATTTGAGCCAATTTCTTGGGCCCCTTCTGGCCCCGTTTTTAGCTCCAAGTCAAGAGCACCTCTAGAAAGATTCTAGGCAGTTGATTCTGTCAATTCGATTCGATTCTACAAGCATTTCTAGCTATTCTAGCCATCTGCTTGGCACTTTGGAAACCACGGTGGGGCGGCAGAGCCCCTGAAAAAGACACGGCAGTTGAGTTGATCCAAATAGGGAAATGTATGCTTACCTTTCAGGCTGTCCGCAAGGTCCAATAACAAGCGTGGACCAAGATATCTGGCTGAGTCCAGGTCGAGTGGCTGCGCGCGAGTACCGGCAAAGTTGGCTGACAGGGAACACAGCAGGATGATTTGCTCACCGAGCATTGAAGATTACTTCCCCGCATGTTTTGGTTTGGTGAGTATTGATGGGCGCCGGTCCCAGATTCCCATCCCCTCAAATGGACCCTGCTAAGCAACTCGCTGGCGCGGTTCTTCGACGCCACCAATCATCGGCATTCCCTATCGTCATCTTCTTCCAAATACTCTCATAAGACATCCCTCCTGCCTCGCAACGGTCTTGACAACCTTGTTGCATTTCTTGCTACGTGGTATACCCCCTGTTACATTCAGTTATTGCATGTACAACAAGAGTTGCTTCCAGTGTCCAAAGGAAGAGAAAGGGTCCTTTCTATCTCATCCTTTGATGTGAAGGATTTCAAGCCCCATTGGATCTATCTCCGCCGATCCGCTCCATAGTTCTGTCCAGAACATTTATGCGCGATGCCTGGAATCCTGCCCATGAAAGTTATCAGGGTGGGTACCAGTGCCCAGAGCAGAATAGCTCAGGCCTGCGATAGATGCAGAAGCAAGAAGATCCGTTGTGACGGCATACGCCCACAATGCACGCAATGTGCCAACGTCGGTTTCGAGTGCAAGACCAGTGATAAGCTGAGCAGGAGAGCATTCCCTCGCGGCTACACTGAGTCTCTGGAGGATAGAGTCAGAGCTCTCGAGGCAGAAGTGCGCGAATTGAAGGATCTATTGGACGAAAAGGATGAGAAGATCGATGTGCTCTCACGAATCCATTCCTTCTCATCCCCTTCTCGAAAGTGCTCGACATCGCTGTCTCCGGCCGTGTCTGAACAGGTCACTGCGGATCTCAATGGTGCCAACGAAGACTTCGTTCAAGTCGAGACACCGGTGCCAGCAGGGCCTTCAAAACCGCCGAGCAGCCAGTCGTGCACATCCTCTTTAATTGGTACGTAACCCAAGCTTTGACCTAGTCAATCTTTTACCGAGTACTGATCTGCCAGATGCCTTTGCTCGGAAGGTCAGCGAGTCTAGAGGACCATACCCTGAGATCCGAGCGCCAGCATTCAGCGCACAAGTCAAGTCAGCATCTGCGTCATCGCCCACTACCAAACTCACCTCTATAACTCCGCCTCGTCTACTGTCAGACCAATACATCAACATATTCTTCCAGGAATGGGCACCCCTATTCCCCATTCTCCACCGTCCTACCTTCTTGCCGGTCTACGAGCGATACCTCGCTAATCCCGAGGCCGGAAAATGGCAGGGCAACAAGCAAGCCATTGCACAACTTTTTCTGATCTTTGATATTGCCGCCCTCTCATCCATCCCTCGTATCAAACAAAGCACGACCTCATACGTGTCCCAGTGGCGGAAGGCATTACATTCAATCTCCTCAAGTGTCTCAATCTCGACACTCCAATGCCATGTTCTCGCTCAATTGTACTACTTGTTAAAGGCCGATTATTCCCACTGCGCTCACCACAGGGCCGTTGCGGTCAGTATCTGTCATCAAATGGGCCTTCATCATAGCCAGAAATATTATGTTGTGAACTGTTTGGAATCCGAGACGCGTAAAAAGGTGTTCTGGAGCCAGTACACACTGGACAAGTATGTTTTCCGATCTACTCTCCAGCCCTGGATCTGACAACACCTGTAGGTTCATTTCGGCGTCCTCAGGCTCTCCTACATTGCTTCGCGACCCCGACATCAGCACAGAATATCCGGAAGATGTCGATGACGAGAATCTGACGGTGCAGGGGTTTTCACCAGCGTTGCCCAGAGAACTCACGAAGATCTCCAGCGCTTTAGCACTCTTCAAAATCTGCCGGATCCTTTCACGCGGGCTAGACCAGCTTCTCCCTGCAACTGCTTCTTATCGGTTCTCCATGAACAGCCTAAACTCTATATCGGAGGATCTGGATCAATGGGTAAAGGACATACCAACGCATTTAAGGATGAAGTTCCTGAACGGAAAACCCTCCACCGGGGTGATCAGTGACAGGAGCCCCCTTCTGGTACCCGCCCGCATCTTCTCACCTCTGGAACTGCGCTAATATGCTTTGCTAGTCTCTTGCCTACTTCTTCGTTCGCAATATAATTCATCGTCCCCTTGTCTGCCACGGTTTTGGTAGGGGTGCTTCAACATCGTTGATCACGATTGCGGATTCCGCCAAACATATCGTTCAAATCCTAGACTTGCTTGACGAAAGAAAAATGAACTACACCTTCCCCCTAAATAAAACAGAATTACTCGTGTCATCTGGATTTTCTCTCCTATGGCAATGCTTTGAGCTTTCGCAAGAAAGTAAATTGGCAAGGGACAACCAGAATTCGTTGAAAGCACTCACAAATCTCCTGATGCACGATTCGCTGAGTATTGCTACCGAGTTCCAGGAGATCGCCCGTGCCCTTGTTGCAACCGAGATTTCGTCGCCATCTTCAACTCAATCTCCTCACGCGATGATGCCAAACTTCGTGTCGGATCGCAGCGCTATGCCAGCTCCGGAATCGAAACCGAGATCAGCACGTCGCCAACTGCAAGCAATTGCGTCTCGTTTCTCTTCGCTTACGAAGCCGCATCAACCACGAGCTGAAGACGCACCCAGACGGGCAACGGTACCAGGAGTTGATCCATCCTACCGGAACCCTCATCACAGGACATCGAGCCAGCTTAGCCTCTCCTCCACTCGTTCTCTACCTGTGTTCTCGATAAATTCCCCTCCGACGACTCGTACTTTCAAGGATCTCCCTCCCTCTACTGTGAATCTGGACTATTTACCACTTGGCCATAACCCATTACCGGCTTACCCCAATCCACCTGGGAAGGAAGCGTTGGCAAGTCCTGACCTCGATTGGTCCCAAAACCTCGAGGACATGGATAATTCAACGCCAAACATGTTCGACGGACTGTATAATGGCGTGTTCCAGGATCAAATCTCGCAGTCGCGCCTGGAACTGGCTGTGACGGCTCTCCCAAATCCACAAGACTGGCTCGACCAAAAGTGGCCGGTGAGTGCAATCGACCTGTCTGCCAAAGGACCAGCTCCGAAAAGTGTGTTGAGCACTTCCGAAGAAAGCATAACGAGTGGCGGCGAGGAATTCAGCGGCTGTGGTAGTCACAGTGGCTCTACCTCTTCCGGCCAGGTGGATAATCTCAATCTTGGGAGCAAGACCTTGAGAGGCATTACAATGCCGACATTTGACGAAGACGCTATCGATCTGGATGGCTTTATTTCTCGAACTTAGTTGAATATTGATTCGAGCACGAGTGTTAAGGCGTTTGGATGGGATCGAGCATGGAGCCAGGATGATCATGACGACGCCAGCTTGCCTGTCTGCTGTAGCAGAGCGGCGGACGGTACCTGCTATTGGCGGCGCAGGCTCATTGTTGAGGGTAATGCGAGGGGACGACTTTTTGGTGTATCACAACCGGGAAGCTGGGAGGCAGTCTTGTTTTGCTTGGTCTATGATTGGGCGCTGGAGAGACGATGGAGACGGAAGTAGTTGATTCTAGATTGTGAAGCCCTGTGTCCTCATCTCCTACAGTATGACAGTGAATATGGTCGCGGTCTACGGAATGGTCAGTCATCATCAGTGGGGAGATGACCTCCGCCGCCCACCGACGGAACCAGGAGTTACCAGTAGTTGGCCTGGATATAGATTCAATGTCCTGCCATGTTCTCAGCATCTCCTCTTGTAGAACACATATGAGGACTCGTATCTAAGTCCCCTGAACGCCCCCGGCCTGTCTCTTGCATGCATAAGCGTCGCAAACTTCTGTGACATCAACCTGCTGCCCCACTTCTAGCCTCTTTTTGGAGGTCCTGTCAATTCAACACGCTTTTTGAGATTTATTTCTCAACAGCAACAACAACAACCACCCCAACAACCCTTCCATTCCCCATATCCCTCTGGTCTTCGCCTGTCAAATTGGTAGGCAAAGATCATACACCCAACCGCAACCATGGGCTACGGCGAGATTGATCAGTTGGCCATCAACACCATCAGAATCCTTGCTGTGAGTAGAGAAGCTGCCCCGCCTCAGAGATATCATTCTACCCTCTCACTCCGGAGCTTCTCAAGCTGGTCCAGCAGGATCGCTAACCCTCCTAATCATCTCATTAGGTCGATGCCACCTTCAAAGCAAATTCCGGTCATCCCGGAGCTCCTATGGGTATGGCGCCGGTCGCTCATGTCCTCTTCAACAAGTTCATGACCTTCAACCCCAAAAACCCTAACTGGGTCAATCGAGATCGATTCGTCCTCTCGTGAGTATCTCGATCCTGTTCAAACCATTCGCAAACGTTCAGATTGTGCGTGTGTAAAAAGAGATCCAGCTGTTCCGAAAATCAGGATAGAAAGTATGGAGCTGTTTGGTCACACCAAGGCCAGCTAGCAAGAGATCAGCACATCGTCTCACTTTTGCGATATTTTCTGCCGGCGTACACTGATAGAATCTCAACTCTCTAGGAATGGCCATGGATGCATGCTTCAGTATGCTGTGCTGCATCTGTTCGGTTACAAGGTGTCCATGGATGACCTGAAAGCTTTCCGAGTAAGCTTCAGCCACCGAGTGTCTACTTGTGCCCCGAGCTGACTGGCTCCCATAGCACGTTGATAGCATCACCCCAGGTCATCCTGAGAGCCACGCTACCGAGGGTATTGAAGTCACAACTGGTCCGCTCGGTCAAGGATTTGCCAATGCAGTTGGCCTGGCCATTGCCCAAAGGCACAGTGGGGCCGTTTTCAACAAGCCAGGCTACGACCTCCTCAGCAACCACACCTACTGCTTCTTTGGTGACGGTTGTGCGATGGAGGGTATTGCAAGCGAAGCTGCCAGCACCGCTGGTCACTTGCAACTAGGCAACCTGATCATGGTCTATGATGACAATCATATCTCAATCGGTGAGCACATGGCGAATTTGCCCATCAAACTCATGAACTGACGGTGACTGTAGATGGTGACACTAAATGCGCATTCACCGAAGACGTCATGAAACGATTTGAAGCATATGGTTGGCACACACAATGGGTAAAAGAGGGTGATAGCGATCTCGAGGGCATGGAGGCAGCCATCAAGAAGGCGCAAGAAGTCAAGGACAAGCCATCAGTCATTAAGCTTACAACAACCATTGGATTCGGTTCCAAGCTCCAAGGCACTGGGGGCGTTCACGGTAACCCATTGAAAGAGGACGACTGCAAGCAAGTCAAGAAGAAGTTCGGCTTCAACCCCGAAGAATCATTCGTCGTTCCCAAAGAAGTCTATGATGCATACCACAAGCACGCTGCGGAAGGAGCTGCCGCCGAAGAAGAATGGAATCAACTTTTCTCAAAATACAAGGACGAACATAAAGACCTCGGTGCTGATCTCCAGCGACGCCTGGATGGAAAGTTACCAGAAGGCTGGGAGAAGAAATTGCCGGTGTACAAGCCGACTGATGGTGCTCAAGCCTCTCGAAAACTTTCCGAGAAGGTACTTGAGGATATTCACGAGGCTGTTCCCGAGCTGCTTTCTGGTTCTGCCGATCTAACTGGCAGCAACAACACCCGCTGGAAGAACGCGGTTGACTTTCAACCACCATCTCTTGGAATTGGTGACTGGTCGGGGAGATACCTTCGTTATGGTGTTCGAGAACACGCCATGGCAGGCCTCATGAACGGTATCTCAGCTTATGGTACCCTCATCCCAGCAGGCGGTACTTTCCTCAACTTCGTGTCCTATGCCGCTGGTTCGGTTCGTCTCTCCGCCCTCTCCCGTACTCGCGTTATCTACATTGCCACGCACGACTCAATTGGTCTCGGTGAAGACGGTCCCACGCATCAGCCTATCGAGACACTTGCACATTTCCGTGCCCTACCCAACATGATGGTTTGGCGCCCAGCCGATGGCAACGAGACCTCTGCTGCGTACTATATGGCACTAACGAGCAAGCAAACACCTTCAATCATTGCGCTCACACGGCAGAACCTCCCTCAATTGGAAAACTCAACCATCGAGAACGCCATCAAGGGTGGCTACATCGCGTTCGAGGCCGAAAACGCCAACATCACGCTTGTATCGACTGGCTCGGAAGTCGGCATCTGTGTCGAAGCAGTGAAAGAACTCAAAGACAAACACAATGTTGCCGCTCGCGTCGTGTCGATGCCTTGCGTCGAGATCTTTGATGCTCAGCCAAAGGACTACAAGCTCAAATGCTTGCCAGACGGAATTCCCTCGATGAGTGTTGAGGTAATGAGCACTCTTGGTTGGGAGAAGTACTCGCATGAGCAGTTTGGTCTGAATAGATTTGGTGCCTCGGGCGCCTACAAGGATGTCTACAAGGTAAGTCTACCGAGAAATCCGATTCCGAGTGCTCTTGGTTAACCACTTGTCTATAGAAATTTGAGTTCACTCCTGAGGGCGTAAGTAAGAGAGCTATCGCCACAATCGACTTTTACAAGGGATCCAAGGTGCGGTCCCCGGTAAACAGAGCGTTCACTCAACTTATCTAGTGAATATGGGTGGGACGGCAAGGTTTGTTAATGGTGTTGGTCACCAGGCATGTGAGGCAGACGAAGAGATTGATGAACAATAACGATGAAGAAAATGAATGATGGTGGTAGATCTTTCCTTGAAGCAAGACTAGCCGTCAGCAAAACCGCTGGTAGATATGTAGATGAATATGATTACATTGAAACCTCTCTTGCACAGTCCGGAGGTCCTCAGCGAAGCATGATCTCGCCAGATTATCCTAACCCTACTTCCCTGCGACCTTGCTACTGCCCAACTGTGCCTTCGAGCAAACCAGGCTTATCTCCCATGATGTCCTGTCCCCCATCCCTTCTCTGACTTCTGACACAAAGCTCCACCAGCGAAAACCGATCTCCCAATCTACCATATTGGTAGCTGTGGGCTTTCCCCGGAGAAATTCCCGGACGCCATACCCACTGCTCAATTGGTGTTCTCTTCTCAATCCCCCGGCTAAGTTGATTTTCGCTGTTGAGAGAACCTCTTCACACTCATATATATAGATAATATACCCCCACCCCTCCCTCCGAATTTTAAGACCGTCGATTACCGCTTTCCATCTTTAGGAAAGGAGCATAACCGCTTTTTTGAAGAGAGCAGCAAAGGAGCAAAAAAGATGTGCATGGGAGAGCATGTTTCTAACTCCTTGTACTCCGGGTATAGATAGTTTGCCTGATAGATGCCGCATAGGTTTCATTCGAGACTGCTGCCTAAACACAGCCCCATGGCTGTTCGTTATTCTTTATTATTATTAAAAACGTGTCAGGTTCATTCGAAGCAGAGCACTGAGCGCGAGTTGCCGCCTGGATCCGTAGGCGTTGAAATCTAATCGGGGTTCGCTCGAATGGCATGGGGCCAGGGCTTCGGCAGTATAGTGTTCTCTTCCTACGAAAAGCGGATTGACGAAGAAGAATGTAATAGGCGTCCGAAGCCTTTCGCGCATCGGTGGACTCGAAGTCGTCCAAAATTCTAGGGAGGCCATCTCTTTGTTGGGTCAATACGATCGATGCGACCTGAGACTTCTGCGTAACTCGCTCCCGGCCTTGGTGGTCATGTTCCCAACCTTCTTTTCAGATTGTCCTGAAGAGAACGTGTACGGTACCGACCAGCCATCCCCCTTCACTGAGCGACAGTCCCGCTGATGAGCCATCACCATGGGCAGAGTTATCTTCCCTCCTCTGGCGAAGATCAACTTCCAAGTAGTCTTTGCTGGTAGCGGAATGCCGTACCAATAGAGGATCTCCACAAATGTCCGATTCCTACTGTCTACGGAGTTGGGGTTCGCATGGCCTCTGATTTCATCAGAATGAGGGTTCGCTTGAAAATCGAGAAGCAGATTGATCCAAGATTTTTGAATCTCAACGTGTCGAGAGACATCCATGTAGGCTGCTGAGTGGATGAGCGGGAATCAGTGGTTTCGTGCTAACCGCATTGTTCCCTCATTAAGGGGCAGGCGACTGTCGGGATTGGCTCCGTATTTGAGCAGGACTTTCAGGAGTTCGAGCGACGACGATGCATTCCGAAATCCGTGAATGATGCTTTTTACGACGTTCTTGCCGCCAAATGTGACGGTGACGTCCGCTCCCCGTGATAAAGTAAGTCGGCCATCTCTGGGTTATCCTTCTGGCCCCTCATGAAAGCTGCGAAGTGCAGTACGAAGTCAACTCACCAGATCGCATCGGCAGCCGATATCAGCGGCGGAGGATTGCAGAATATGAATTCGTAAAACTTGTCTCGAAATTGCCAATAGTAGTCGGACTCGTATGCCTCAGTTTCGTCCCCTTTGCTGCCCATCAACGACGACAGTCCAGAATATGTCCAATCCATAGGGTGATCGTCATCGAAAAGTGCCTCAAGAAGGGCAATAGATTGAGGCTGATCTGTGCCTACACCCTTCAAACAAGGATTGTCGCGCCAATTTGCCTTCAAGAGGTCACCTAAATTGGGTTGCTCAGATTCGCCTCGCTGCAATTTTCTCAAAGCAGGTTCGAAATGAATGATGGCTTGAGCGATTCGTCTGCATCCTTTCAAATCGTAGGAAGCTTGGCGAGTCACAATGATACGGGTATTGCGTCTACTCGTTCTTTCGATCTCGTAGTACTGATGTAAGTACGTCCAAGTAAAAAGAAGATGCTCTCGCCAATCTGAATTGTCAACATCAAAACGTGGTGAGATCAGTTTGATTTTTTTTAAGGTATTTGATAAGTTAGCTCCTAAACATAGCATAGAGCAATGAACATATTAGGATGGAAAAAACTTACGAGGTGATGACCTAGTAGGAGGTGGAGCAGAATGATCACCCTCCATAATCCATTTTATGTTTTGGCCTAAGAGCTTCACAGGCTGAGTCATTTGAGGATGTCGAACAGGTCCCCCAGCATTCTCGGTATTATAGCTCCTAACAAGAGTTTGTAAAAAGGCAGTCATTGTCGGTTTTAATTGTGCTAAACCTTTAGGCGCAATCATAAATTCTGTTTCAAGGATAACTTCGAGAGGACATCTGTCTTCACGCTGACGGAACAACTTAGGAAGGCTCCTCCCGGTCATCGGCCTGGTCCCCGGTACAAGTTGGTCTTCGGTCAACTCTGCCCTATAATCCCAGGCAAGCCGGTCTCCTGCACGTCGGCCCGTCTGGCTGCCTTCACCCGCTGATTGGGTTCGCGCACTATTTTCACTTGCACGCTCCTTTTGATGTGCTCTTGTTCGTATAAGAGCAGAGGGGTGAGCCTGCTGACTGTTAGGACCACTTAGAGGGCCTTGTAGCCTCCCATGTCCATCCTGGGCCGTAGTCTGGATATTTTGCTGTCCAGGGGAATCTTTACGTGGCGCTCGCTCATATTTTCTTGTCTTGACGTTCAAGTGGACACTCTGCCGTCCAGGAGAGCCACTTGGAGGAGCCGGAGAGTCTTCTTTGGTGCCTACAAGCGTAGTAGGGACATTATTCTGTACAATCGAGCTTCTCTGAGCAGGCTGGGAATCTTCTTCAGCAGGTAAGATTCCTGCACTTGCTCCCTGAGTCATGTCAGCACCTGGAAAACTTGGTTGTGCTTGTCCAGTTGATAATGCTTCATATTGTTGGAGGCGTCTTCGCTGTCTTGAAGGTCTAGGATCACTGCTGTTAGATCCTTCATCTCTCTTTTGCTTCCCAGAGTTTTTCATGTCTTGAACAGACAAAGAGCAAGATAGGAGAACAGAGCAGCAATAATTTTGAAGGCAGAGCTATTTTGATCAGCAAAGTAGTAATGAGGAAATGGCTACTTAGAAGAACCAATGACTAAAAACAATAAAAGGTGAAATTTTTGCTAATAGTAAACAATACTTAAACCTTTATTTGGGACCCTAAATATATCTAATTGAAGCAATGATAGTGCTTTTATCTATGATGGCGTACTGCCCGATTTACATGGGGTAGATGATCAAGCAAGGAGACAATTTCTGACGGTTTCTTCTATTTCACGCTTGTTCCATCTCCTGCTCTGACCAAGTAAGAGATTGTTCAAGCGTCTTGGCGTGCCAAGATGGTCCAGTCCAAAGTGGCTAGCCAAGCGAGCCTCTATCCGTCCCTTTAAATCCACATGGCCCCAGCCCGATCAATTACAGAAGCAACCAGCCAGCACATAGGATCCAATCCATTCTGTGAGTAATCCTATCTTGAAACTAGACTCCTCGAACCCTGCATCCAACAGCCTAGTCTTTATACGGGACCCTTGAGATCTAAGAAGAACGAGGTTGGGAAGGCCCTCGGTGGCTCCCACTAAAGCGGCCCTGCTCCCTTTCCCGAACGGAAATGGCAATTTTTAATCCGAAGTTCGGGTACATATATATATATTGAGAGTATTCCCTCTTTGAAAGATACTGGTACTGGTACTGGTACTGGCACTGGTATTGGGGACGGTGAGATCATTCAATATATGTCGATCTTCATCACTTAAGTTCTGATCCGTTACATCCGGTATCCAATCCAGACCCGCCCAATCCAGTCCTGCCCAAATCCAATGCGACCGAGGCCATGGTATCAAGCAAGCAAGCCCAGATAATAAGGTTTAGAAGGCACAGAACAGTATCTAAAGGCGTCATGGAAGGAGGGCCAAGGTGTTGTAAGTAAAGATAAAGAGGATGAATGGAGAAAGCGAGACATACAATGATTAAACATTGTAGAGTTCTGTTCTGTTCTGTTGGTCCTCATTCTATCTAATTACTGTGCTGCTCAGTCGTAAATATAAAGATTATCATCATGCTCGTTTGCACATGAGTAGCATTAGCTTGAGATGGTTGATTTGACGCCTCTTCTTTCAATGATAGCAACAATAGGACGCTGAATGTAGCCAAGTTCGCTGCGGGGGAAATTTGCAAGTAGAAGATGCAAAAGAGGAATAGATTCTCCATGAGGACGGAGGTGATAGCCCGATCGCCAGATAGATGCGCATTGATTTGTGTGAGAGATGGGATGGATGCGTGGGTAGATCGTTCGCTCCCTTGGCGTGGTACTTAGAACAAACAAGATAAAGACATTGCAATGCTTGGATAATAGAAATTAACTTATATCATATTACCCGACACGCAAAAGAGTAGTGGAAACAGCTTTCCTCTCCAATAAACACAATAGATCAGTAAAACGTTCAGGATATCTTTCAAGCAAACGAGTGTGTGGTCAGATGGATGCTGGGGGGTGGCCGCGCCCGAAGCCAGGAAGAGCAGGTGAGATGTGAGAGCCGGGGAGATGGTGTGATGGATGGGTAATGAGCTGATTAGCGAAAGCGTTCCAAGATTAGGGATGATGTAGTCGAAAGTTGGAGAGACTTGAAGAGAGGTATGTGCACGCGCGTGCGTCGTGCAGGTCCGGCTGTTACCTAGGAAGTCGTCTCTTTGTCAACTGCTTACGATGAGCTTGCGTTGAGTTTGCGTTCAGTTTGCGTTTGGGGGTGAGAAAGGCACTGTGCCAGAACGACGGATCTGCGATGGTGCAGTAGACTCCGTATGGGATGTTGCATTCTGGAGGGCATTGATGCGGAGTTCAGGATCCGTGTTGTGATCTGGTTTGCTGACCATGCACACCTTGAAGGTATCGGGTTCTGGAAGGCCCTGGTTTTTTTGGTCAGAGTCGGACTCTGGTATGAACATTCTCCTTCTTCCAAACGCGACCCGAGGAAAGCTCGTCCGGCGAAGCTCGTCCAAGATGAGTGCAGATCAACACCAGTGCTCTAGAACACGAGACGGAAGTGAAATTTGGGCAAATCAGAGTGGGGAGAAATCTGAGGCTCGACATAGAGCGCACTTCAGTAATCGATTCCCAAACTCGACGACCTATTCGGATCAGTCATCAACGAGCCATTGATTCTCGCCATGATTTTCGACGGTTTCGGGCTCATCTTACTATACAGCAACTTCTCCAACACCTTGTGCTTGGAATCACGTCTGCGCGACAAATCCCAAGCCGTGTTTCCCATTGGCGTCCTTGCATTGACATCGATACCCCGGTCCACCAGTAGAAGTGCCATGGCGTCATCAGTTGACATGAGAGCTACGTGCAGGGCTGTCCGGCCATATCGAGTTCGGGTATCAAGGAGCGTTGGGTAGCGCGTTAGGAGATCTCCCACTGTGGCTTTGTCGTTTGCCATTACAGCGAGGTGGAGAGCGTTGATGCCATTATCGGCTTCGGCCGTAGGAGATGCGCCTCTGTTGAGAAGAGTTTGGACGAGATCAATCAAGTGCTCGGAGATGGCTAAATGAAGTGGGGTGAATGATTCCTTTCTAGCCTCGATGTCTGCCCCAGCATCGAGGAGTGCTTCAACGATTGGTGTGTGGGATTGCAGGATGGAGACATGTAGAGCAGTCGCGCCGTCCAAGTCGGTAATTTCCAGGCTAGGCCTTGCACACAGCAGTACGCGGAGGGTAGGAAGCCAGTTATTTCCAGCGGCTAAATGAAGCAAGGTCGTTCCAGCTACCTTCTCGTCAGGTCTAGCGCCTAGGGCCAACAGAGCTGCAATCGCTGCTGTTCGTTGTTCTCGAACCGCCCAATTGAGATCATATGTTGCGGTGCAGTCCTCTACCGATGAGGCATTGTCAAGTAACAGCTTGAGCATTTCTGAATTACCATTTCTGTCGGCCAGCGCAACGGGATGATCGAATGCTGGTTTCCGAGAAGAGTGGTTGAAGTCACCAAGCTTCAGAGCTCCAGCAGTCAGGAGCAGCCTGGCCGCATCAAGGTCGCCTTCAGACGCGGCACGGCGGAGTAGATCGGCGCATTCCGCCTTCTCTTCTATCAAGATGTTGACGGCTTCCTGATAGCCGCCCAGCGTCGCCCGCTTGAGCACTTCCTCTCTGCTCTCGTAGCAGGCATGCAGACTACACCATCGAGCTGCAGCATTTCTGCGATATTCGGGGGTGAGCTGGATTGCATGAAGGGCGGCCTCCTGGTGTTGTCCTTGTTTGTTTAGTATGCGGACGAAAAGGTCGACTACCTCAAGATAGTTTTCGTGGTCGTCCCCATACAGTTCCATTCGGCCTTTCATGGCAGTCCAGCCACAATTCTCTGCAGCTTTTAGGTTGCCCTGCTTCGCAAATACCTGCGCCAGTAAGAAACTTGTAGCGTGGACAAGATGGGCGTCGTTGCCTTGCCACTGTTCCGACATAGACAATGTGCGTTCTGCTTTATCAAGCTTCTCCGCAGTCCTTTGCGCGTAACAACTATAGGCAAGGTTAAAATAAGTGCGACCAAGTTCTGCTTCATGGATCATATCAGGAGGCAGTGCTCTTCCATGTTGTATCAGCTGCTCGGCCAGGGACTCCGCTTCACGAAAGCGGCGTTGATCAATGTTTTCTTCCACGATGTCATTGACTATGTCAAGGAGCATCACTCTCCGCAACGCAAAATCGCCGATCCTGGTGCTGGCACGGGAGACATGGTCTCCATAATGAAGAGCGATGCGACACAGTTTATCACACGCTTCCAGGTCATGTTTGTCTTCTTCAAGCCTTTGACTTACTATTCCGCAAGCTTTGGTGGCAACCTGTCGGGCAAATTCATCAAAAGCCTTTGCTCGCAGCTTTGCGTCTATAATCTTGCTCCTATGATGCTTGGCAATTCCCGAAAATCTCTCGAATTCGAGCAGGTCACAAGACTCTAATTTGGTCAACGCGATCACACCAGCTTTGGCGACAATGTCTCCTTTCAGTGAGTCGCTGGTGTCTGCCGTCATGCGGGTTCCGCGATCAACTGCGTATTTGAAGAGAAGTTCAGATTGATCAAGCTCTGACCGTTCGAGATGGAGGCCACCAACTTCTATGAGCTTCTGAAGGACGACCAGTTCGCGATTGTTTGCAAAGTCTGAGGATATTCGATCACGACAATCGAGCGCGTTTCTCAGATCTTGTTGAGCGCCTGCCAGCTTTCCGCCTGAGATCTTCAGTTGAGCGCTTTTCTCCCATTTCCCCATGTTTGATAGCAGGATACTGAAGTCTCGGTCATCTTGAAAGTCTCTCCTGCGAATACTGCTGTGTTCCGATACTACAGAGCCTCTATCTTCTCGGCTGGTGCTCAGCCTCCCACGCGCTCTCAATGGAAGTGGCACGATGGACTCGGCTTCGCTGGTAGGTGATGTCAAGGCGGCCTCTGCGTCGCTGAAAATAGATTCTAGGCGAGTGGAGTCTGTCGATGTGCATGATGCAGCCTGACTCCCACAAGATTCGCTTGCGTGAGTCAGCCAGGGTCCAATGCGGTCTTCTGTAGTCGGTTCTTCCAGCTGAATAGTGGTCTCACTCTGTTCACTGGTTGAAAGCGTCGCGACTGAGGTCGCGCTTGTGACTAGGTCTGTGGCGGCAATCTTGACGGTTTCGATGTTCGCACGCATGGCTTCCCGTCCTGTGCGATCGGTCTGTAGTAGTCGCTCCACCTCTTTGATGTTCTGCCGTAGGCCTTCAATCTGCGCTGTCAATTCGTTCACCGTAGTGGCATTCTGGAGGGCGCCAGATGAGCTTTTGGCAGGTAGTTCCAAAAGAAGACACCTGCTCGTATGTTAGACGTACAAGTTACGTTGTCACAGAAAATCAGGTGCTGTTGACTGCTGTCTGAGGACGGGACAATGCTTACACACTGATACAACTCAAGGACATCTGTAGAGCTCCTACATGTGTGTGAATCTGGCTTCTGAGGGTTTTAATGGTGTCCGCGCTCATGTTCAGGCGTATGGTAGAATATGACTTCTTCCATGTGTTCTGCGTCCGGCTGTTCCTTTGCTTGATTCTGTCCAGCTCGGAGTCGAGTTTTTTAACAGTGGTGTCACAATCATCCAAACTCCTTTTGATCGAGGTCCATAGTGGTGCATTGGTGTCGGCAGCAGTTGCTGGGTAAGCCCTAAGGCTTGTATCGATGGTGATAAGGATGTCTTCGAGACTGCTGACTTCGGTTCGGAACGAGGCGACTGTCACGTCGATGTTCTTCACATCTTCCGCGAAATTGATCAGGGTAAAGGATATTCTACCACAGGCAAGGGCGATCCCACCTGCGGCACTGCAAAGCGACATCGGCTCCATGAAGGACGGAGCGCATTTGATAGCTAAGAATCAGTGAAAGAGCGCAAAGCCGTCGATTGGAGGGAGAGGTCACTGGTGGAAGATGGAGATGTTCGATCTATTCAAATACCATGTATGAGAGATAGACGAACGTGGGAGATGACAAGACAGATCACAACTAATTGCACGAGGCAGCCTCATTCAACATTGGTTAGCTCGCTGCCTTGTCGATGCACTGCCTCAACTGGACACGAGCGCTCGGGATTGCGATGATTCTACTCCATTGCTCGTATCCATTGTCGAGAGACTTTAGCACGTTCTGTGATGGAAGAAGTTATCGCGAAAGTACGCCTCCGTGTATCATGACTTCTTCCTTGCTCAATAATAACACTTTCGTTGATGGACATGGTTGCAGCTCCCCGGCTAGAGCCCGAGGGCCCGGAAGGTCTGTGTAGCCTTGACATGCAGGTTGGAGATGAGCTGGGACAGGCTCAATACAGTAAGTAACTTGATTCGGTTTGGAGGCAGGAGATCGGCTTCCTTTCCGGCTCCCCTCCCAAGATGAAAAGACCCAATCACAGAGGGCACCACTCGTTGGGAGGGACGACTCGTGATCGTCTCCTCATGAGCCTCAAAGCCTCACTCTGCTTGCCGAGGCTGTGAAGAGGTTTCCATATGATCATATGTTATCAACCAAATGATCGGGCGCTTTATAGACCACATTTCTGGACAAATGCGTATCAGCAAAGAGCATCCTCGGGCAATTAACCCAGAATCCTTCCAACATCGCCCGCAACAGTAAATTCCTCCCTTGTGGGCCATCAACATGCCAGATATCAGCCAACTACGCTGAGCACGGCTAGGCGTCCACCCCGATTGTCTCCAGTCCAGCCGACCAGGAGTATGACTCGCATAAACATGAGTCTTTGCTCCAGGTGTTCTAGCAACACATGATTGTGCTGCGCTTTCGCAGGGTCCCCTGTGTCAGACAACTCAGCTAATTGCTCGGGACTGTGTCCAAGTAATTGAGTCCATGCTTCGTCGGTCCAGAGTATCTTGCCATGCTGCTTCTTGATGGTCTTGACCCCTGGTGAGTTCTTCGCATCTCTCTCCCTCGGTCCTGACATGCAGGAAACTGCACCTGTCTCGTCAGCCATCTCACCAACCAGGTTCGGGTTGACGCGCAGATCTATGTCGCGCGTGCCACATTGTTCACAGCAGCTGCTGCTGGCATTGGCGTAGATCGGCATATCGCAGCACTCCATCGAGAAAAGCTGCCTCCGCGTCCATAATGAGACGAGGTTCAATCTCGTCAGAATGACGGACAGATATCCAGTGTATATCTGCGATGGCGACGCGCGCACAAAACCATCGAGGCTTGCAAGGCTGAATTGAAGACGCAAGGGTGCTTGAAGTGTGCTCTTGATATCGAAGAGGTCTGCAGGGAAATGCTCGTTGATAGGACAGTTCTCGCGCTGCACCCATCTTCGTAGCCATTCCGCCTCGCCTATGTCGGGATCGATTTCCACCAGGGTACGAGCCTTGATGCTGAGCTTACGACCAGGACGCCTTCCTGGCGAGGAAATGAGAAGGGTCGTCTCGCAGTGCTGCCATACTCGGGCAGAGGGAACAAGGCATCCATAAATACATAAGGTGGCTTCGCTACTTTCGTCGCAGACACCAACACTGAGTGTGGTCACAGGGTTGCCTTGTTTTGAGGTAACTACGCAAGTTTAGCTTCGATCAAGCAATCCGGGAATCACCAACAGGTATGGAGCCGGACATACACGTGGACATGTTACCAATTGCCTTGACACAGAGAAGGATCTTAGCATTGGGCATTTCATCACCTCCATCTTCCATGAATTCTTTCAAGCTCATCAGACCGAACAATGGGCGCCCACTAGTGTATCCGAGAAGGGTGTTGCGAATGGATCGGTCCAAGCATGACTGATCAGCAATCCGGATGCAGCAACCGGCATCTCTTTCAGGAAAGATGCTTGTAATGAGCATTGCTGGCCGAGTGCTTTCCTCTGATGCTGCAGTGGTGGAGGCTGACGAAATATGCGTTGCCCAAATTGTCACGAGATCCCCCAAGCGAATCTGATACACTGTTTGAGCGTGCCATAAGTTGATCTTCCCTATAGGGTCAGCAGACTGACAGACTAAGAATTATAAGGACCAGCATACCAATATCAAAGCACTGTCATCTTTCACCAACAGCTTGAAGCATCCTTTTGCCGACTGTTGCATTTTGCTGTGCACGCTCTGATGGTAAGAATTGACCACACGGGCTATGAAGGAGACTCTTCTGGGACCCGGTGCAAGCTCGCCAATGCTGACATCCTCATAATCACGTTCAAGCTGCCAATGACCTGGAGTGGGTGTGTCTATGGTTCTTAGTTCTGACTCAGTGAAGTCGTCACCGATCGAAGCCGGAGTCGCTGGTAGGCCGGCAAGGTTCCTTTTGCATGGAGATTGTGAAGGTGAGGGAATGTGCCCAAAAATTGATTTGATGGTCTGGGGTGACTTCGCCATCATTATGGAATGGGGAAATCTTTAGGGGCAAGTAAGATTGAAGTGATGTTAGAAACAAATGAGAAGTGCAGAGATCATCTGATAGAGGGCGGCATTTCCCGAACTACTGCTGAGGAGGGCCCCAGACGACTAACATAGCACATTTCTGCAGGGGACCGGTGTTATTCACGTCCCTGGATCGGGACTGCGCAGGTTCATTTGGAAAACGAGTGTGTATTCAACAAGAAGGAAAGCGAAAATATCTCTCTATGAGCTTTGAGAATGAAAAGTGCTCATAATCTGGCTGCATCAGCATCTGCCCCAACAAGGTTAGGCCGGAATCAGAACATCTTGTGCTCCAATGTCATGTCCGATTCAGGAGAAAGACCGACACAAGCGCGCAATATATTGGTCAATGCAGCGCGCTGCTTGGCCAACGGATTCACGACTGGGGTGCCAGGCGGCGTCTGGGGTGCCTAAAGCCATGTCAGTACCATTACGTGGTAGTACACCTCATAGGACCTACCTTGAGCATGTAGCTTAGAATGCTGAGGACGCTATGGAAGCCTCTGTACTCCCGGCCAGGCGCGCCGTCAACGTGGGCTCGCCAAGAGATTCTGGTCATGAGCTCGGCAATAACGACAAGGTCGATGATCAATGGAGAGGCGAGCAGGGAGTCTTCGCAGACGTTGAACATCGAGATAGTCTGGTGGCCTCCCATGAAGATCTCGGCATAGTACTCGTCAAGAGCACGTTTGTTGTCACCGACAGCAGGCATGTACTTGATGACCACGGTATGGTCTGGATGTTCACCTTTCCTGTACAGCACGCCATTTGAGGCGACCATGTCGTCGACCACATTGGATTTGGAAATCTCCTTCGAGCGGAATTGCTTCTGTGAACTTAAGTTCTTGCCATCATTGTTGCCAAGGTGGTTGTAGCTGGCAATGGAGGTCAATTTGATGCCAGCATTGATCAGAAAATCAACAAGAGCAGATTTCATCTTAGTCTGGCCGGATTTAAAGTCGTCCCCACCGATGAAAGCTCCATGCTGTTCAGCAAGCTCGAGGACACCAGGGACGAAGGTATTTTGTGGCGAGCCATTGATGAAGGGAGCACCTTCAAGGATGCAAGCCACCGAAAAAACGGTTGATGGAGAAACCTCTTCATGCCCACCCTTGATGGCCTTCAGCAAATTATCAGCCGTGTCGTTGATGCCAGGGACAATGTCCGCATAGCGCTCTGTGTTTGCTGTCCACAGCACGACAACCTTGGCCAAATCATTCTTGGCTTTAAAGTCACTGGAGATGGGTTAGCGCGATGGTCCCCTACAGACCCAGATAAGTACGACTTACCGGATGTCCTGGCGAATCTTCTCGACGTGAGCCATGCAAGCTTTCGATCCATCCAAGACGTTGTCTGCGCGGTCTTCCTGGTTGGCGGCAATGAAATCCGGATAGTAGACACTCGGGAGTGGCTTCATATCAGCCATCTCATTCCTGACAAGTTTCTTCAGGGTAGGTTCGAGGACTTGTGCTCTGTCCATTGCTTCTGCCAATGGCATGCCGCTAATATCCCAACCTCCAATAACGAGATCGTTTGGGTGAGCCATTGGAAGCATATCGTGAATGGGCACATTGATCTCCTTGCCAGTCGTCGAATCCATTCCCAGTCTCATGGTGGATGCCATGACTACCGACCCGTAATAATTGGCAGCCTGCTTGCCCTCGCGGGTATCCCAGACGAGGCCCCGGCGATTGGCGATTATGCCAGCGGTGACAGTGGAGCCATTGTTGCCTCCCCAGCCAACAAGCATCATGCCGACCTTTCCAACCGCACGATCGACCTTGAAATCATAGACCGTTTCCTTCGGACAAGCAACATACCGTCCAGTGGCGGATTGCGTAACAGAGGTGGTACGGTAAGTATACTTCGTCTTGATGGTCGAGTCGCTATAGACCACATTCGGCGAATCCACGGTGTAGATCGGCTCTGGCGCGACTTTGGTGCTCCGGGCGTACCACCCGTCCACCGCACCGTCCCCAGTCTCCGCGTGAGGTGCCATGGGAATAGGCTCAACTGTCACGTGCAAGTTCGATATAGAGTCTTAACTTGATATTTGCTTATCGAATGAGTGGACTATCTGACGGCCCTCCTCGAGCGGATGAGCGGCGGCCGTTGAACGGGTGATGGGTCCTGGCAGAACCAACATATCAATGGCAAGATTCACACGAACAACAACAACAACAACTTGGAAGGGGAAAGGTAGAATCTTGTTATTTTTGGGTCGAGGCAGTTGCAACAGGCAGCATCGAAGGTTATGAGAGCCTGGACCAGCTTACGAATTAAGAAGATTGGAAAACGTTTTGGCGGTGGTGAGATCACTCCTGGAAGTGATCCAACGTGGCTCTTCGAAGGACTACTAGGATCAAATGTGATCGTATGCTTGTATCAGCAATCTTGCATCAGGGTTACTTTGAGGAGAGAAAGCTGAAGCAGATGCTGTTCGTTGTAAAGCGTGCGATCTCGTGAATTGTGGGCCGATAGTGGATCAGGGCAAAGTCGGTCGTGGGCCGAGCGTGAATGCACCAAAAGGTAGCACCAGTGCTGGGTCGGAGGAGCGACAACGGAGGCGCGATTAATGAGCTACTTTTGCTTCCACTTCAATCTTGTCCTGGGACTGGGCATGTACTGCTCGTTCCCAAGTAGTTACAGACCTTGCTGGCAATACACACGTGCTGAGCCAGAGTATTGGAGAGCATCAGATGAGACGAGCATCGACTACAAAGCATGTACGAGAGGTTCAACCGCGGTCCTTATTGGTGCCAGACCTTTTCAGCGCGTCCAAGGCGTGAGTGGTGATGTCTTTGCCGACTCGCTGGCTTCTGATTGATGGGTGATCACGCACGAGCATTTCAAGCAGATGCTAGGCTTGCTCTCAGCAGCTTGTGATGTGCATGTATTCTCCGATCCGTGTCCGCGTCAACAGTCTGCTGGCGCTGGCGTAAGTGACGAGTGGTGACTGATGCGTTCTCTGCATGAGCCTTGAATGTCTCGAAACATCCCCCAAACAGATCGATATGATGCTTAGGCCCTATGCTTTCGTCAGCGACACCATTCTTGGTTACCAACAATGCCAGCCAGCGTTTCCTGCTCTTGATGCAGGCATGAATGTCTTTGGTCTTCTACATGGTCCGTTGGAACGGGCCAATGATTGGAGACCAAGAGGATGAACGAATCACTGACATCTCAACATGGGCCTCTTGCCCAGAGTGACGAGCTACGGGCAACAAAGCCACCCTTTCTTTGGCTGCTTCAAAGGTACCAGTACGATAGGCTGAGGGGCAATTGCAATCTCTGACCATGCTTAGCATGACTTGGGCTGGCAGCATGATGTGGTCGAGGTTACAGCAGGAGAGGGTCTTGGTCCTCTTGGATTCCGTGCTTCCCACAGACTCCGGCCCCTGATCGGCGCCTGGGGTGCTGCTTAGACCGACCTGGTTTGAGAAAACCCCCTTTCGGATCAGCCACCCCAGCGCTTCCTTCACAACAATGCACCTTTCCGCCATCATGCAATGGAGCTCGACCTGTTTGGGCACCAGCATGGGCTAATGAACGTCTCCTATGCGTACCACCATCCGTGCTGTTCTCGGCGGCCGACGGGAGTCCAGGAATTGATCTCGTCTGCTGTGTTCACAGCGATGGCTGTGCTCTCGTTCGTTATCCTGCACATATCACAGCAAATTTGTTAATTCGAGGTTAGATTCTGTCAATCTGCAGTTAGTCTCTGTTCGACCCTCGACATTGCCGCCTTTCACCGCTTCCGCTCCACTTTTCCCTCCGAGCCTAGAGTCTACCTAGTCAAACAGGAACCAGACGGAGGTGCTTGGTCTGAACGTTGACTCGTTAGCTACGGCGTCTAGAACTGAGACACCAGGAGGACGCCGCCGCCGACGTCGATCTGCATCTTTCACTCCATCACAACCCCTCAAACCGGCCTTCTCAGACACAACATACCCCCCAGGACAGAAAAGCGCAGGTTCAGAAGGTCCACTGTCTATCTCCACCGAATCATTGCATCCACGACCATAGCGAAGGAGCGAAGCGTATATCTCCATGAGTGAGCTTCGGCTTGCCGCCGTGCTGTTGGGAGCAACGACGGCGACGGCTGGATATCAAGCAAGATGGCTACAGCAAGGCCGACCGCAAGTTTCTTGCCGGCCATCAAATGCTCCAACTGTGCCGTCGAAGTGGAACTGTCGATGATGGGAGACCACATCTGTTCGACCTCACCGCCAGGTGAGTGCCAAAGTTTCCATCTGACCTTCCTTGGTGACTGACAGACGTTGCCAGTCACTCAAAAGCCAAGCCACAACAGAGTTTTCGACGGAGCACAGAGTCTCGCATCTCAAAGAGATAGGTCATTCTCAAGACCTGGGCCCCCACTACGAGTAGACTCCTCTATGGCCAGTAGGTAATCCCAGAATCATGCGGAACCACATCCTGATTGCATATAGATCAACAATTTCTTCAGTCGAGCGAACTGACACCAGCCAGCAGCGATACCGTGTCTCCAATCCACGGGCTTTATGGGCGGAAGTCACCTTCTTATACATCGCAGAGAAGTCCCGCTGTACGTGTACCGCAGGGTCCACCATCTCCAGAATACACCAATCTCGACTGCGCGTTTCCACCCTTTCCTGTTACCACACCACGTAGCGCAACTCCAGTGCAAGAACCGAGGGCCTCACCATCTCAACTCGAGAATGAGTACGTAAGGGAGCATGCCGAGCCCTACCAACAGTCTCGGCCGGCCAGTCCATCTTCATCAAGGCATTCCCGAGCACGGTCCGTGGTTACTTCGAGGAGCAGAAATAGAAGTGGTACGATGGGAAGCAGACCAGACTCGGTAGCAAGGCCGTCAACGGCTAATGGTACGAGAAAGCCATCGCTGGCCAGTATCTCAGGAGGCCCAAAACCTGCTCGTGAAGAACGGCCACCTCTACCATCCACGGCATTCGGGAGTGCTGCATCTATAGCGCCAAAATCTCGGCCGCCCGGCTTTCTTGGACTCAAGCCTGGTCCCTCACGAGCAGAAGGATTGGCAGATCAGATGTTGCAGCGACGGCCCTCGTCGCCCAATCGCACACAGACATTTCCACTACATAATGAAGATAGGATATCGGGCAATGGTCCTAACAGTTTCACTGCCAGGAGGCCTTCACAGCCGTCGCCGATGCTATCAACAGGAAGGCCATTTCCTGCACCAGGTACCTCCTCTCTGGAATCTCTGGAAGGGCCTGGACCTACCTTCCGCGCGTACAATCCGCCACACCAGATCCTACCAGCTCAGGCGCAAGGAGATATGCATCCCCCTCGTACGCCGAGCCGAAATAGCAATCGACCTCCACCTGTGTATCGCCCCTTTCCTGTTCGAAAAGCCAGTCGGTCGGACATCAGGGTCGATTTCACTGCTTCGAATCACCCACCTTTACCTACTCAAACCACCATCAGCGATTCTGATCTCACCAACAGTTCTCATACACTCACCGACTCTGCTTCTCCAAATGCATCTAGTGCTTCTGTGGCTCAAACCGGCAACTTGCGATCGAGTTCACCACCAGGGAATGAGACTCTAGCCAGGAGACGATCCAAGACGAGGCATGGGAATGATGTGGCTTACACGCCTTTACCAGACTTGGCTGTACCTCCAAAACCTGCATTGTCCCTAATCCCGCCAGATTCCCCGACAGACCCTTTATGTCTCCAAGGCCGGCTCTCACCTATTCCACGTAGGCCGATGAAAAGGTCTCCCTTTTCCATGACCAGCTCCACTTCGGCTTCAAGCCGCACCTCCTCTCATACTCAATCATCACAAGACCTACCCATTCAACGAAGAAACGGTGGTGGGAACAAAGGGGTGTGCCGAGGTTGCTCACAGCCGATTGTGGCAGGTCAAAAGTCAATCTCGAGCAAAGACGGGAGACTGACTGGCCGATATCATAAGCAATGTTTCGCATGCAATACCTGTCGTGGTCCGTTCGAGACGGCAGATTTCTATGTTCATGATGACCATCCCTTCTGCGCCGAGCATTATCATGCCCTGAACGGTTCACTATGCAGTGGCTGCGGTAAAGGCATCGAAGGTCAATATCTGGAAGCGACGAACAAGAAGGACCAGGAGGCGGAAAAGTTCCATCCGAAATGCTTGACTTGCTCAAGCTGTCACACTAGCTTGCATGACGACTATTATGAGTGGATGGGAAAGGTGTATTGTGAGCGGGACGCAAAACGAGCGGGTGGTGTTCAAGTACGGTCACCAAACGATACTTTCCTGTCACCTAGGCCGAGCCCTTCACCAGGATCAAATCTTCCCGGCACCCCTGGTGCACTGGCCAGACCTGGATTACCTGCTGGTCCTCGAGCCGGCTTGAGACCTCCGGGACCTGGACAGGCCGGAAACAGCTTCCTTTCTCCATCGCCTCTGAGTGGCGGCTCGCGAGCGCCACCTTCTGGGAGACGATTTCCCGAAAGAAGGACCACGAAGCTCATGATGATGTAGCGGCTGGCAGGCTGTGCAAGCCATCTATTCGAACGATCCTCTGCAACTTTTCTACTTCTATCCACCGCGGGACCTGTGCAGTGATGAGGGTTTTATTGCGTAGCAGGCGGATGCATTCTTCAGCCGTGTGTTATTTTTGTCTTGGTCTTGATTTGACGTCGGCTGGACCATGATACCCATTTCTTGTGTCCCCATCTTCAACGTACATAACTTTTTGCTCGTATTATTTTGCATGATGTTGATGACAGCAACATTGATCTAGAATAGCTGCTAGATGCAGTCTAATACATATCTCCAACCAGTCCAGCTCTGCATGCTACCACATGTGAGCACCTCCGTGCCTTCTCTCCGCCATGCTCTCTTTCCACGAAGACTCTCCATTGTCTCCGACCTCGATCGATATTGTTACACATTCGAATCCGGATTTGACGGCTCATACCAAGAAGGTCGCCCTACTAGTACTTGAAGCTCATAAATTCCAAACATGGCTGAGCTGAGTGCCTTCTGCAATCCCATAGCGTGCTCCGATCTGTTCCACTAACGCAATAGCATCACTTGATGCTTGTCGGTAAGGTTCCGATCGTCAACTTCGCTCTAGTTTCTCTGGATCCCCTAACTAGCTGGTACATTCCCCTCCAGAAGCTGTGGCTACGAGCTTTGACTGGCTTTAGTCCCAACACAGCCGTTCCAGAAGTCTCCCGCCAAAGTCTCACTTTAGATGTACTGCTTGCTTTACGACAACGCAGACATTTCGCCAAGAGAGAGCTCGAAATAGCATCATGGCGCTGCTGTTGTCGGCTGAACCTCCAGAATGGTGCAAGCCATAATTATGGCAGACCTCCTCCCTCTGTTGCTGGCTGACTCCTTGAGACCCGAGGCCGCGTACAACATGGCGTATCTCGATAGCGGGACGACCACCTGTTGCTTTGTCTCCTTCGGAATCCTTAGCCCATAACATCGAGTCTAGGTAAGTCAGTCGTGATATGGGAGGCGACAGCTAGGCCATTCTGTCTGCACAACCAGAAGGTCTTGCTGTGTGTGTGGCTTGCGATTCCTTCCTCTGTTAAGAAATGCCTTCCCTCCCACCAAATGCCTCTTGCTGAGTCCTTATTATATCTACTGGCGCCCGCTTTGTTTCAGCTGTTTATATCCACCTTTTCCTATGCAAGATTCAGATCGTCCCACCCCTTCGCTCCAGAACTTAAATACGGATTCACGCGTCCTGCCATTCGATCAAATGTATCCGACGGCGTCCGGATCTCTCCTCTGGTATCTGCTCGCAGCCATCGTGCTGTTGATGCTTCTTTGCGTGGTTGGATTCTGGCAGGGATGGAAGCAGTCGAGAGGCATTCGACTACGACCATCAGGCACTGACACGCCCCGAGCGGAGACCTCGGCAGTGAGATCTTCCGGGAACGTAAACCGAGCGGAGAAGCCACTGCTGAAGGGTGAACGATGGTTCCGCACGTCACCACTTCCTCCGAGTATGGTTCATCTGAGCGAAGCTTATTGGGGCGGAGTCTGGCAATCCACCGTCACGAGTGGCCAACTCGCAGCAAGAGTGCAAGAACCAGGTGGAATGAAAGACGTCGAACAAAACAATATGTATCACGCGACACATTCATGGATACCTCCACCAATCGATTCGCTCCATTCGCCATGGCCGAATGACAAGCTTGAAGACGCTACAAGGATTGAGCACGATTTGCTTGAATTTTATCACCTCTCTGACGTCCAAGAGATGTGGAGACGGAGACTTTTGGCATTCGTTGGTCAGTGATTCATAATCAGACTCGCCGTTTGATTCCAATCTTTTCACGGAAGCTTATGCTGTGGAGTTCCAAACGATGTCGATCCGCCTTGATTAGTCGAGGTGGATGGGAGCACTGAGTTGGCCTCATGGCTGATTAGCTGGCCCATAACAGCATCGGAAGGCGCGTGGTTGCGACGACTCCACCATGATACAATGTTCAAAACTACCTTCTTTTTCTATATGGAGATTTCGCGGGCTGTGACTCGTTCTGCACAATTCAGAGCAGCAGAAGCAGGTCTTCTTACTTTCCTAACCGATTGTCATGCATAAAAATATCAATTTGATGCTGGCACCTCAGGATTTAATGCAGGCTATCTATGAGACACCGTCGAATGTTTCGCCATCCCCATGTACACGAATTCTGCCGTCTCAGTGTCTATTCGTTTCTCGACCTCAATCACATGCTTTGACCAAAATCTCAAAAATGGTCTTCCACCCCAGCGAGAATCAGTGGGAATAAGGCTCCTGATGCGTCGATGATCCATCAGAAAACCAAGACTCCTCATTCCGACCAATCCCCATTGGCCGTACCGCCCGCCGCCGGAATGAGGCATCTCTTCTTATTTTCCTATTCCTTGCTTGCCTGTCCACGAGTTGACGGTACTCTTCTTCTTGTTCATCGCTTTTCTGCTCCTCAAGTACATCCTCAAGTTTCTCAGCATATTTGCCTCTCATTCCTGTACGGTGATTGTAGTACAGCCATATCGTCCCGATGTAGATGAGATAGAGGGCTCCGAAAATGCAGGCTACAGAGAAGGCAGCAAGCGATGGACGACAATTCTCAGCGGCTGAGGGAGGAGCAATGCCTCTATTGGGGCAACGGTGTGCAACCGTCTTCAGCGCACCAGATTTGCATAGCTCCTGTGCTTGCTTGTGGGCTTGCAAGATCGGTCTGACATCTGGCACAAACATGGTCGAGACTAATGATCAGCAGACTGGTCGTTTCAAAGTTTACCAGATGGAGAGTCCTATGTTATCTAGCATAGGGTGGCAAACAGCTGTTCTCTCAGAGAGTTGGACGGCAGTCAGAGCCGATTGACATCGCTGATATGCCAACGAGCATCGTCCTAAAGCGATACCTCTCGACCAGTGGAATCATTCACGGTTGAACATAAAGTAAGAACGAAGCAGAGCATGGATTTTCTCGATGATGCAGACGGCTCGCATTCTCCAACAGAGAGGGCATTGCGTCGATGAAGAAGAAGAAGAAGAAGAAGAAGAAGAAGAGAAGAAGAGAAGCGTGCAGCATCAATGTTTGAACAGGACGCGATTTCGCAATTGTCATTGGTCACAACCATTTCTGCGCTCCTCTTCTCGAGCCTCGGAGCCAATACAGTACGGAGGTTAATCCGCAGGTTCACGGGCTTGAGTCCAGAGGCTCACCGAACTTGATTGCCTGCAGACAAACTTGACTCCTCATGTAGCATGCAGCATGTCAATCGGTCTAGGAAAGGGGATGAGAATTCGTAAAGCTGTGACGGCAGTCCGAGGACAGATCATTCGCTGTGGTTCATAGTAGGTGGCATGCCGAAACCAAGTCCAGCGCCACACTTTTTCCCAGCAACACGCCACATTGCACCTCCACACAAGAACCGTCAAGCTGGCCCCTTCGATGTTCGATCACAACAAAAGGAACTAAACAATTGAAGTAACCCTCCCCAGTCTTGCACAACTCAGCTTCATTGTCTGACCCACAACCCTTTCAGAATGTCTCTCACATCCTCCACCCACTCCATACCCACCTACCGCGAGAAAGCCATCGACAAAGAAATCCCCTTCCACCATCAAACCTCCTACATCACCCTCTCCCGAACCCTAACCCGTCTCTCCAACAACCTCCTTCCCCTCTCTCCCTCAAACAACGTTCCCCCGGTGGACCTAACACCACACCAACAACTCACCCTCCGCGACCTTCTCTCCCCCCTCCCGTACCACCGCACCAAAACCCTCCACACAATCGAGCATGCGCGATCCTTGCTCCTGCAACTCGAGCAATCAGCGCAGAACATCAAAATCCAGCGCGCGAAGAGGGACGTTGTGCGCGATCTAGCTGAGAAGAGGAAGGTGATCCGTAAGCTACGGGTTGTGGTTGAGGAGTTGGGAAGGGAGGCGGAGAGGAGGGAGCGAGAGGGCATTTCTCGGGAGGGAGATGGGAGTGATTGCGAGGAGGGCGAGACAGTGGAAGAGTTACTTGGATTGCCGCCGTTGGAGGGGGATAAGAGAGATGAGCGAAAAATCGCGGACGCCAGCATCATTGCGATTCAAGAGGCGGAGGAGGGTCACGAACGCGCAGTGCAAACTCCCGTTTCTTCTCCCTTAGAGAACAATCACCCCAAACCCTCCCATCCCACTCCCACCGAACAACAAAAAGAAGACCCCCTCAACCTCCGCCACCGCCGCCCAAACCCCCCCCCCACCAGCACCAGCACCACCAACC
>JAABUK010002445.1_pt1 | contig 33253 bp, 49 predicted proteins | sample 5559141 | NCBI WGS metagenome assembly JAABUK01 (sample SAMN10711869, study PRJNA513367) | rock metagenome | isolation source: Antarctica rocks | place: Antarctica: Victoria Land, Pudding Butte nord | collected 2016-01-03 | reverse complement strand
GACTCCCAGAAGACAGGGCGCCAGTTGATGTCTACCAGCACTGAGCAGGGCCCTGAGCGAGCATATGAGACAGCCTTGCGCATTGCTGCTGCTGTCTTGGGGAAGCTCAAGCCCAGGGTGCCGGTCACCAGAGCTACTGAGTTCTGCAGTGTAACTAGCAGAATTCTCAGGTCAAGCTCTGTATCCCACTGTTGGATACCAGACAAACATTGCAGGGCGCCAGATGGTACCAGGCGGAGCTGCATGCTACTTGATTGTTCATGCACAGGCATACTGGCTTCTGACAGTGCTGGGTCCAGCAATTTGTCTCAGTGATGTGGACACCCAGCCACTGCCAGCTTGCAGCTTTCTAGATACTTAACGAAGCTGAAGTGCGGGTGAATGGTTGCACATGTTCACCTTGATGGTGGGTTCTGGTATCAAATCAGCATCAATGAAGCAATCAGCGTATTCGTTGTTTTTGGCAGCCCCAAAGCCTGAAAATTCACGCTCCCCTGCCTCGTCTCTAGTCACCAGAACATCTCGCGTTGGCTCTGGTACTCTCTGCACTGGTGTCAAATCTACATGGCGACCTGCAAGTGCAGAATGATGTGTGAGTGCAGCCAGGCCACTTCACAAGCAGCAGAAAGCAACCAAACTTTTGTCTACAGCAATGACATGCAGGCTTGTCATTACTTTGCAGAAGATCCAGCATTTGGTCTCCGAGGTCATCCTGACCAACAGCACTGACGAAAGAGACTTTGACACCAAGCCTGCCTAGTGCAGCTGCAACATTGGCAGGTGCACCACCAGGGTATGGAATCCAGGTCTTGACCTGCTCCTTAGGCACCCCTCGTTCCTCTGCCAAGCAGTCTATGCGACAAAGACAGTGTTTTGTTTTGCCTCAAGATGCTGACCTAATTAGCTTGCAGAGCAGTTGTATCGCACCAAAAAGGGCCTCTCCCAAGCAAGTCACCGAAGCTTCCGGTGCTGCGCCATTCATCTGTTCGCAACGCGTGATAGCACATCGCCGCTTCGAAGGCCTGACTGCTCGGGCCCTCGCAACGTGTTGAGGCCCAAGCCGGACTACAGAGCTGAATCCTGATGACCGCTTGCTCTGCAAGTTGACTTTCGACGCAGACGCACACTGGCACATTCCAACAACTGCCATCGCGACCTGATTCTGCCCGCTCGACCCTCACGTCAGTGTATCTTCCGAGCAAAGCGCTGGGCAATCAAGCAGGGCACGCAAATCGGTTGAGGATCTGTTATCACAAAATCTGCACAAACATAAAAGGTGCCAACAGAAATCAATCACAATGTCAACACCAGGGTCCAACGGCCGTATCGTTTGTTCTGATGTCTTACTTTTGAGGTTAGACTTTCCGGTCGAGTGCAGTCAGCATTGGCAGGAATCAAAATCCCTGAAGGTGCTTGGAGAAGAAGATCTGCTCACCACAACTCACAGCAGAGATACACAGGCTTTTACGTCGCGCGCGCCCCCTTTGCTGCTCAGCCGACTCAGATTTCAAGCAAGCACGCAGCCTTTTCAGCGTTACGGCCTTCTTGGAACCTGCTTGGCATAAGAGGACCAGGAACAGGCTAGTTGGCATAGCCTGTATCTGACTAGCAGGCGAAGGCCTGTGCAGTAGGCCATGACCACGGCCCATCGACCTACATGGGCGCCTGCCAAGGGAGGCACCAATGATGAACAAGCAGGCAGCAGAGTGTTTGCCCCAAGCACTTTTTTCAGAGCCAAAGACCAGGTTGCACACACAAAGCTGAAGTTCAGGTAGAGCTTTCTCAGATGAAACACAAGCTCTTGTCTTGCTTGTCTACTATTGGTCATTTGATTGTCATAATGCAGGCAATCTGGCCAGAATGCAGCTGATGATCTAAATAAGAAGGATTTGCGGGTCAGCTTTGCTGTTGACTGCTTCTGACTGTGCATATTGCACAGAGTTCAGACATATTCACAACTGTACTCAGTGCAGGCTGAACTGGAAGACAAGGAGCGAAAACATTTCAGGACAAAAGGTGGCTCTGACTTTGAAGGTACTATTCCATGCTTCTCGCTAAGTCACATGCCACGGTAAATCAGCTGACTTTTTGTATAGTGTAGCTGCAGCTAGTTGATCAGTGAGCTATGTAGGTGTGGCCTGTTGCATTACTGGACATACCTTGGCAAGGTCTTGCAGCAGGTTACTGCAGTTTGATGTTGCAGAACAGCGGCAAGCTGACCTCAAGTTGCTAGAAGCTCCAGACATAGGAACGGGAGTGGGAGGTAAACCTAAAGTGTTGGTGCCAAAGGCTGTAGATGCAGACGAAGAGGGAGATGATGATGACGAAGAGTCAGAATCCTCAGATGATGAGGTGATCTATGCAATGCGAGCACACAGCTCAGGGCATTCTAGCTTTCATGTAGACTGTCAAAGTTGGACGCTTGGATAGCCATAAAGTCGATATGGCACATGCCACATGCCATGCCAATAGCTTGTGTGCAAACAGTCGACAAGCCACAAAGATACCAATCAACTTGTTGTTTACCAACCAACTTGTTTCATTGCACATCAGCCTCTCCTTCATCCTGAGTACATGTGAGCATGCGTGCTGATGCATGCTGAACATTGATAGGATTGTCATTCTTGTGTTGCTACGCTGCAGGATGACGAAAAGGAGTTGCTGCTAGAGCTTGCTCGCATCAGGAAAGAGAGAGAGCAAGAAGCAGCAAAAAAGGCAGCAGAAGATGAGAAATCAAAGCAGCTAGCATTGCAAGAAGAGGTCATGCACGGCAATCCGCTGCATGCCAGAGCGCAAGCTGACTTTCAGGTGGGCTTGTTCACTGAGCTGGCACCACTGAATGGTTTGATAGTGTGCAAGCGGATTTGTTTGAGCGTTGAAGTGATTTGCACAGGTAAAAAGGCGGTGGGATGATGACGTCGTCTTCAAGAACCAGGCTCGGGGGGAGCCCAAAGCTCAGAAACGATTCATCAATGACACAATACGCAGTGACTTCCACAGGCGATTTTTGACACGCTACATCAAGTAGTGAAGGGGCTTTGCTTGGTGGGTGCAGCTTTTGCATTGATGTTCCATTATCAGTGTAGATCGAGGCTGCCAATTTGATGGTCGTAGAAACTTATTTTTGTCATACTAGACATCTTGTTCACTATTTTATCTCCGATTGTGGATCTTTCCAGCATGTTCATGGAAGCCTGTTTGTGTGAGCTTTGTGTCCTTATACAAACTAGATAGATTGGCTGGCTTTGTTTCTCGGGCCAATGTACTGTTGGTGGCTTCTGTTGCAACTGATCTGCGCCTTGCAAAGTATCAGTAGCTACCAGCAGATGTAGCTATAGCTAACAGAATGCTGCATACATGTGTATCTCCAGGTTCAAAACTATATGCTGTATGCCACATTCTGCAGCAGTCTACAGATTGTATTCAATATGTTGTTTCCTGACGGTGTGCCTTCAGCTTGTACACGGTATTCCTGTTTGCATCATCCAGTGTGCATAGTTTTGAACGGGCTATCCATGCAGGGCCTTGGAGACTGATGCAATTGCCTCAACATAAGTACGAAACTCCTGGCTGCGCATACAGATGTGTCTTTGGGCGTTCACAAGCACTTTAAACGCATGTCTGATACCGCAGTCAAAAATGCATACCAAATCGTTCATGCAGCGCTTCAAAACTAATGATCTTGCTTTACAATTTTGTGTCTGCAGTCTCTTATCTGCAATCCCATGTCTGTAGGCACATGCAAGTACTGATAAGGCAGGATAAAATCTCAGCACCACAACAAAAAAATGTTGCTGGCCTGACAAAGCTGGCAACCATTCATAAGGGTCAGGAAAGTAGCAGTGTTACAGATCATGGCTGACAGCTGGTGTCTAGCCGTAGACGCCTCAGAACAAGAGCAACAAAGTGTGAAGCACGTACAAAGAGCAGTTACTTCTGAACTCGAGGACTTGCTGTAAGCTGCGATCAACTGTATCAAGATTGCTTGTCCGTGGCTTATGAGTTGAAGGCTCCCTTAACGTTGCCCTTGGCCTCCTTCCATGCTCCCTTAGCGTTACCCTTGGCGTCATTCAAAGCACCCTTGGCATCACCCTTGGCGTTCTTGCCGTGTCTCTCCAGGTCTGGGTCCTCATCACGGACAGCCTTGTAGATGAAAATACCAGCAGCGACAGCTGCAACTGCGACAGCAGCCTGCAACAAGAGGAACACACTTATGTGCTGTCCCGCATCACAAAACCAAGAAGTCTAGCTGTTACTCCATGTCACATCTTGTTACTTGCATAGATGCCTTCGCGACAAAAACATATGCGAAGCTACAACTAGCAACTGAAGGCGAACCAGCTGAAATGCAGGAATGCCCATGATAGTCTCCTCAAGATACAAGAGCTCATGCTTTTCGACTTGCCAAAAGCGCGTCCATCAATGCAGATAAGGCACACCTTGGTGAGCTGGTCCTTCTGCTCTCTGTTCAAACCCATTGTTGATGTGAGGAGTGAATGTGTCGAGACGAACGTTAACAAAGGTCAAGCGCTTGAAGATCAAAGACGAGCGTCTGTTGCAAGAGTAGTGCTGGTCTGTGCCCCGAAGCTGAGTATCCAAAAGCCAGCAGGATATAGCCCGCCAATAAATTTGAAAAATGGAGTACCGGAAAATTTACCAAGGGATTTGCCGTAGACGCAAGATCACAGCATTTGAAATAACGAGGGAAATGCCGCCGCCGTGCGTGCTGTTCCGAGTGCTGACTCGCCGCCGGATCACAAATCCAAGGTGACGTTTTGATTCCGCTTGAGAGCAGAGTCAGGCAAGCCAACTGGGCTGCCGTTTTACATGCTCTGTGCATGCAAGTGTCCTGAACAGTGCATGAAAGGAGGGCTGAATATGTTGTACAGCAGTGTCTTCCAGATGTATCTGTCTAAATCTGATATGAATGGAGTCCACAGGGAAAGCATAACATACCTAAAAAGAGAACAACAGTCACTGTCGATGATCAAAGCTTGAACAAATTTGGCTTAAGCTTATAGCTGCATGGCTGTACCAGCATAACCGTGTACGTACAGAGGCAACTCAGGCAAACATGGAACATATGCTTTGTAAATTGCGCTGGACATGAATTGGCTTATCTCGTTGCATTCTCATCTGTGGCCTATGTTACGTTCAAAGAGATGATTGTGTGAGTGCAGAATACAAGACATCACTTTTCCACAGTTTTCGTGTATGCTGATTCCTGTATGTCTTGCAGCTCCTTGCAAATGCAAATACACTGGCTGTCCAATTTGTAGTTCAGACACAGACACTGCATCTGATTGTGACTGTTGGCTGACAGAAACTTCAGATTGCACAGACGTTTGTGAGGGGCCAGATATGTCCTCCATGTTTGAAACAGAAGACATGGCCATGCGAGGTCCAATCAATCGCACTGTCTCAGCATTCTGCAGGAGTATACTGTGCCGCTGACCATCCTGTGTCTCTGCTTCCACCAGCACCTGCATGTACAGACTTCTGTTTTGGCTACACATGTTGTCCCTCCAACATGCGTACACCAGCTACATGTCGGAAATGTGTGAAGCATAGCTTGTTCAAAGGCAAGGTGAAACAGCTTGTGACCCTCATGACGGGAATGCTCAGCAGAACAAAAGTGGTTTGTAGCACCAGGTCCTAAAGAGTTCGCTGCTGCAGTGTGACTGCACCCACCAGAGGTCTGGTTTCTATCTTGACACGCCCCACAATGGCACTCCTCTGCTGCCCTTCTGCATTCACCACTAGCACTTCCTTCCCGCTTCTTAGCTCTGCCAGGTAGGCGGTCTGGTCGTTTGGGCATGCTGTGTATGCATGCACCTGCAACAAGTTCACCCCCATTTCTTATGTGCTTGCTAACAGAAGCAGACAGAGGACCGCTGCTCAGGACTGCTGTTGAGCACATGCAGTGCATCACACATGGAGTATGTCAGACAAAAGAGGAACGTTGTGCAAGTACAGGAAACAGTGTTCATGACACATATGTTCAAAACCCAGATGCATGGCAGTGTATGCACACCAGAGCAGACACGGCAACTCTAGCAGAAACATATTGATGTTTGCTGGGAGAATACAAATGGCTCACTGGGCCAGCATTGACCCTGAAGGGCCGGCTGTTGATGTATCGGGACTCTGTGCATTCAGAGTGCACCAGAAATGCAGCGCGAGCAAAGTTGCCAATGAGCATGCCTTCCCCAGGTGTCAGCAAGGAACATAAATCTACACAGACCCTGCAATGGAAGATTCACCTCTCATCACAAGACACATTGTATACCTAAGACACACAGCAGGCAGTTGTGGGGCTTGACAATGACAAGGCTGAGGCTTTTGGCAAAACGAGAGGCATGTTCAAATGTTGCCACTGTAGTTGTGATTATGGCAATGGAAGGACGGCAACACGGGCAGCATGACATGTCCCAAAGTACAAGAGCTCCTTATCCATTGGTCCCCGCTTTCAGCTAGAGTTGTTCGTCTAGGATGCTTTGCACCTGTCACCCATGCCAACCTTTTGGACTGATGTCACAGTGGCCACTTCCAAGGCAAGCTTGTTCTGGTTTGCATTGAGGATCTTCAGGTAGGCAGCCAGCTCACGAACCTATGCAGCTCACACCACACTTTTGCAGACTGCTTGTTTGAGGAGCTACATCATCAGTGGTGCCTTTAGCTGCGTGAAACAGTACAAGACCCGACACACTCCGCAGATATGCACACAAGCCTTGTACAAATTACTTTAGGCAGGAAAGTTTTCTGCAAGCTTCCCATGAATTGGATGCATCACCTGGCGGGTGACAGTTACAGACATTGATGCCACACCTGCAGTGGGTCATCTGTTTTGAGAACAACTCCTGCAGTGCCAGTCTCCAAGGCTTCCAGCATCACACGGGCATCAGATGCGCTTGTGGCCATGCCCAGTAAGGCAGCTGGCTTGCCCTGCAGGTGTCAGGCAACTCTCCTGCATGCCTTGTCTCTGCTTGGCAGCCAAGGCAGCGAAGCAGCGTTTGGGCTGAGCAGCAGCAGTAGAAGCAGCGAAGCAAGCTGCAGAAAGGCATTATGTTTGACAGAGTCATGGCACATGGTTCGTGACAGCTTGAGAGCCACATGCAAATTTATGCGGGCTTGTGAACATGTACATTGAGACAAAGGACTTGAAATCCTTGATGTTTGAGCGCAAGGAAATCCTGTTGCAGTTGCACAGCTTGGAAATATGGATGACACACCTGAAAGGCAGCTACCAAATTCTCAGCTGGGATGATCTGCCAATCTGAGCAGTCCATGACAAAAAACCCGGGCTGGTCACAGTCTTTGGCTGCTGCTTGCATGTCAGTTGCAGATGACACCCTTCTGATCCTTCCGACCTGTTGGGAACTGCAGATTCAGGTCAGTGAGAGCAAGCTTTTAGGTATAGCAGCTTCAGCAATGGCAGAATACCTGTTGATTGTCAGCGTGTATGGCGTCACCATCACAAAGCAGAGCATCAAAGTCGACAATGCCTTTCCATTCTTGTGCCAGGTGCTGGTGCTGGGCAGGAAACAGGAAGGTATTGATGCCTGACTCCACAGCGGAGGTCAGCGCTGCCTGCACAAGTGTGACAGCATTGCCTGCATATGTTTGCACCAATGCACTTCGTGTTCGCGAGGCAAAGTTGTGAAGCAGCAAAAGGCTCACCATGTTAGTAGTCTGCACCCAAGCTAGCTTCTCTGCAACATCGCGTTTCGTCTGCACATCGGGCGATGATGCGATGAGTGTGGCACATACGTGCCAGTAACGCACGCGGTGAGAAGTGGTGAGCTGGCTTCCGAGACTGCCCTTTGCAGAACTCTGCCTCCACTGTGTCTTGACACAAGGTCTGTGTCCAAAAACACGAGGTTGTCGCTTGCTACCAACCGAAGGCGACACTGCTTGGATGACTTGGGTGCTGCGCATGCACGGCGTTTTCATATCGTGGGGCCAGGAGCCAGCTTGGCGCAATAGCAATGTCGTCCTCAGGTACGTGCCCGACAAGAGTATGTCGAAAACCGATCACTGCAGGCTCCCATGGTACATGGTCAACCGCCTGCAACTTCACCAGTTGCAACGTCAAATCCTTTGGTGTGGATATAGATCATCCCATGCATCACGGCAATGACAGTTGCATTGCTGTGCGCTGCGCAACGACAGAAAGCGCTGGGGACGAGGCTCCGCACTCCTGAGGACACACACACTGACAATCAGACAGGTCAGAAGGTCATAGAAATCCTGTCACATAACTGTGTACCAACGCAGAGGTCAGCAGACCGCGTGCAGTGGTCGCGAGACGCAGCATTGTTTGCAATCTCCTGCGTGCAACACTTGCTGACGCTTTTGCGCGCAGAAATGCAGTGCCTTCGCATGCAGTCGGCATGTCTTGGATCTCGTGTTGATCAGGTCGACTGCTGAGTCGATATGGAACAAGAATATGCGCAGATACAATGTCTCGCCGACTCGATATAGACTGCCAGTTCGTCGTCTTGTCAGATCGTGGTCGTCAGTTGCAGGCGGTGTATTCGCAAGTAACATGCCTGACCACACAGTCAGCCCACGAGTGCTCAGCATTCAGAGCCATGTTGTACATGGCTATGTGGCTAACAAATGCGCAGTATTTCCTCTGCAATTACACGGGTTCGATGTTGATCCAATAAACTCCGTCCAGTTCAGTAACCATGCCGGTAAGACAGCAGGTGGCAGTGCTGTCAGTGGCAGCCTTAATTTGTGGGTGGATCACAGCATATGATTGATGCTGTACACAGGCTACCCATCACATCAAGGAACAGTCATGAACGGCGAGGAACTCTGGAACCTTGTACAGGGCATGCAAGAAAGTAATTTGCTGGAATACACACACCTGCTTACTGGTTACATTGGGTCTGTCTCTTTCTTGGAGACAATTGTCAGAATCGTCAGCCTGCTCAGAGAAAGAAACCCTGACCTCATCTATGGTAAGATAGGCAGACTTTAGTCTCTGCCATAACACAAGCCAATTTGTCTGTCTGAGATGTGCACATGTCCCCAAGACAGACTACTGGCTGACTACAGTGCTTCTTTGCATGCAGTGTGTGACCCTGTGATGGGAGACAACAACCAGTTGTATGTTGCCGAGGAGCTTATACCAGCATACAAGAATCAGATCATATCACTGGCAACAGTCTTGACACCCAACCAGTATGAGGCTGAATTGCTGACTGGTATCAAGATTGATAGCAAAAAAGCTGCTTTGCAAGCCTGCCAAGCTCTTCATGATCGAGGCGTGGCTACCGTGGTAAGACCTGCAGTGTCATGCTGAGCAATTCGGAGGCATTGGGCAGCATCTTCCTCATCTAGCATCAGCATATGCAGCAGCTTGTGTTTCACAAGCTGAAAAGCAGCACAACTGTCTGACTGCAGGGCTGTGACATACCTGACACAGAGGTTGATGTGCAGTGCAGGTGTTGACCAGCATCCAGTTGCCAGATCTCAAGGGGGAGATCTTGCTCATAGCCAGCACTCAAGTGCTTCAGCAGTCTGGCTGTTCTCCAAGCGTACAAGCAAACATTCCTCTCCTGGATGCATACTTTACTGGTACAGGTGTGCACATCTGTTTGTCTGTCTCCCTTCTTGCTTCCTTTGCCAAACTGGTACAAAAGCAGCACCACTGTGCATCTGGCCACACAAAACATTGCTTTGTTGCATCTTGCACTGCAGGGGATCTTATGACAGCGCTGCTGTTGGCAAACCTGTATAAGGACTCCAGCAATATGCAGCATGCCGTGGAGCAGGCAATTGGTAGTCTTCAGGCAGTCTTACAAGCATCTGCTGAGGTGTCTGGGCCTGCAGCTCACTCTAGAGACAGATCAGCAGAGGTGGACTTCTTCCTTGTTGACGTGCTTTGCTTTGCGTTTTTCATCTTCTGCAGTCATGGCTCAGAAACCATGTGTGGGGAAAAATCCCTCAGTGTAGTCCATCAGACACATGCTTATGCAGCTCAGCAGCAACATGTGATCACAGCATTACATGGTCTGCAGGTGTGCAAAGCAAGGGAGTTGCGCTTGATACAGAACCAGCACCTTATACTGTCGCCGCCTGTTAAGCTCAAAGTCACGCCTTTGGACACAGATGCAAACTAAAGCACATGTCAACATCGCTGCCAATTCTTGTTCCCTCTCTCAAGACTGCTGAATTGATGGTGTAGTTTAGCCTTGACAACGGCATCTGACCTGGAAGGTCGCATGATGGAGCAAACTATAATGACTCCACATTTGTCTACATACCGTTCATGTGCTCACAGTCCAATGCTAGTGCGTCAGAGTGCATGCTAGCCAGCTGTTACACATGAGTACATCTACAGGACCGTCTTGTGAAGTGACCAAGGTACCTTGATATATTGGATCTCAGATACACATTTTTAACAATACACAGATTTGCAGAGCTTGGTAAAGTGCCTATATCATAGGGATGTTGTGTCAGATACAGCATGCAAGTCAAGCAAAGGTTGTCTTAGGCTGCGCCATGCATTGAAACGCATCAAAATACATCTCGGAGGCCATGTTCACAGTCATGTGGAAATGCTGAAGTTGAAAGCTGCTGAAAAACACTGGTAGCGGTTGATGCTGACAGGCCTGACGGCTGACCACGAGCACAACTCATGTAGAGCTGAAGTCGGAGATTGTGTCAGTGGTTACAATTATACCAGTGACCAAGGTTGTATTGCATGCAGCTAACGACTGCTTGCAATGTTGCAGCCAAAATAAGCAGGATAATGCTCAGTAAATAACAGTGTCAGTCTTGAGACAAACCCTGTTGGCCACACTCAAACTATACATCACAACGGGCGTCTCTGGCAAGATCTGTGACATGTATGCGATCTTTCAGGCAGGAATCAGCTGCTTCAAAGCTTGTACATCTTTGTCATTTTGTGGGGGATCTGCAAAAAATGCCTTGACCTCATCCAGCAGCTGTTGCGCCTGTTCTACTTGCTGGGGTGGAACAGTTGCCAGTAGGCTGCAGCATGACACATGAATTCATTTAGTTGATGTATGTCTGAACAGCTGCTGCAAACTGCATGCAGGTATCACAAATGTGACATCTTTTGTAATCACAAGACACCTCTTTCATGCATCACCAAGCAAGCATCAAGTCTGGCCAGCTGGTGACAAACGCCCAGCATGCTTGAGGCAGCCTGTTGCTTGCTTCTGGCATAAGCAACAGGACAAGAAGAAAGCAATGGTATTGCGCAGACCTGTCCAGATCCTGGATTGTTTTCTCCAACTGTTTGTCTGCGATGTCTGGTACAGGGACTTTGGATCTCAAGCTGGTTATGAGAGTGTTGTCCAAGGCTTGCAGGGACATCAAGAAGTTGTTGACTAGCTGTTGTGCCTTCTCTGTTGGCATCCCCGCATCAGTAGCGAATTCACCCAGAGCCCTACACAGCACAGCAACATGCCTGCCATGCAGCACTCAACCAACGATGCGTACCAGTCACTGAGATGAAACAGAATGCTGGTGGGCACTGTCAAAGATAAACGATGCACACAGTGCAGCAAGCTTCAGCACTGCTCACTTGACTGTATCTCGCAACCCACTAAAGGAGCCCTTGCGCAGGAGTGTTCTTGCCGCTTGCGCATCCTGTTCTGCATGGGAGCACAGCTTGCATGGAGGGGCCTCTATCTTGCCAAACAGAGCACATGTGTGGCAGAAAGCTTACTCATAACTGTGCCAGCTTTGACAAGCTGTTTCCTAGCTTGAAGGATTGTTGGAATGTAAGTGTCTATTGGATCTAGCTTCTTCTTCTTGATGTACCTTGATAGACCTCTGCCGCTGCCTCCTGCAGCCTCCTACTGCATATGCAGACCATGAAGATGCAGACACGTTTGCTCGTCAAACATGGCACTGCCTGCCAGGTGCTTGTCAGGTACCACACACCTCAGCAGCAGCCTTGAAGGGCAGACTGCTTGTCGCCAGAGCTGTTGCGAGAAACAGGTGCAAAAGATCCCGCCTATGTGTTGATCGCAGTGGACTTGCGCATGGCTGCTGTGCTGCGTCAGCAGCCGAGCTGTACTGCATAGCCAACTTCAGGCTTCAGAACAGGTGAACAGTCTCGGTGCAAGCACACCGGCCGGACTTGAGAATGACCTGTGCTTGTAAGCGTCGGGCATGACGTGGACGTCTTGACTGTGTGCTGAAGACGAATCCAGGTTGTATACGGGCCGGTGCTAAGCCATTACTGTGGCATCCTGTTGCAAAATTCACCATCACGGCTGTATGCCTAAGTGTGCGGGAGCTGTGTTGCACAAAGCAGGCCAGTCTTGCTTTCTACGCAGCCGTTAATACGAAGAGAAAGAGCAATCTGCGCTCAGTCGCGCAAAAGCCTGTTTGCAGCTTGACCAGGGATGTTGAGTTGCTATTACCTGTACGGTATCCTGCACAATTTCAAATCGTCAAGTTTCAAACAGAGCCTGGCCTGAAAAGAGAGAAAACTGGAGATGCAGTTTGCTGTCTGTATTTGACGAACTGCACTGTGTGCGATGCTCAGACAAAGCAGATGGCAATGCAGATGAAGCTGTTTCTACAACAAGCATTGTATGTCACATTACCATATGCTACTGACTGCCTAGACCACTGCCATATGATCTTTGTTCTCTAATGCACATGACAATAGCCTGACATGAGCATAAGAAACAAAGAGCATGCACGAGTTGCTTTGACTGCAGTATGGCCTTTGCATAGGGCATGCAGACTTAGCCCCAGCAAGCCAGATGTCTCACAACATTAAAGATTGGCCTAAGCTGTCAGAAGCCTTTGGCTGTCAATCTGGCTGCAGATGCAGTTTCCTGCTTGGATGTGACGCCTCACCATCTGCCTTCTGCTCATCATGCGCAGTCTCTGCTCCCTGACTCTGCTGATCTCGAGCACTGCCTTCTGGACCAGCTGCTGATCTATACAGACTGCTTAAGTGGTCATTGCAAGCAAGCATGTCCGAGGCTGAAGAGGAAGCAATATCGGATGCCTGTCCTGCAGAGAGTTGCAATGCAGACAACTGCATGTCCAGCTGGTCTGGCGTTGCACTTGGGCTTGCTTCTGTGGAAGTTTGATCTGCCTTTAATTCACTGTCGACTTGCTGTACACTCACAGTAGCTCCTTCTGATGCTGGAGTACCGGTTCCTGACTGCTTTGCCTGCACCAACACGTTGAGCATGGTGGCCTAGCAACAGCATCATTGCAGCTGCATGCACACAGAACAACAGCAATCAGCTGTTATAGCATGCACCATGTCTAGGCCTGCTTGATGTGGTGGCTTCAACAGCTAGCACCTGTGAGGACCGTTTTTGCTGAGACGCTGCTCGATGTGGTTCAGACACCAGCATTGCAGTACCTGATCTGTAGTCAGCTCCTGTTGACTGGAGACATGCGGCAGACCCTGAGGCTGCTGTAGCGCATCAACTTCTCGCCGTAGACGCTCAATAGAGTCAAACAGGTCAAGAAGCTCCTCACTCAGCCCTGCCTTGTGGCTGCTGCCAGCTGCTGTCTGATGAGCTGATACCTCACCCAGATTTGTTGATCTGCTTTGGCGCTTTGCTTCTGCAAGTGGATGTGAGGGTGCAGCACTGTCGCTTGGGCTCTGAGCTTGCTCTTGACTGGATGTCTGAACCACTGCAGAGCTCCTGTGACACAACAGATCAGCGTGTTTGTTGTAAGTGAGGATGAACAGAGCTGAGTTGCATTATAAACGGCAGCAGCGCAAGCAAGAGGGGCTTGTGAGGACGCAACTGTACACAAAGAATGCTGCTGAACCCCCCATTTGCTGCTGCTGCTTCTGAAAACAGCTAGGAGCGCATCAACATACAGCACATAGCTTGTTTCCAGGTGCATTGGATACCGATGGCATATCTGCAATTGCGACATGCGTACAACTAGCAGGTGACAGTACAATAGGCTGAGCCACAGCACTCACCTGGTTGCCCCTTGGGAGTCATCTGTCTTGGCAGCAGCCTGTTCCTGGGGCGGACTGCAGGCAGCCTCCACAGCTGTACGCACAGCTGCAACATCAGAGAAGTGGTGCATGGCGCTGGCATGGGCCTCCAGGTACTTGGCCTGCAGCCGCTGCTTGCCGGCCCGCATGTCTGAGATGATGCCTTCCATGCCCATGCGCTCCAGGCTGCCCTCTTTTTCAACAAGACCTGAGACACAGGTGATTGTCTTGGGCTGCTGCCCTGAGTCGCTGGTGCAGCATCTGAGGCTGTGTGTTGTAATACGAGCATGATTGTACAACCTGTCCAGACTGCAACTACTCCTGATGCTTACGCAATGCGCACTGATGTGACTGTACAACCATTGCAGGAAGTATGAACACCTGGGTGTGCAGATGCCACCGTTGAACACAGAATCAATGACATAGGCGCAATCGTGTGGCGCGTCAGCAACACATGCGTCTTGTCATGGCAAGGAACTCAATCTGACAATGCTGATGACCAAGATAGCAAGCTTGTCAACACACCTTGCAGCTCGCCGACACAGAAAGTAAGTTGACGCAACAGCAGCTGTAACAGTGCTCGCTGATAGTACAGGTGGCGAGTGGCAGCATGCATGTATTCCTGCCCAGCCTGCATCAAGGCGGCTTGCGAGGCAGCTTTTGCAGCCCTGTTAGTGGCTTGCCAGCCACTGTCTGCCTCCCGCATCAGGGTCTGACACTCTGCTAGTGCTGCATTCTCTGCTAGGTGGTGACGATGCTGAGCGGAGAGTTCATCTACCTGCAGCAAAAGGCAAAGGCTGCACTGTAGCATGCTGTCCACACTATGGAGAACCAAGTTGCTGAATCATTGGATAATATTTGTGTCAAAATGCTATGCGGACTGCTGCTGGAAAGAGGTAACACGACTGCATCGTGTAGCATCCCAATCTAGCTTGCCATACGTACAGACAGACAGGCTGCTTATGAGCCCAAGAGACTACACGCAGTACTCTGTCACAGCAGCCTTCAGCGCTTTGATCTAGCAGTAGTGCTGTCATGTGCATGTGGCTGTTGATCCATCACTACTGCATGTAGCTTTCATGAGTCCAGTGTGGTGTGGTGCAGTACCTTGTGTTGCAGGGCCTCAAGAGTGAATGCATTGCCTTCCTGAAAGACGTGGCGCCCCTCCTCCATATCTGCCTACACATCACCATCACCAAATCACCAACCACTCACTCCATCTTGCATGCCCTGCTGCTTATTGATATGACTCAATCAGTCATGCACATGACGAGCAAAACAATGCATGGTTGTGAGGTTATCCTGTCATAGCTAGATGTTGTTTCAACACTGCAACAGTGCTCAGAGCAAGCTTCCTGCAGATATGCTGCTGGCATCATTTGCCTGGCTGGCACATGCGTTTGTTCAGTTCATCTCCGGTCATCATTGCATGACACACTTGTCTTGTCAAAGCTGCAAGCACATAAGCAAGACCAAGGATAGCATGTAGAGTGTTAGAGTGAGCCCTACTCTTTTGGCCCTAGCTGCAGAGATCTGCTCCTGGACAAGCTTGAGCTGGCGCAGGAGCTCTGCCTGCTGCTCCTCTAGACCCCCAATCTCCTGGTCCACTACTTGCAATGCACTCTCCATCTCTGCTAGCTTTCGCTCTGCAGCACACAGCCAGCTAGGTTGCTGTGTGTCATGCTGGTTGGTTCTAGAATGTATAAACTTGAATACTAGGAGACATCCGCAGTGCGAGTAGATACTGTAGCAGAAACCATGAACTGATGAAAAGACATGCACTGATGAAGATGGTCACAACGGACCCAAGGCTGATTTCCTCAAGGCGGTTCTGCAGTAAGAGCAGGGACTACAGTTGAGATGATTGTCAATTGCCATGACAGAGCTGTTTCTTTCACGCACTATACCTTAGTGGTGCAAGAAGTACAGCAGCCATTGTGATGAGCTATGGAAGCACAGAGTAGGCCCACTGCAGGCGGACCTTGATGCGCAATGTGCAACACGAAGCACAGTCGGTATGTCCCCAAAAGCTGATTGCAGACACAGTCAGGATGCATGCCCACCTCTGAAAGACTCGCCATCAGCCTTCTGTTTATGCGTCGTGTCTGCCTTTGCTTCCAAATCAGCCACTGCAGCATCTAGCACCTGTGTATGAGCTTGAGCAATGTCCAGGTATTTGTCATACTGTGGCTGCAGCCTGCAGGCAACTTGACTGGCTCTTTGCACACTATACTTCTGGAACTTGCTGCCCAGCTGCATGACCTGCAACAAATTGGGCAATAGTTGAGTGACGGCCAGGTCAAGGGCTGACCAGCAGGCTGATCATGTTCTGGCAGCGCATTCTGGGTTGCAGCAGCTGTCCACAGCCTCAACTGATGCCAAAAAGTACTACTTTGTGGTTTGCATGCAAGCTCAGCATGTGCAACAAATTGGCTCACACCCAATGCTTCAGACAATTTGTAATTGTGTGTCAGTCACGTGTACAGCAAGATTTGGAAACTAGAGGCAGTTAGTAACACCTCTGCAGTCCCAACCAAACCAGATGCCAGCTTGGTGGGTGATGAGTCTCCAGTAGGCTCAGTAGCACCACTATTGAACTTGTGGCTCCTGTGTACCTCTGCTGCCTGGTCCCCAATGTCAGCCTTCAGAGTTGCCATCTTTCTGTCCAGCACCTCACACTCTGCCTAAAAGCAGATACTAGCATTGTTTGCCAGTTTGGGACAAAGCTGGTGCTGCCTTTTGTAGCTACTATCACCTGGGGTGACGCTTACAGCAATATATGATTGCCAAGCAGGCTGCACAAAAGTAAAGCTTTGACCTGTTCAGTGGCAAATCACAACAAGGAGGCATGTGCATCAATCTATTGATGTATATCCTGGCTCTTATAGTCTGGGGGACACTGAGTTGCAAAGAGCTCTTGACATACCCGGAGCTTGATGCCACAGATAGCTCCGGCTACAACGTTTGCCAAGGGGGGTTGCTCAGGCCCCAGGGAGGCTGCTGTGCCCATCACTCTACACTCAGCCTCCACAGCAGACAGATCTAGTAGTGCATCCACCAGACGAGTATGCAAGGCAACATCTCCAGCCAAGCACAGTCCAAACAATTCAACAAGAAGGCTTCGATCGTCAGGCAAGCTAGCAGGAATGTCCATGTACCCTGCACACAAAATTGCAGTCTTTGCACAGACTCCAGCTTCTTTGCTGGCTTCCACAGGTGCACAGGCCTTCAAAGACACAGTTCAGCTAAGCAACATCCTGCAGTGTGAAGGTGTGCTATGAGGTTATGGACGTCATACAGACTTCAAGATGAGTGCATTGCAGATGAGCCTGCTTGCACAATCAGGCATTTGTAGCACTATAACGCAAACAAACATGTGCAGCAACCCCATTGTGAAGACAGCCTTCACAGAATGCCTTGTGCAGAATGCTTTGTACCCACCTACAATGATATTTTCAAGGGCATAGCTATGCAAGAACAGTTCCCTGAACGTCAGCAAATCCCGCTCATTGTCAGGGGACTCTTGATCCAGGTACAGCACCTGATTTGCCCAGAAGTCCAGCTCAGGGCCTCTTGCAACAGCCCCAGGCCGACTGCCACCACCACTTGGGGCTGACGCAGCAGGTGGTGAACCTTTTTGAGGTCTGACAGGTGAAATTTCATTTGCATTGGCCAGCCTTGCATTTGGTGCTGCTGCCTCTGGTCCCAAGAAGTGAAGCTGCTGCCAGTCACTGTCACAGCTGCTGTGGTGAGGACTGCTTGGGCTGAGAGCATGAAGGGTGTAGCAATGCAGCAAAGGCAAATTACTGGGATGCAGCTCATGCAGAACAGCACACCATCGCTGTAGGGTGCGCACTCTCGCCTCTCCTCCCAGCCCTGTGAGTAGCGACGGCAATGAGTTCTTCTCTTGGGAGCAGACATTGTTGCAGCAAGATCATGTGATGGCTTCATACAGACCTGAAGCTGTAGCTTCCAGATGCTGGCTCGCTGCGTGCAAGTCTTGCAGCCGCTCTTGCGCTGTTAGTCGCTGCAGAGCTTTGGTGCCCCCACGTACTGCACCGCCCAGCACAACTCCTGCACATATTTTGCGTGTAAGGAGGCAAGTTTGAGTACTCCCAGACAGCCATACGTTTCAAATCAACATCTGACTGACCAGCAGCGCTGGTCACCCCTGTCAGCCAGCCACCCAAACGCCCTGCCAACCTGGCCTGGGGTGGCTGGCCCATGCCTTGACTGTCTGCATGTGGTCCTGATGATGAAGAGGCCAGGGCAGCAGGGCTTGAGTGGGCTTCAACAGATGCAAAATCTGAAGCTTCAGAAGACTCTGACCAAGTAGGTGTGCTGGGACCTGCTGCAACTGTTGCAGTCTCCGTCTTCACTGTCAAAGGCAGTGTACTGAGGTGCTGTTGTGGCTCCCTGCGCCTTAGCCAGTGACTTAGCAGACCAGGGCCCTTCCTGGCTGGCTGGTCACTCTCGCTGGCAGGTTTGACAGCAAGATCAGGACCGGCGTCAGCCTACATCGTACAGGAACAGAATCAGACGAATCTCACTTCCTCGAACGACTGGGAGCGACCCTGCATAAGCTTTGCAACCAGATCAACTGCACACCTGTTGTACGACCGTGCCTCTGTCTACTGGAACGCAATTATCCGGCTGCTGATCGGATGTGCTCATCAGAAGCTGGTCACCAAATGTCCAAGTCAGCCGAGCAGTATGCGCGGACAGGAAGAAACGTGTTACTACTGTATCGGAGTGATCAACTCAACGTTTCCGACAACCGGGTCGGCTTCAGCCGTCACAAAAATTACAGACTTGCAGCTGCTGCAAGCCCCGCCAGCCAGTATGATCTCTCGCGTCGTACGTTCAAGCAAACAACATGTTTCGCACCGGCAAGCCTTTTGCTTTTGCGCACGTGCGTGATACTGTGAGTCCCGCCAAATGATTCCGGAATCCCCGCGGAAACCAAGGGATTGGCAGACGGACCGCGAAGAGCTACGCCTGGCGAAAAAACAGATATGAGATGCAGAGAATGCTGCAGTAGGTTTGTGCACATGTCACATGGAATGATGAAGGCACAGGCTGCAGCTGCTCATGTGGCACTTGCTGCGCTCGTTGACATATACAGGTGCAGCTCAGTACACTCAGTGATTACTGCAATGAGTGATTTGCATCGAGGTCTGAAGTGCTTAACAATGAGGTAAAATATGTGCTGCAGCTGCTGCTCATATTGCCATATGCGCCTCAGCGCTCCCGGAGTCCTGAAGAGTCCTGTTCAGCCCATGCATTTGCTCTCTCTGCACACGCTGCGCTGATTGCCCATGGGCTGAATGGTGTACATCACTTTTCTGAGTGATCTGCAGCAAGGCCTGGATGGCTGCGTGCTTGCCTACAACTCAGGCCATCACTCATCACAGTGATGGATTGGGTGCTGCTGTGGATAGACTGCACAAATGAGGAGTGATGAAGTATGTGCATGCAGCTGCAGCTGCTGCTTGCAACAGCTGCAATTGATTGGCACTTGCTCATATTCAAGTCACAAGGCAGAGACTGGCATAGTCACAATGTCCAGCAGAACCTTTTCGGATTGTATAGAGTGTCAGATGATGGCTATGTCATCGTTCTTAAAAGCCGAGCTGGTCAATCAGTGTCAGTCAACCCTTCTGTGTGACAGCCTGTGTAAGTGATACTCTTCTTCCCTGACTTTTAGAATCTGTCTCAACGCAAGTTGCCACATTCTGCCTCAACATCCGACATAACTAGCACCAATGTGAGGATGCGTGCTTCTCTACAACCTGACTTGTGCTACGTTTGTTGATCTGTCATGTAATTCGCTTCGTCGCCGTTGTGTGTGCGAGGAGACTCAGTCAACTCTTTGCAGTATTGTACGTCACCGGAACAAGTGTTATGCTGTATGTGATTGGGCTGGGTCTGTGTGATGAGAAAGACATTACAATCAGGTTGGGTTCGGCATCGCGTCTACAAGACTTGCCAGGTATCAAGCCTAGCAAACGAGCCAGTCTGACTGCATGCACTCAGGGGTCTGGAGGCTGTGAAAAGATGCAAGGCAATTTATCTGGAGGCGTATACCTCTTTGCTTCTGGTTCCAAAAGAGAAGCTGGTGAGCAAGACTGCTATGTATGAAAGCTGGCCAAGCCAACACTGAAGCACAGAAGTTCTCCTGTGATACAGGAGAAATTCTACGGCAAAGAGATTATTGTGGCAGACAGGGAGTTTGTTGAAATGGTACACAACTGCATCAGATCTTTTCTGCTTGTTGACCTGCTACTATGCTGTATGTACAGTTTGCTGCATTCCACATTTTGTTTTGGCAAGTGTGGTGCAGCAAAGTATTTGCACAGGAAGGGGTGATTCATACTCTTGCTTCTGCTTTGCAAACCAGCAGTAGCAGGCTGAGGCCTTGTTATGTTTATGGCAGGAAGCTGACAAGATGCTGGACGCTGCAGCAGAGCATGACATAGCATTTCTGGTGGTTGGGGACCCATTTGGGTAATGCTTTTTGATGGCTGCAATCAGCACATGCGAGCAGCAGTTGGGATTGCTGAGCATGTATGGGATGCAGGGCAACTACTCACACAGATTTGCAAATTCGCGCTCATCAGAAAGGCATAAAGGTGGAAGTCATTCACAACGCATCTATTTTGAATGCTGTTGGGGCATGTGGCCTGCAGTTATACAGATATGGCGAGGTAAGAGGTGGCACATTCAGTCATAATCATGTGTGCTGCACTCCCACCTTTTTTATGCATCTCCATAAGTTGTTGTGGTGGAAACATGCTGGGATGATTTACGCTGTTTGCAGCACAAAGAGTGAAGCTGCTGACATTACATGCGCAGCAGGCTTCAACTGACAGCTTTGTTTTGTCGACTCTGATGTAGGCAGTATCAATTGTGTTCTTCACAGATACATGGCGACCTGACAGCTTCTATGATCGTATTTTGACAAACAAACAGCAGGGGCTTCATACGCTGTGCCTGCTGGACATCAAAGTGAAAGAGCCATCTTTGGAATCTCTGGCAAGGGGCAAGAAGGTGTATGAACCTGCAAGGTTCATGACAGTGAATACAGCTATAGAGCAGCTACTAGAGATAGAATCCAGCAGGAAGCTAGGTGCATTCAATGCTGACTCACTTGCCATTGGTGTAGCTCGGATTGGTGCACCATCACAGCAGATAGTTGCAGGCAGTATGGAAGAACTTCTGAATGTTGATTTTGGTGAGCCATTGCATTCCCTCATTATTGCAGGCGACATGCATGTGATAGAGTCGGAATTCCTTGAACAGTTCAGAGTTACATCAGCCAACAGGTAAATTAAACTTCATCCAATCGAGTACCAAACTTGATCATATTCAGCAGTGCTTTTGTACTGCATTACAGCAAATTACGTAATAGTTGATGAAAAGCGGATGGTGTGCCAGCTTGACAAGCCAGTTGTACAACTGCATCATTGCATTTGACTCCATTGCTTGACTCAGCAGCCTCTGCCATGTTCAGCCCTGACCCCGAAAGATGTTAGGTGGGGGCAAAGCAGGAAATGCTGCACCAGCAGGCCAGCCTCTTGGTTGCTCACCAACAACCGTCACTTTTGGCAACCCTTTGGGTGCCGGCAACCAATGTTCTGTAGACTTCCAGCTGCGCTGCTTGGGTACCTCATCTCCTGCAGGCTGCTCAGCGTCATTCTGCTGCAGTTGCCTAGCTGCTGTTGCTCCTTTCATGCTCACTTGCTCCTGCTCGAGACGATGTGCTGCTTCAGCTGCCCATGCACGCTTTTCTGCTTCTGCTTGCAGAGCTGCCTGCCTGTCTGCTTCTTTCTGAAGAGCAGCTTTTCTGACCTGTGCTCGAGCAGCAGCTGCAGCATCAGCCTCCTCCTGCAGCAGCTGCTGCTGGTGTTGCTGCTGTTTGCGCTTGAGTTCAGCCTGTGCGTGAAGCTGCTGCTGTCGCTGCTCTTCACGCCTGGCCTCAGCCTGAGCAGTGAGCTGCTGTTGTTGCTGCTCTTCTTCCCTGAGTTGAGCTTGCCTTTCAAGCTCCTTCATGCGCTTGAGCTCCTTTGCAGCCTGGGCCTCAGCGTTGAGCTGCTGCTGTCTACGCTGCTGCTCCAGCCTGGCCTCTGCTTGCCTGTATGCATATTGCCAGGCTCACAATGCATTGTCTGGAGCATTTACATTTCAGGCGTGCATGTGCCTTACATCACTATAGCTAGCGCTAGGTAAGATTACTGTAGTACTGCTTGTTTGCTTTGTTATCATCAACACAGAACAGCAAACAACTATTTTCTTGCTTGACTGCATACTGTATCTGGTGCAACATCTCTATAATCCAGGCAATTTGCCAAGCTCTGCAAACTAGTGTATCCTTGGGAACATGTGTCTGAGATCCAATCTATCAAGGTTTGGTTTCTGCATATGCAATGGGTATGAAACAGCACAGTTGTTGGCTTGTGCTCACCTGTCCAGCTCCTCCTGGTGCTGCAACTGCCTGGCGGCCTCAGCTTGTTGCTGTACCAGCAGCTCCTGCTGCTGCCGTTGCTCCAGCTCTGCTTGTCGTCGCAGCTGCAATTGGCGTTTTTGCTCTTCGGCTGCTTCAGCCTGGGCCTTGATCTGCTGCTGCTGTCTGCGCTCACGTGCTGCCTCCTCCTGCCTTTGAAGCAACTGGTGCTGCCTCACATCTTCTGCGGCCTGCTCTTCTTCTTGAGCCTGTCGCATTGCCTCAAGCTGCTGCTGCCGCAGCTGCCAGTTGGCTTCCCTGCGAATGCAAGACAGCTGAGCATACCAGGGTCATGCTGCCACACAATTCACTGGGCAGAGCAGAATTTACAATTCCATTAACTCCACAAGCCACAAACATGCAGCATCTGTCACAGTAGGGACTGCTTGCTGGGTACGTGAGACTTCTTTCTCAAAATTGTAGCCCTGCAGGGGAATTCAGTCCGCCCTCACATATCTAACAACAGTGCAATTGTCCAAATCCTGGCACTGTGGCAAGCATGTGCACCTTTCTCTTTGCAGGTGAGCTTGCTGCTCAGCTCTTTCAGCTTGCTCTGCCTGACACGCTTGGGCCCGCAGCCAAGCTGCCTGCTGTGCCTCTTCTCTACGCATCTGCTTCTGAGCCTGTCTTGCAGCCCGCTTGCTCTTTTGCTGAGGTGCATGGTACCAGTCCACCACCTGCAAGAGAGCACACTGTCAAATCACAAACATGCCTCAGGACTTGGCTTGCGATTATGTCTGTCTGTCTGTCTGTCTGTCTGTCTGTCTCTGTGTGTGTGTGTGTGTGTGTGTGTGTGTGTGTGTGTGTGTGTGTGTGTATGTGTGTGTGTGCAGTGCATGCTGCCCCTGCACACACTACATGTGGTGTCTGTCAGTCCGTGTGTGCATCTGCACATGCTGCACGAAGTGACACAACTGTTTGGTGCTCTTTCTGCAAGAAACAGCAAGAGGGTACTTGATATCTGTGGTTCACCCTGGGTATCTAATGCCCTTTGAGGTGTCTGTCAGTGTGTTTGTGTGTGCAGCGGATGCTGCAACTGCACAGACTGCAAGTGGTGTCTGTCAGTGCGTGTGTGCATCTGTACACACTGCAAGGAGTGATCCAACTCCTGAACGCAAGAAACAGCAACAGGGTTGCGTAGTGCGGCATACAACACTGTGTGCAAAACAGCAAAACTGCCCTGTGAGGTGTCTGTCAGTGTGTGTGTGCAGCGGATGTTGCAACTGCACACACTGCAAATGTGTGTCTGTCAGTGCATGTGTGCATCTGTACATACTGCAAGGGGCAACACAACTGCGAATGCAAAAACAGCAAGAGGGTGTCTGTCCATGTGTGTGTGCAGCAGATGCTGCAACTGCACACTGCAAGGGGTGTCTGTCAGTGCATGTGTGCATCTGTACATATGATTGTTACTGTGACAAGCAGTAACACAGCTGCGATATTGTGAATGCAAGAAACAGTGAAAGAGTTGTGTGGTGGGTCATGTAACACTGTGTGCAACAGCAGCAAAATTGCCTCCTGTGAGGGTCGAACTCACGACCTCCGGATATCTCTCTTACGCTCAGCACATGCTGGGGTAGGTGTGTTATGAGACCGACGCTCTAGCCAACTGAGCCAAGGGGGCTGTGCTCAAGATGTCAATGTGCCCAAATTAGGTGTTGTTACCATCACCATGATCACATGCAGATCCCATATGGAGGATACAACAGCCACCTTGATTACACACCTGGTAATCAGCGCTTGCCTACATCATGTCAATGCAAGCAGACGCTCAGGGCAGACACATGAGCAGTGACACAGCTCAGCAAAGAAACCTTGATGACGCCATTGTTAATGCAAGCAGATGCTCAGGGCAGACACATGAGCAGTGACACAGCTTAGCAAGGAGACCTTGATGACGCCAGTGGCAGTGATGGCCACAACTGCTCCCAGTGCTGCAAGCTTGACAACATGCGCCAACCAGGCTCTGGGCTTAGCAGGGGGCTGGTGGTGGGGGGAGGGGGCAGGTTGCAGGGGCCCTAGGCGGCGTATTGCAATGGGCGTGCGTGCTTGCTGTCCAGACCAGGTTGTGGTGGGTAGGCTGCATGTGTCATCATCACCACGTACGCTACCACCATGCCCTGACCTGTATGTACTCCAACAGTGTCTACACACTGAAAACCATAATTTGAGCTGTTCATGTTTGTTACTCACACAAAGCTTGCTTTCTGAAAGGCATGATGCTGTTGAGCAAGTGAGGCAGACGCATGCATTGTGGTAAAGGTCCTTAAAGGAGTGGCATGAACCAGCTCTTACATGCGCTCCCTGGAGGAGCATGTGTGCAGTCTGCAGGACGTCTGCACATACTCTCGCGCTGCTCATCACCAGACAAGAACACAATATCAGCTTGCAGGTCTGCTGTAGAGTCCTGGTAGGCAACATACCTGGACCTGTCATCAGCAAACAGGGCTCTGGGTCTTGATGCATCTGGCGCAGCGCGAGACATCATGGTGTCCGGCCTCAGGGGAGCAGGCTGGTGACCTGTGGGCATGATCACCTTGCCACCATAGTCTGGGTCAAAGGTGTACCTACTGCCGCCATTGGTTGTGCTGTACAGCGCCTCATCCCTATACCAACAGCAGACGGGTCAGCAACATGCATGCACAGCAGCTAGGCAGAGCACGGGTGAAGCTTCTGATGTGGTCCAGCCAGACCACAGCCATGACTGTGATCACTACAAGTGTCTTTGTCTTGTGCTCATGCCCAGCAGGCTTTTCAGATTGATTGCAGCGCAATAAAATCAAATCAGACCTGCCTTTACCTCAAATGTGCAGACATGCTGTATGCTTGCATTGCATCTGTGAAGTCTGCTCAATGCCATCTGCGCGTGGGAAAAGATGTGTTGCATTGCATAGCTGTGATGCATGTCAAGGGATGTTCAACGCTTTAGGCAGAGTCTATTGGTGCTTTCAAGCTGCAGCACACAACTGTAACATTCTGACCTGACTTGGCCTGGTGACAGCATGGGGGAATTGGACTTCTTGCTGGACTTGTCATGGCGCTTGTGCCCTGAAAATATGATGCTGTCAGCAGCATCCAGAGTGCGCTGAGCAGCATCTGCAGCCATGCGCTTGCCAACCAGGCTCTGTCTAGGAGCTTGACTAGGCCCAGGCATGTCCTCATTCCTCTGCGGTCAACACAAGCTCTGTCTGTGTCCCTACCCTGTGGCCGCCTCAGGTTCACACATAAGAAGGTCATGGCAGACAGCATAGTCTGCTGCAAGGCAAATATTGAGTTGACTTCATGTGTTACAGGCAAAATGTCAAGAAGTCAAGTGGTATGCTGACCTCCAGGCGAGAGAAGTCCAGGCTTTGGCTGACGCGTCGATCTCTTGGAGGAACAGGTGAAGAACCTGGCAAGCGCGATGCCTCATTGTAGCTGCTGCGCATTGGGTTCTGCAGCTTCCTCAGCTTTGGGCTTGGCGATGCAGCTGGTGACCTGCAATGCAGGTGCACTCCAATCTGGTTAAGGAGGTGCAGTTGCTTACAGTCAATGAGGCAACACCTCACAGACAGGCAGGCACAGATGCATCATGGCTGTTTCAGCAGCAGGAGCCGCACGAGGGGTGGTACCCCGCACGCATCATCAGGTTCATGCTTGACGTGTGCTTTGAGAAAACATGTGGCAAAAAAAAAGGAAACATCAGACAAGAAGCTCACATGAGTGGTGAGTATGTGCCATCCAGCGAACGCTGCAAGGGGCTTAGTGGCGGCCTGTGATCTTGTCTGGCTGTAGACTGGTCAGGAGTGCTGCTGCCTGAGTTGACCTCTGCAAATGTGAGCACCTCCCTGACAACATCCTGAAACACAGAGAGGCACGTGCAGAATATCAGAACTGCATGAAGTAGACTGCTTGTAGGCAGCTTGGCAGGTCATGCAGAGCTTGCAAGGCAGCAGACTCCCAAAGCAGAGCTTTGCGTACCTTGGTGAAGACCAAAAACTCAAGCCTGTCTCTGGCACAGGCTATCAGCTCCCTTCTGAGACTATCAAGCTGGCTTAGTGCTACAGTCTGCGTCAGCAACAGCAAGTCTGCTGCCAGTCAAGCATGTGGGGCTCCATAGTTAGCTGTATGTGGCAAATTGCGAGTTGCTGACAAACACTGCAAAATAAGTACCTTGTCATCAAACTGGTTGTCTCGGAGACACCTGAAGTCTCTGAGCTTGTCTTCCAACAACTCAAGCTGTTCTCTGCAACAGTAGTAAAACTCTCTTGTCTGACAGGAGTATGAGCAAGCCTCACAGCTTGTTTGGCAGGGATGGACTACTGATATAAGTCTGACCTGATAGCCAGCAAAGCCTCGCGCTCTCTATCTGCAGCTGCTGGATCTCTTTCAAAACTACTGCTGAGGAGATGTGTATGCTGTATAGCCTGCCTGAGTTTGGCTTCTAGGGCACAGATTCGGCCCAAAGCAGTTGCAACACCCACGTCGCCTGCCGAGCTGTCGTCCATTCTCTATGACCGAAAGCAATGAACTCTCGGCCAAAAAGCCTGAGCAAACGGCTGGACTGTCCACTGTCCGGGCAGAAATGACGACCTCGCGTGAGTCGACTAGATACTTGCAAGAGATCACCTGGATCCTGGTTGTCTATTTGCCTTCAAAATTTTGCAGATGGTAAGCAGATATGAAACAAGTGCAGAGGCATAGATACAAGTCCATCCACCTCCCGACAAAGTGCGCAGGCAAGCTGGACCTGCATCATGTATCACAATTGGCTAGGCCAGTCTGCAGAGAGACTCCGCGCCAATTCAAATTCCAGTGATCCTGGATGATTCGGACTAGCGCCCTTCAGTCAATGGCGTCCACCAGGTCAAAGGGTGCACCAGCCTCCGAAGCTGTCACCATGTCAAAAGCTCAGTTCCATCATTCAACAAGAAGAGCCTTTACAGCGGCCTAGCAGACAGGGGTGCAGTACAGACAGCAACTACGCTGACACGCACCACAACTAGAAACGCACATTTTAAATTACTCGCAACCTGCATGTTAACTTGACAATGTGTAAGAGAATAGAAGTTCCATATATGGCAGCTTCCATGACTGAATATATAGCAGTAGGTAACAAACGGCGCAGTAAAGGCTGCTCAGCTCAAACCAGACACCATAACAATCAGTACACACTACTGTTGACTTGAATGCCTCGACTACACAAGACAAGCTTGCTAAGGGCATCATATGCTATGTCTCAGAAAGGAATTTGTCTTCTCTAGCCTACAATCTTGAACTCCACTGTTGACCTCTCGGCAGCTTCTGGAAAGTAATCTTGAAGGGGGACCTGGTGCAAGGGCCCCTTCTGCATGCCTGCTAGGGCAGATGTAGTGGCTTTTGCGCCTGCCACAGTTGTGATGATGGGCACCTTGTATGCTAGTGCCAGGCGTCGTAGATTCTTGCCATCTATCACATCCACCTCTTTGCCTGCAACAACACATTTGGCCATCTCATGACATGCCCAGGCTGGGAAGTATATGTTTTGGTTATTAGCACCTAGAAAGCACAAGTCTCATGTGCGACTGGATATGCACATCTCTGTGGCTGAAACACACTCATGAAGCCATTGGGTGACAATGCTCATATTCAGCAGCTTCTAAAGCCATCATGAGTGGCACAAGTAACCTGCCAGGCCTGATTGAATTATACCTGTAGAGGTGATGAGCATCATAGCAATGTCACCATTCTTGACAAGATCACCAATGTTGGGTCGGCCCTCCTGGATCTTGAGCACCACCTCACAGTCCACACCGTTGGCTTTCAGGTGCTTGCCTGTGCCTCCTGTGCTCAAAATGCTGTAGCCCAGCTCCTGCAGCATACCACTGGGCAGTCATGCATCACCAATTGCATGGACAGAAGTCTTGAGACACAGGTGCTCATGAAAAGCATTCACCGTGTCAAACATGCTTTGTGCTTTGATCACCGATTTTGATAGGCTGACACATGTCAAAGCACAAACATGCAGACCGGCACATGCAGATGCTGTAGCTCTCTAACATGCTATAGCGGTGTTTGACAGCATTGAACAGAACTCTGTGTGTTAGGCCAGATGAGATATTGGCTTGATTTTGGTTGCAAAGCTGCTGCAACACACACACACACACCCAAAGCACAAGGGAAACGTGAAATCCACCTTGAGCTCTTTGGCAATGGGGACAATGGCCTCCTTGTACTTGTCAGTCATGGAGACAAAGACATTGCCAGAGGCAGGCAGCTTCTGGCCAGCTGCAAGGGCCGCCTTGGCATAGGCCTTGCTGAAGTCTGAGTCAATGCCCATCACCTCGCCCGTAGACCTCATTTCAGGACCCAACAGTGTGTCAGCACCTGCAACATGCATGACTCAGACGACAGACTTGTAACAAGGCAGTGCGTCTTTAAACAGCGCGGAAATGATACCCTGAACATGATGCAGACAGCGCAAAAACCAAGATGCTGTTAGGCTTTGATGTCCTGCAAAGCTTGTAGGTGTAGCGTATGTGTATGTGTCATGCAACCAGCCTCTGCAGCCAATAACACCTGTGCCAGGCATAGAATCAGTAAGGCCGATGACTACACATCACCTAAATCCCCTCGAACAGCATGAGATCCAGCAAATTGGCCAAAGAATCCCTCAAAGTCTGCCTAAAACCTGTCAATGGATGCATGTAGATGGCAGACAGACACCTGGGAACTTGTCAAAGGGAAGCACAGCTTCCTTGACAGCAACATGGTTCAGCTTGGGCTCTTCTGTGAACTCCAGCTCAGCCAGTGTCTTGCCACTCATAAGCAGACTGGCATACTTGGCAATGGGGTGCCCAATGGCTTTGGCCACAAAGGGTACTGTTCTGGATGCCCTAGGATTTGCTTCAATGATGTACACCTGCACAATACAAGCATCATGCTCGGATGATCAATGGCTCAAATGATGAACTACAACCTCTACAGCATTGTAAAAGGTCAAACCGCGTCTCCTAAAACACAACGGAGTGCATGGCTGGATAAGTGTGAAGAGATTATTCAAGTGTCTGGGAAACGCAGCAGCTTGAATGCTTTTGAAAAGGCTTGGCCTGTCAACATGTATTTTGGTGTCATGACAGAGATGATAGCATAGGACAGTTACCTGGTTGTCCTGTATACAGTACTGAATATTGATGAGGCCGACAACCTTGAGCTCTTTTGCCAGCTTGGTGGTCCAGTCCCTGATCACCTCCAAGCACTCTGCTGGGATGGTCTGTGGTGGTATGCTGCATGCAGAGTCCCCTGCAGTTGCAGCCCCACATGAATTCAGCATACTCAAGCCCTTGGATTGAGGATCAGTACAACAGTTGCATACACCAGCAGAAGAGTGGTCATTATGGCCTTGCCATCTGTGCTCTGATACACATAATGTGATGCAAGCAAATCCAGCAGGCAAGTAAGCAGCTGCTATCAATGGACAAGTGGTGCCATTGCTTTAATCTCTGCCATCAACATCCTACCCACAGATACTGCTTAAAACTTGCACAATGTCTAAGCCGTGGTTGACGCCCAATAAAGCCGGAAGCTACTCCACAATTGGAGTCATACAAAGCAAGCAGTGCCGACGTGAACCTTTTCATAAATAATCATGACAGGCTCTTCTGTAATTTTCACTCTTGCAATGGTGAACATGTAACACAGGCAGAGCTGACAGCACAACAGGGGCAGCGCTTGAGGGAGGGTGCATACCTGAGTGTACACCAGCCTGCTCAATGTGCTGCATGATACCACAGATGGTGACATTGCCATCCTTATCACACAGGGCGTCAACATCAAGTTCATCAGCTCGGTCCATGTACTTGTCAACCAAGACAGGTCTCTCTGGATCTACTTCCACTGCGTTCTGTATGTACCTCTTCAGATCTGTCTCACTGCATATCAAAGCCATCACATTGTATCAGAGCATGCAGAGTATCACAGCATGCAACAAGTCAGGCACACACCACAGGGGGGAAAGGTGCGTTTGCAGCAGCCGGCAAAACTGTATTTGCCCGACAAACAAAGGACCTGTCCTATTGCTGTTGGCATGAACATTGCAGATATACTGTGTATTGTGATTGTCCTGTGTATTGTGATTAACCTGTGATTGATACTGTAGCACCAGCATACCCAAAATGCTGCCAGGGCAGTTAGCTACTACCACTGTCGCATGTCTTGTACACACAATGGCTTGACCTCGTATGTCACTCCCTCACCCATGTCCACCACAACTTGCGTGCCTGAAATACCTGTGTGAATAGCTCCTGAGCAAAGTCTACCACTCCATAATTCACTGACCATATGTTGCTGCAGGCCCTGCTATGTCCACTATACCTGAGTCTCGCCATCTTTATGGGCAGCCCCCCGACAATATCTAGCACCTCAGGCAACAATCACCTGACCATGTGTGTAGCTCAGGCCTAGTGTGTCTAAGCATCTATATGAACAGCCCCCTGACAATGTCTACCACTTCAGACCTGGTGTGTCTACCATACCTGTAGACAATCTCCATGGCTCGGCCTCCCAGCACAAAGGAGGGGCGGACCATGACAGGGAAGCCCAGCTTCTTGGACTGGTTCAGGGCACTGGCCTCGTCTGTGCACATGCCACCTGGGGGCTGCTTGATGTCTAGCTTGGTCAGGATCTCGTACCACTTGTCCCTGTCCTCAGCATCATCTATGCTCTTGGGCTGTGTACCCCAGATCTTCACATTGCCCTTGCCTGCCACCAACAGCCAGCAGTTGCTCTTGTTCAAAAATGTTGTCTCTCAGTTGACTGTCACCAGCAACCGGCACTTGCTCTTGTTTGACAATGTTGTCTCTCACTTGACTGTCACCAACAACGAGCAGTTGTTCTTGCTTGACATTGTTGTCTTGCGTTTGACTTTGGTGCCAAATGTACCCGTGGTCACAGAGAGTCAGCAGGTCAGGATACCACCAATAGCATACGCACCAACCCCAAGGGGGAGGGCTGTCCTTTGACTGTATACCCCGCATGATATGTCTGCCTTACCTGGCCTCTGCAGGCTGCAAAGCTGCTCAGCAGCTACACTGTGTTTGCAGTGGCAGGGGCTGCTGCAAATGTCCAGTCAAAAGTACTGTTGCATTCTGTTGCGCAGTAGCACAGCATCAGATTAGATTGGCCTGTGCAAGGCAGACTCAGGACTTGCTGCAACAAAAACTTTGGGTGTCTCACTGCACAGTCTATCACCTATCCTGGGGCCCAGTACAAAATTCATGCACAAGCACATGCTACAGACACTTAGGTTCAGCCTGGCAACTGTAGCTGGTGGCATACCGCTGGCAGCAGGCAATGGGTTATCCTCCAGAGACTTCTGGATGGCATTGGCCAGCTTGAGGGGCGTCTGCCCTCCAAACTGTATGATGATGCCCTCTGGCCGTTCCTTCTCAATCACGTTCAGCACATCCTCAATGGTCAGAGGCTCAAAGTACAGCCTGCTGCTGGTGTCGTAGTCAGTAGAGACAGTCTCTGGGTTGCTGTTCATCATGATGGTTTCATACCCATCAGCTCTGCAGCAATGGTTGACAGAGGAGTCAGTCAAGCCAATGCAGCAGCTGTCAACACCTGACATGGTCCACAGAAAGGATACAGAGTGCTCTGCTGTATATCATGCAAAAATGGATTGATCAAGGCTTCTTGTTGGCCATCCGCGAGTTGAAGATCTAAAAATGGTATTACCAAACATGGTTGACTGGAACAACAGTGGGCCGCCTAGCAGCAGCCTGGGATGGCTGTACATAGCGCTGAACTTAGGGGAAGTTTGTCTGCTCAGTTCTACACTTTGAGCACACACTTGCGGCACCTGATGCTGCTACACTATCCAGACTACACCAGTGATTGGCAGGTCTCCACCTAGGCAAAGGCCCTCAGGAAAGTCAAGTCATCAAAGGCCACCTAGAAGTTCACAACTCAGGGACACAGCAAGTGAGCATTATAGCCTGGCAAGGCACAGCAACACTGATCCAGTCAAAAGCAGCATGCAGGCAACGAGCAGCACAGCATGTGCAGCGTACAAGTGAAGCAGCCAGCAGTTACTCACCTGAGAGCAAAGGAGGCGTGACAGCAGCAGTAGTCAAACTCAATGCCCTGCCCAATCCGGTTGGGGCCACCCCCCAAGATGAGCACCTTGGGCTTGTCTGTGGGCATGGACTCGCACTCCCCATCATAGGAGCTGTACATGTAGGGTGTTGCAGCCTCAAACTCTGCTGCACAGGTGTCCACTCGCTTGAAGGAGGGTTCCACCTTCAACTCCTGTCGCTTGGCCCTGACTGCTTCCTGTTTCACACCTGCAGGGCCATCAAAACTGACTGCTGATGCTCTGTGTCAGCAGGCAGGCAGGCAGGCTGTCAAGCAGCATGAGCCTGGGGGCAGCCTAGCAGTTGGACAGTACACAACTGCGAAGCAAGTTGCCATGCAGCGTGGACAGTTGTAACGACCTTGTAATCTTGCGTCTACTTGTGATGGACATTTGCAACAACTCTGTCGTCTTGCATTCACTTCTGTGCCAGGATATTTTACTTCGGATGGCTGTCTTCACAGATACATGTGATACCAGAGAAAGAGAGCAACAGACAATGCATGCAGCTCTGGCAAGTTGCACATGAGCAGCAGAGTATGTGGAACAGGTGAGTAAGGACAAGCGAGTCAGCAAGGAGGCACACCCATGCATCGTGCAATCTGGACATCGCTGAAGCCTCGCTGTTTGGTGGCCAGCAAGTCGTCGTAGCTGATGCTGTCCAGGCTCTGAGTCTTGAGCC
>JAABUK010002444.1_pt1 | contig 33255 bp, 28 predicted proteins | sample 5559141 | NCBI WGS metagenome assembly JAABUK01 (sample SAMN10711869, study PRJNA513367) | rock metagenome | isolation source: Antarctica rocks | place: Antarctica: Victoria Land, Pudding Butte nord | collected 2016-01-03 | reverse complement strand
TCGACGCCACCCTACGCGGATCCTTCGGCCATCAACGAAAGTCCCATGCGTCGGAACATGCGGCTTCTCGGCGGCCGGGCCGGCCGCCGAGAAGCCGACCGCCGGTCAATGGGCCTCGCGGCCGCCGACGTTGGGGGCGACGAGCGACTTGAGGAACGCCTCGACCTGGGCCTTCTCTTTGGGCGACAGCGCGAAGTACCGCTGTGCCGAGGCCGCACCCTGGCCGCCGTGGAGGGCGACGGCCTGCTCCAGGGTCTGGGCCCGGCCGTCGTGGAGGTAGGGGGCGGAGTCGCGGAAGCCCCAGAGGGGCGGGGTCCGCCATTCCTTCTTGCGGGCCGACTTCGGCTCGGACGGGGAGGCGTTGGTCGGCTTCAGCCCGTTGTTGTCGGCCAGGGGGACGAGCGGCTCGTCGGACCCGTCGTCGGATCCGTTATACGACCCGCTGTCGGCCAGCTCGTCGCCCATCTCGTGGATCAGGAGGTCGCTATACAGCCCCTCGACCTGGCCCAGCCGCGACGTGTGGCACGAGGCGCAGCCGATGCTGGCGAAGGCCGCCTTGCCGGCGGCGAGGTACTTCGCCTCGGCCCCCGTCGAGGCCCGCTCGACCGGCCGGGGGAGGCTCCGGACGTAGGTGACCAGCGAGGCGCACTCCTCGCCGGTCAGGTCCAGGCCCGACGCCTTGTGGCGGGGGGCCATGGGCGACATCGCCTGGTGATGGCCGGGGACCTCCAGGCCGATCTCCACGGCGCAGGCGTTGAGGACGAAGTCCTCGGTGTTGGCCGTCTGGCCCTTCCAGCCCAGCCGGCCGACCCGGCCGTCCTTGACCCGGGCGACCCGCCCGGCAAGTCCGGGCGTCTCGCCGGCCTGCTTCCGCGCCATCGCCTCGATGGCCGACTCGGGGATGGCGTCGACCAGCCCGAGCCCGAACAACGACGTCGGGTTGCGCTGCGACCGCGAGACCAGGAACGGCCCGACGTTGATCGGCCCGCCGGCCCCGGGGTGGTTCGCCGCGACCGCCGCCTTGACCAGCTCCAGCCGGACCTGGCCGGCGTCCGGTCGCGCGTCCCGGTTGGCCTGGCGGGGGTTGAACCGGTTGACGGTCAGCAAGTCGATGGATTGGATCGATCCGCCACCCGGCTGGGTCGGCATCGCGAAGTCGACCCCGATGACGGCCCGGGTCGCGCTGCTATCCCGCCCGAGGAACCTGGCCCGGAAGGCGTCGTAACCCGGGTCGGTGCCGAACTTGTGGAGGACCACGGTCCGGCCGGCCTTGAACCCGGCGTGGAGCGCGATCAGCGGTTCGATCTGCGAGGCCGACTGCGGCGGGCAGGCGGCCCCGGCCCGGGCCGGGGCCGCCGCGACCAGGCCCGCGGCCGGGTCGGCCGGCTCCTCGGGCTGCGGGGCCGGCGGGGTGACGGCCATGAACGACGCGTTGTTGCGCGCCGCGCTGAGGATGTCGATATTCTTGCCGACCGGGCCGCCGCCGCCGCCCCCGCCCGCGTTGTGGCAGGCGACGCACGACGTGTCGTTGAAGGCCGGCCCGAGCCCGTCGCCGCCGTGGCCGCGGGGGTCGTCGGGCAGCCATTCCCGGTTGAAGATCTCGGAGCCGATCGCGACGGCGTCCGGCTTCGACGGCCGGGCGGGCTCGGAGCCGGCCCGGGCCGGCCCGGCGATCGCGTGGGCCGCCACCACGCAGAGCCCGAGCCGTGCCAGCCCGCCGCCGAGGCGCATCGATTTACCTGTTGCCCGCATCGCGAGTCCCTCCGTCGGGTGTCGTTCAGGACCGTCCGTCTGACGTGGTTCGACCTCGGATAGTTACCGTAACACCATTTTCCCTTCGCACCCAACCGAAATTCCTCGGTTTCGCCCGTCGGGGGCCGGCGCCCCGCCCGGGCCCGATTCCCGGGCTGGAATCCGGGCCGATCCGGGGGGATGATGGGGGCGGGCTTCGAGGTCCGATCCCCCCCGGAGGATTTCGCGGATGGGGCCGACCGACGACCGCCATCCCGAGGGGGATGCCCGATGATCCCGACCGATGCCGCCCTGGTGAATCGGCGCCCGGGGCGAAAAACGCTGCTGAACCCGGCGCCTCGGGGCGGAATATGGATCCGACAGGCGATCGCCCGCTCGGAAATTCCTGGTCCGTTCCTCCGGATCATCCGCGCGACCGATGGACCTCTTGCTCACACTCCTGGTGCTGCCATCCTCCTGCTCTCTCTCCTCGTGGAGAAGGGTTGGGGTGGGGGGACTTGGCCCGGAGTCCCGACCTGGGAACAACCCTGCCCCGGGGGGAGTTGGGTCCTGTTCTTCGGGCCGGGTGGGGCGCGGGCGGCCTCGAGACGGTGTAGCATGGCGGCGAGTCCCGAGGTCATCGGGATCCGCCGGGACTTCCGGACGGGAGGGACTTCGGCGTGACTCGCCCGGCCCCGGAATCGCGATCGGCCCCCCGGCCCGGGGCGGCCCGGCTGGGCCTCCTGTTCGGCGCCCTGGCGTTCTGCCAGGGGGTCGCCGAGCCGACCGAAGGGCTGATCGCGCAGCCGGTCCAGGCGCTCCTGACCCGTTGGGGGCACGGGCCGGCCGAGGTCGGCGCCTTCGCGGCATTGGTGGCGCTCCCCTGGTCGCTCAAGCCGCTTTATGGCCTCCTGACCGATTTCGTCCCGCTGTTCGGCCGGAGGCGCCAGGGCTACCTGGTCCTGACCGCGGGCACGGCGGCCGTCGCGCTGTTCGGGCTCGCCCTGCTGCCGACGCCCCCGGCGCGGTACGGCTGGATCCTGGGATGGCTGGCGACGGCGACGGTGGCCTGGGCGTTCTCGGACGTCGTCGCCGACGCCCTGATGATCGACCGGGGGCGTCCCCTGGGGCTGGTCGGCCGGTTCCAGGCCGTGCAATGGGCGTCCCTTTACGCCGCCGCGATCCTCACCGGGGCCGGGGGCGGCTGGCTGAGCCTGGGCGGTCGCGAGCACCGGGGGTTCCTGATCTGCGGGGTCGCCGCGACCGCGACCTTGCTCCTTGCGGCCTTCGCCGTCCGCGAGCCGCGGGCCCCGAGGCCGACGGTCGACGCCCGGGCGGCCGTCCGGGCCCTGGGCCGGGCCGCCCGGTCGCCGGGGATCCTGGGCGCCGGGGCGTTCCTGTTCCTCTGGAACTTCAACCCGTTCTCGACGGTCGTGCTCCGCCTGCACGTGACCCGGACGCTCGGGCTGGGCGAGGCGTTCTACGGGACCACCCAGTCGGTGATGGCCGTCGGCTCGATCCTCGCCTGCCTGGGCTACGCGCGGCTCGGACGCCGGGCGGCGGCGCCGGCGATGGTCCCGCTCTCGATCGTCCTGGGCGTGGCGAGCACGATGGCGTACTGGGCGGTGTCGGATCGCCGGTCGGCGGTCGCGGCGAGCCTGGCCGTCGGCGTCTGCTACATGACCGCGACCCTGATCCAGCTCGACCTGGCCGCCAGGGCCTGCCCGCCCGAGGCCGCCGGGAGCGTGTTCGCGATCCTGATGGCGACGGAAAACCTGGCCGCCGCCACCTCGACCGGCCTGGGCGGGTGGCTCTACGAGCGGGGGGGCGAACTCTGGGGGGCCCCGGCGTCGTTCCGGATCCTCGTCGGTATCGGCGCGGCGTTCACCGCCTCAAGCTGGCTGCTCCTGCCCGCGATCCGGGGCGAGGGCAGCGGGGGAGCGGGGCCGTGCCGGATCGTACCTGACGCATCGATTATTTGATGGCGGCGACACGGGGTCAAGCTCCTGGCCGCCGAGCCGGTCGAGGGCGTGGCGTCGATCGCGATCGCCGATGCCCGGGGCCGATCCCGCATGGTCGGCGCCGTCGACCCGAAGGGCAGGCCGTCCCTCCAGCTGGTCCACCAGGGGAAGGTCGTCTTCTCGGCGCCCGGCCCGGGGCCGGCGGAGAAGTAAAGCTCGGCCCGCGGATCAGCGCGGCGCGGGCAGGGCCAGGGGGATCTCGAAGAGGGACTGGGTCCGGACGATCGCCCGCTCGGCCGGGAACGAGTGGAAGGCGTGGACCAGGAGGCCCTTGGCCCGGGACTCGAAGGCGACGTGGCTGATCGCCCGGGGGGCCATCCGGTTGGCGTCGGCGAACCGGTGGAACAGCCGGTCGCGGGAGGCGTCCAGGGCCATCTCGTCGCAGAGGTGGGCGAAGACCTCGGGGTCGACCCGCTCGACCTCGAAGCAGGTCTGGTATTCGATCCCGACGCCGGGTTTGAGGACCGCGGCGCGCTCGTGGCGGACCGGCGAGTGGAACAGGAGCCCGGGTTCGGGCAGGGGGGTCGTCGGGCCGACGAGGACCTCGGTCAGCCGGACGTCGCCCGACCTCCAGATGACGGCGTGCCCCCCGTCGACGATCCGGATGTCGGCCTGCCAGCCGTCCAGGGCCACCCGGCGATGGGCCCGGACGGCGAACCAGTCGGGGTGGAGCGTCCGGCCGAAGACCTGGAACGAGAGGTCGCCCACCCGCGATTGACCCAAGCTGGTACCCATCGCCGAACTCTCCTCGATGGCGGCCGGCCCGGGGTCGGGCCGTCGGTCCTCGGGCCATGACCTATTATAAAACGCCGGGGCCCGACCGCCAACCGGCGCGGCCGGTCGGCGGGGCCATCCGGGCCGGGCCGGGGCCTTCGCGCTCCCGCCCGATCGCCGGGCCGCCGGCCTCTCCCCCTCCGATATACGTCGCCGGGCCCGTCCCGGGACGCCCGGACCTCAAGGGCGGGCGAAGACGTCGGCGGGCAGGTCCGGCCCGGGGGCGAGCCGGGCCCGCCACCGGGCGGCCTCGCCGGGCCGGCCGGCGGCATCGTGGAGCTTCGCGACCCGCTCGCCGGCCTCGGCCAGCCGGAACCGGAATTCCGCGGGGATCTCGGCCTGGCGGGCCAGGAGGCCCTCGTAACCGGCCAGGATCGGCGGCCCGGCCTCGTCGCGCTTGCCCTGCCCCAGCAGGCTGGCGCCGAGCAGGCTCCGGGCGTTGGACGTGGTCCAGAGGCCCGGCTCGGCCGCCTCCCGGATCGCCAGGCAGTCGCGGAGCACCGACTCGGCCCCGGCGAAGTCGCCGCGATCGACCAGCGTGGTGCCGAACCAGGCCAACGGCGCGGCCACCCGGCCTTCGACCGGCCAGGGCCAGCCGCCGCCGCAGAGGTCGCGGACGAACCCGGTCTGGCGGGCGCTGATGCCGAGTTCGAGGGCGTCGAGCCGGGCATGGACCGTCTCGACATCCCGGTCGCCCAGGGCCCGGCGGTCGTCGGCCAGGAGGTCGCGGAAGTCGGCGAGGGCCCGGTCGACGTCGGGGCGATTGAAGCGGAGCCGGGCGAGGTGGCGGCGGGTGGCCAGGGTCACCCGATGGTCGGGCCCGAGGGCGCGGCGGGCGTCGTCGAGGGTGGCCCGGAGCTGGGCCCCGGCCGGCCCGAGGACGCCCGCATCGAGCAGCAAGCCGCCCCAATCGCGCCGCGCCGCCAGGGTGTCGGGGTGGTCGGCGCCGAGGCGGTCGAGCGTCCGCCGATAGGCGTCCTCCGCCACGACCGCGGTCGGCAAAGCCTGCCTGGCCCGGCGGGCCAATGCGAGGTTGTTCCGGCTGCTGAGCGTGTCGGGGTGGTCGGGGCCCAGCTTCCGGACTTGCGCCTCGAGCGTGCGCTGGTAGATCGGGATGGCGCGGTCGAGCTGGCCGGCGTCGTGGTAGGCCGTGGCGAGGTTGTTCCGGCTGCTGAGCGTGTCGGGGTGTTCGGGGCCCAGCTTCCGGGCTCGTGCCTCCAGCGTGCGCTCGAAGATCGGGATGGCGCGGTCGAGCTGCCCGGCGGCCTGGTAGGCGCCGGCGAGGTTGTTCCGGCTGGCGAGCGTGTTGGGATGGTCGGCGCCCAGCTTCCGGACTTGCGCCTCGAGCGTGCGCTCGAGGATCGTGATGGCGCGGTCGTTCTGCCCGGCGGCCTGGTAGGCGATGGCGAGGTTGTTCTGGAAGTTGAGCGTGTTGGGATGGTCGGGGCCCAGCTTCCGGGCTTGCGCCTCCAGCGTGCGCTCAAGGATCGGGATGGCGCGGTCGGCCTGCCCGGCGGCCTGGTAGGCCGTGGCGAGGTTGTTCCGGCTGGCGAGCGTGCCGGGGTGGTCGGGGCCCAGCTTCCGGACTTTCGCCTCGAGCGTGCGCTCGAGGATCGGGATGGCGCGGTCGAGCTGCCCGGCGGCCTGGTAGGCCCCGGCGAGGTTGCCCTGGCTAACGAGCGTGTCGGGGTGGTCGGGGCCGAGATGGATGCCGCGCAGCTCCGCGGAACGCTCGGCCTGGCGGATCGCCGCCGCCTGCTCGCCGAGATAGCGATAGGTCTCCGCGAGCACGGCCCGGACCGACGCCTCGACGAGCGGCTGGTCGGGGAACGCCCCGGTGATCGTCGGCTCGGCGGCGTCGACGGCCTGGCGGATCGTCGCGTCGCGGCCCAGGCCGCCATTCTGGCCTTCCGGGCGGGCCGCGGCGAGTACCCGATCCTGGAAGAACTTCAGCACCGCCGCCGACTCGGCCGCCGAGCGCCGGGCCTTCTCCCCCTCGGAATCGGCCCGGGCCCGGGCCTCGACGGCGCGGTCGCGCTCCCGGCCGGCGCGGGCCTCGGCCTCGACGGCGCGGTCGCGCTGGGCGCGGGTCCGCTCCTCGGCCTGGATCGCCCGCACGGCGTCGAGCCGCGCCTGCTCCTCGGCCGCGGTGGCCCGGATCGCCTGCCAGGTACTGCCCACGGCGCCCAGGACCAGCAGGGTCGCGAACCCGACCGCCGTGGCCAGGCCCGCGCGGTGCCGATGGGCGAACTTCGACAGGCGGTACCGGCGCGACGGCGGGATCGCCTCGACCGCCTCGCCGGCCAGGTGCCGCTCGACGTCGCGGGCGAACCCCAGGGCGGTCTCGTAGCGGCGCGAGCGGTCCTTCTCCAGCGCCTTCATGACGATCCAGTCGAGCTCGCCCCGGACCAGCCGGGCCAGCCTGGTCGGCTCGGTCTGGCGGCGGGCCGAGATCGAGGGGAGGGGCTGGGCCGGGTCGCTCAGCCGGGTGCTGGGCCGGGGCGGCTCCTCCTCCCGGATCCGCCGGAGGATCTCGGCGTACCCGGCGCGACGGAGCCGGCTCCGCTCCAGCGGGGTGGTCCCGGTCAGGAGCTCGTAGAGGAGCACGCCGAGGGCGTAGACGTCGCTCCGGGTGTCGATGCCGAGGTCGCTCATCTCGGCCTGCTCGGGGCTCATGTATTCGAGCGTGCCGACCAGGGCGCCGAACTGGGTGAACAGGGTCCGCTCGGTCAGCCGCTGCTCGACCGCCTTGGCGACGCCGAAGTCGATCACCTTGGGGACGGGGCGGCCGTCGTGGGAGGTGACCAGGACGTTGGTCGGCTTGATGTCGCGGTGGATGATCCCCTTCTGGTGCGCATGCTGGATCGCCCGGCAGACGGGGACGAACAGCTCCAGCCGCCGGCGCGTCGTCAGGCGGTTGTCGTCGCAGTATTGGGTGATCGGGACGCCGTGGACCAGCTCCATGACGAAGTAGGGGAGGCCGGCATCGGTGGCCCCGGCGTCGAGGACCCTGGCGATGTTGGGGTGGTCCATCAGGGCCAGGGCCTGGCGTTCGGCCTCGAACCGGGCGACCACCTGGCCGGTGTCCATACCGGCCTTGATGATCTTCAGGGCGACCTTGCGGCGGACCGGGCGCTCCTGCTCGGCCAGGTAGACCGTGCCCATCCCCCCCTCGCCGATGACCTGGAGGAGGTGATAGGGCCCGATCCGGGTGCCGATGCTGGCGTCGGGCGCCGTCGGGGGCCGGTGGGCGGTCGGGGCGGCGTCGCCGACCGGCGTGGCGTCGACGGTGCCGGCCGGGTCGTATGCCCCCGTGGGCGGGGGATCGCCGGACGGCGGGACGTCGACGGTTGCGGCCGGGTCGACCGTCTCGGGCTCGCCGAGCGTCGAGGTTGGCTCGGGAGGCCCGGTGACGGCGGCGGTCTCGTCGGGGGGGAGGTCCAAAAGCCCGCCGGCCCCGTCGTGGGCCGCGAGCAGGACCTCGACGCGGCGCCTCAGCGCGGGGTCGCCGGCGCAGGCCCGGTCGAGCCGGGCCGGGCGGTCGGCCTCGGGCAGCCCCAGGGCTTCGAGGAAGAGGTCACGCTCGGTCATCGGGGCGGCTCCGTCGGGGGATCGGCGGCGAACTCTCCCTCTCATGCGACATCCGGCCCCGGATCGCGCAGTCGGGCCGGTCATTTCTCCGGAGGGGGCCCGTCCCCCCGGCGGAGGTCGGCCAGGAGCCAGGCCCGGGCGTAGGCCCAGGAGGCGTCGACGGTCCGGGGCGAGACGCCCAGGGCGCCGGCGGCCTGCTGGACGGTCAGGCCGGCGAAGAAGCGGAGCTTGACGACCTCGGCGGCCCGGGGGTCGGCCGCCTCCAGCCGGGTCAGCGACTCGTCCAGCGCCAGGATCTCGCCGGGGACCTCCGGCGCGGCGACCCGGTCGGGGTCGAGCCCGACCCGGACCAGGCCGCCCCCGCGCTTGAGCCGGCCCGAGGCCCGGGCGTCCTCGACCACGATCCGCCTCATCGCCTCGGCGGCGGCGGCGAAGAAGTGCCCCCGGCCCTCCCAGGCGGGGCCCCCGCCGGGCCCGACCAGCCGGATGTATGCCTCGTGGACCAAGGCCGTGGCCTGGAGGATTCGACCGGGCCGCCCGGAAGCCAGCCGGGCCGAGGCCATCCGCCTCAGCTCGTCGTAGACGAGCGGCAGGAGGGCCCGGGTCGCCTCCGGGCCACCCCGGCCGAGGTCGCGGAGGATCCGGGTGACGTCGCCCCGGGGGTCCCCGGAGGGCGGCTCGCCTTCGGTCGTCATGGTCGGCACCGGCGACCCGGGCCCCCGCCCGGCCGGGCTCCCCCGGCGCGGGGACCGGCCGGACCGCCCGTCAACCGGGAGGGTGCCGATCCAGGGTAGAGGCCCCCGGCCCGACCGGCAAGGGCCGATCGGGCCATTCCCGGGCCCGGCGTCCGGGGGAGGGTGCTCCGGCGGATCCCGGCGACCCCCCGGGGGCAGGCCGGGGATCATCCCCCGGTCGCGGGTCGGATCTCCGCGATCCGCCCCGCGACTGGGAAATAGGCGAATAACGGCCGGCCCTCGGGGGTGAATATCTCGGCGAGGGCCCGTCCCGGAGGACACCGTCGACCCGGCGGGCCCGACCCTGCGGAGATCGGTCATGATTGCCATCCCATCCCCCCGATGCCCGGTGGCGGCCGATCGCGGGCGACGTCGGGTCCGTTTTTCCCGAAGGTTGTCGAGGGGTTCGTTGGGTCCGTTTTTCCCCGAGGCTGTCGAGGCCATCGTTGGGTCCGTTTTTCCCGCGGGCGGTCCCGGCAGTCGTTGGGTTCGTTTTCGGGGGTGGGGCGAGCCCGATCGGTCGGACCGAGACCCGGTGGCCGGATTGGGTTCGTTTTTCCCGATCGACGGGGGAGGCTTTGCTCCTAAAGTCTGAAACGAAAGGGGCTTTCGTTTCATTTCGACGGGTTTCGTTTTAAAACGAACTTTGGGAGAAAGGCCAAGCCCGGTGGAACGTCTTTCGCGGAAAGGTACTGTCGAAACTACATGACCGTATATAGCGTCCGCGCCGGAAAAATCGCCAGCCTTTCAGTTCTTCCGCCGTGAATGAGCCGAAAGGGAGCGAGCCGGCATTGACGCCCCAGCACTTCGTGCTATGCTACCTAAAGTAATCATCCCTATGGCTAGAGGTTCAAATGGCCCGCACGAAGGTGAACGAGGGGCAGGCCACGCTTCCTTTCGACGACGACGGAGAGAACGTCTCGGTCGTCTTCAAGAAGCTATATTACCATTTGTACACAAACAGCCAGTCAAGTCGTGCTGAGCGACTTGTCTCGGACCTCTCCCTCTTGCTCCTAACAAAACTCGCCGTCGAGTTGAACGGCGGCGGGAAGGCCATCGAGCGGTTCCTCAAGAGCGGCGCGACAGCCGACGAAGCACTCGTTCCGCTCCTCCGACGAAGTTACCCGACCATCGTGGACGAGCGGGATCACTTTGGGATGGGAGACACCGCCCTGCGCGAGTCCTTCCACATCCTCGAAAGCGTCCAGCTATCGCAGTCGCCCGCCCACATCCTCGGGGACGCCTTCCAAGCCCTCATCGGCCCGCGCCTTCGTGGCGATAAGGGGCAGTTCTTCACGCCTCGGTCGCTGGTCCGTGCAATGGTGGCAGTGGTCGCACCACAGCCGGGAGAATCTGTTCTGGACCCCGCGTGCGGTACTGGCGGCTTTCTAGCAGAGGCCAACCGCTTCCAGCAGGAACAGGCTCTTCCCGGCAGGGTCACTGGGCGACTCGTTGGCATCGACAAGGACCACGATCTGTTCCGCATCTCGTCTGCCCTGCTGGAGATCACCTGCGGCAAGCGGACGGAACTCTACAACCTGAACTCGCTTGACACGCGAGAATCCGGTGTCCACACCATCGACAACAGCTTCGACGTGGTGCTGACCAACCCGCCCTTCGGCTCGAAGATCGGGGTCCGTGACAAGGAAGTGCTCCGCGAATACGCCCTCGCCCGCCAATGGTTGGAGCGGAGCGACGACGAGACGTGGCACATGACCGAGACCGTCTCCTCAACGCAAGACCCCCAGATCCTCTTCTTGGAGATGTGCGTGCGCAAATTGAAGCCGGGGGGGCGACTCGGCATCGTGCTTCCAGAGGGGGTCTTCGGCAATAGGCGTTCCCGGTTCATCTGGCACTGGCTTCGCTCGCAGGGACGGATCACGTCGTTGCTCGACTGCCCGCGAACGACCTTCCAGCCCGGCACGGACACCAAGACCAACGTGCTCTTCTTCGAGAAAGGTGCCGAAAGCACCGACCAAGTTCGCATCGCCGTTGCCCTGGCCTGCGGGCACGACCGCCGAGGTAGGACGCGCACCCAAGATGGACGACCGTACCCAGACGACTTCGCCACGCTATCGAAGAACAACAAGGGCTGGAACAAGGTTCGCCTTCGACATCAGGACTATCTCGTGCCCCGGTACTACCTCGACCGGGAGGTTACCAGTGAGGAACAATCGCTGACCGAAGGTGCCAAGTTCCTCTCCCTCGAAGCGCTCCGTGACCGCAAAGCCATCACGATCCGCAAGGGACACGAGGTCGGTTCCCATGCCTACGGCACCGGCGACATCCCATTCGTCCGCACGTCCGACGTGAACAACTTTGAAATCTCCGTTGATCCCACGAAGGCTGTCAGCGAGGCGATCTACGAGGAGTACGCGCGCCAGCAGAAGTTGCGGCCCGGTGACGTGCTGATGGTAGTGGATGGCCGCTATCGGATCGGCACCACCGCCCTACTCAGCGCCTCGAACGCACGCTGTATCGTGCAAAGCCACTTCCGCGTCATCGGCGTCACGGACGATCGCGTGCTCGACCCTTGCGAGTTGCTCTTCGCCCTCAACCTGCCCTCGGTCAAGATGCAGTTGAGGAACCTCGTATTCGTGCAATCGACGCTGGGGACGCTCGGCAACCGCCTTCTGGAGTTGGAGATCCCGGTGCTGCATGGAGACGGCCCTTGGAGGGACCGCGTGGCGTCATTCAAGAACCTCATCCAGGAGCGGGACGAGTCCCTTGCCATGTTGAAGAAGATGACCGTCCCAGACTACGAACTATGACGGCTTGGTAACTGTGTAGCCAACGCGGAGCAGGATCTCGGCGATCCAGTCGTAGAACTCATCCAAGGTCTTGTTGCCCTGCGCGATGTTGCAGGCCCGATGGGCGAAGCCGACGTTCTCCGTCGTGTGCAGGCGCGGGTTGCTGTGCGAGGTCTCGATCTCGGCCTTCCCGCGCTGGGCCGCGTGAAATAAGGCGAAGCTGATCGGCTTCTTGCAGACGAGGCAGGTCGTCGTGTTCGGCATGATGGGACCGAACAGAGCTTCGAGGTAATGTCGAAGCGGGTCAGGCGGGGCCTCGCAGCCCTCGATCCCATAGGTGCTCCACGCGAGCTTCTGGGCCACTGACATGCAGTCACCGTACTCTGCGGCCTTCTCCCGAAGTTTGGCGACGATGATCGGCTTGAGCTTCGACATGTTGATGCCGAGCTTGAGCAGGTCCCCGTCGGAGAGGAGCATGGCCCAGCGACGAATGCGGTTCGGTCCCGCGTCCGCACTCTTCCATGACGCGCCAGTGGTCATGATCGAGTCGCGGACGATCTTCTTCGCCACGCGCGGCGCGTACTTCACAAGATGGGCGAGGAAGGGGAACTCGCTGCACTTGCCCTTGTGGCTTTTGGGCAGGTAGCAGCGGTGGCCTCCCTGCGGCTTGAACTTCGAGCGTGAGGTCAAGGGTTTGCCGCAGAACTCCAGCGACATGCAACACCTATTTCATCAACAGATCGGCTTCTGCGAGTAGCGAACCAGCAGTCGTTCCGAGAGCCTTTGCGACAGCGTGGATGTTGAGGAGGCTGATGTTCCTCTCCCCGCGTTCCACGCTGCCGATGTAGGTGCGATGCACCTTCGCCCGCGCCGCAAGCTCCTCCTGCGAAATCCCCAAGGCGAGGCGGCGCGAGCGAACAACAGACCCGAAACACTCCTGTTCGGTCATTCGCCGTTCTGCCATAAAGGAATGATCGGTCGGTGATGACTAAGATGCTACAGACTTTAGGTAGCACAAAGCGGCACCACCGGCGCGAACTCGAAGAAACGAAGGGGCTTTCGTTTCATTTCGCCGGGTTTCGTTCTAAAACGAACTTTGGGAGCAAAGCCGACGGGGCAGGCCGAGGTCCCCGATCGCCGGGGCGAGGTCGTTTGGGTTGCTATGAAAATAGGGCGCGACACGTCAGCAGTCACACAAGCTCGCACCCGGCCATTTTCATGGGGCGCGGTGAAGCGAAGCATTATGACGGCTCGTTTTCCCCCGGGCGATCGGGTGTGGGTGGCTCCCGATCCGTCCGGGTCGGGGGGAACGGCCCGGCCCCTCAGCCCGCCTTGACCGTTCGGGCCGGGGCCCTTACACTCCCGCCCGATCGCCGGGCCTCCGGGCCCGCCCCCCCGATGACGTCGCGGGTCGCGACCCGGGACGATCCGGGGCCGGGGCGATGCCCATCCAGGGAAGGGGGCCGATCCGTGGAACAGCCGTCCGATCCTCCGGTGTTGCTCGTCCGGGCGTGGCGCGCCTGGCGACACCGGGGGGCGAGATACGCCTGGCACAAGACGATGCGCCGGGCCCTGGGGCGGTGGCCGGGGGTCAAGCGGCGGCTGGTCTACGCCGACCCCCGCGAGTACTGGACGCTCCGCGGCGGGCCCGACTACTTCCGCGAGCAGGAGGGCCAGGAGGGGCGGTCCGAGCGCGCCGAGTGGCTCGCCCGCCGGATCGCCCGATACCGGCCGACCTCGATCCTGGAGGTCGGCTGCGGTTACGGCAAGCTGATCCGGGCCCTCCGGGGGCACGTCGACGCGCCGATCGTGGGGGTCGACTTCAGCCCGACGCAGCTCGACATGGCCCGGTCCTACCTCCGGGGGATCGGCGGGGTCGAGCTGGCGCAGGCCTCGGGCACGAGGCTCCCGTTCGCCGACCGGTCGTTCGACCTGGTCGTCACCTCGGCGGTGATCCTCCACAACGGGCCGTCGGTCGCCGAGGCGATCCGCCGCGAGGTGGTCCGGGTCGGCCGCCGGTACGGGGCGCACAACGAGGACGTCGACGTCACCTACAACCGATTCGGATATGACACCGGCGCGTGGTATCGGTCCGAAGGGATCCCGCTGGCCGAGGTCGGGCCGATCCCCAGCGCCCCGTACGAGTCGCAGTTCTGCGTGGCCGAACTGTGGCATCGCTGACCCGACCCGCCCCCGGCCCACTCGTCGACCCGGCCCCGGCCGAGGGCCGACGGGCCGTCCGCGACGGCCTGATCGTCACCCTCGGCGGCCAGCTCGAACGCGCCCTGGGGACGATCACCGCGCTAATGCTCCGATGGGGGCTCGACCCGGCGCAGCTCGGCGTTTACACCGGCCTGCGGCTCTCCCTGGACAACACCAACCGGTCGAGCCTGGGCGTCGGCCTGGGGGCCGTCCAGGAGATCCCGATCCTCCGCGCCGCCGGCCGCGAGGACGAGGCCCGGCGGATCGCCGACGTCGCCCACACGACCAACACGATCACCTGCCTGGCCTACGCCCTGGGCCTGGTCGCCTGGGCCTGGCTCCGGGCCCCGGCCGTGGCCGCCGACCCCCGGGCCGCCGAGTGGACCTGGGGGCTGGTCGCCGTCGCCGGGCTGGCCGTGATCAAGCGGTACGAGAGCTTCCTGATCGCCGTGCTCAGGGCCCACAAGGAGTTCGCCCTGACGACCCGGCTCGACGTGTTCGAGGCGCTGGTCTCGATCGTGGCCGTCGGCCTGGGGCTCCGGCTGGCGGGCTTCTGGGGGCTCCTGGCGGCGGTGGGCGTGATCCTGGGATCGAAGATCGCCTTCCTCCACGCCCGCCACCCGCTCCGGTTCCGGTGGGCCTGGGACGCCCCGGCCGCCGGCCGGCTGATGGTCGTCGGCCTGCCGATCCTGGCCAACACGGCGGCGTTCGGCGCGGTGCTCGGCCTCGACCGGGTCCTGATCCTCTGGCGGGTCCCCGACGGCGACCGGGCGGCGGGCCTGTACACGATCGCGACCCTGGGGACGAGCTGGAGCCTCGACCTGGCCGGGCGGATCGTCGCGGTCATGTACACGTATTTCCAGTCGACGCTGGGCCGGACCAACGACCCGACCGAGGTCGCCCGCCAGGCGATCCGGGCGGCCGAGGCCCAGGCGCCCCTGCTCGCGGCCGGGAGCGCCGTGGCGTACCTGGTCGGCCCGGCGTTCCTCGGGGCCCTGATGCCGCGATACGCCGAGGGCCTGCCGGCGCTCCGGCCGCTGTTGCCGGGGACGCTCCTGCTCGGCCTGGCCTGGCCGGCCCGGCAGATGCTGATCGCGATCGGCCGGCCCTACCGGCTGGCCGCCGCCACCCTGGCCGGGCTGGCCCTGACCGCCCTGGCCGGGATCGTCGGGGCCGACCGCGGGGGGATCGTCGGGGTCGCCCTGGGGATGACGGCCGGCTACGCGGCGGTCGCCTGGCTGACCGGCGCCTCGGCCTGCGTCCCGATCCTGGGATGGCGGCCCTGGTGGGCCCATCAAGGCCGGCTGGCCCGGACCCTGGCCGGGTTCGCCCTCGGGACGGCCCTCGCCGCCCACGTCCCGCTCGGGGTCGCCGGCCGATGGCCCGACCTCGCCCTCCGGTCCCTGATCCTGGCCGCCTGGCTCCTCCCCGCGCTCGGGCTCTGGGGGCGCCGGCACGGGTGGGGCGGGTTCCTCCCCAAAAGGCTCCGGGCGTACAATGGACGCTGATCCCCCTTCCGCGAATCGGCCCCGATCGCTATAAGGTCAGCCCATGCACGACACCGACGAGAAGCCCGAGGTGGCCGTCTCCCCCCGCCGGGAAGCCGAGTGGGCCGACGTCTGCCGCGATCCCGACGCCCTGGAAATCCTGGTCGCCGAGGTCTTCATGGGCGGCAACCTCGAAGCCCTGATCGCCCACGCCTGCGAGGAGGCCCTGGCGAACGACCTCCCGCCCGAGGTCGACCCCTACCGGGCCCGCCACGCCGGGGCGCGGGCCGCGATCCGGGCTTACGCGGCCTGGAAGCAGGCCGAAGGGCGCGACGTGCCCATCGAAGTCCTCCGACCCGACCCCGAGCCGGACCAGGAACCGGAGATCCTGCCGCTCTCCCTCGCGGGGAACTGGGTGGCCTGGTCCTCGGATGGGCTCCGGATCGTCGCCGCCGCGAAGACCATCGAGGAGGCCGAGCGCCTGGCCGCCGAGGCGGGCGAGCCCGAACCAATCATGCAAATGCATCCGGGTTCCTATCGGCAATGATATATCGTTACCGACGCGAGGAGATCGGGGCGACCCCGGCTTATCCTTCCAACTTCATCTTTCGGCCGAGGATTCCCGTCTGGGTCGGCGTCGGGGACGGCCCCCGGATGCCGTTCCTCGGGCTCCTGGACACCGGCGCCGATGATACCAAGATGTTCATCTCCCAGGCCGAACGCCTCGGCGTCGCGCTCGATCGGGGGCAACCCATCCCGCTCCGGGGCGTGGGCGGCTGGACCGTGGGCTATTTCGGCGAGGTGACGCTGGAATTACGCCAATCGCCGCGATTTTACATCTGGACCGCACAGGTCGCCTTCGTGCCCGACCCGAGCGATGCGACCCCGGCAGAGAAGGCCAACATCGTCCTGGGACACACCAGCTTCTTTCGCTACTTCAAGGCCGAGTTCGACTCGCAACGATCCCGCGTGGAACTCCGGCCCAACGGCCTGTTCGTGGGCCGGCCTCGATGACGGGAAGGGGGCACGGATGCCGCTCGACCTCGGGTTCCTGATCCTCCTGGCGATCGTCGCGGCGGGCGTCGGCTTCCGGCTCCTGGGGGGGCTCGGGGCGACCCCGGAACATCCGGCCGACGCCTGGGCGCTGGCCGTCCCGCTCGGCCTTGGTGTGCTGGCCCTGGCGGTGCTCGGGCTGGCGGAGGCCGGCGCCTTGACGCCCGGGGCGATCGCGGGATTGCTGGCGGTCGGGGCCGCGGTCGGAGGGCAGGGGGGGGCGGTCGGGACGCTCCGGGCGATGTTCCCGAACGGGGGCGGAGCTGTCCCCACGGATGACGACCCCCTCTCCCCAACCCTCCCCCACGAGGGGGGAGGGGGCCAATCAGGATCCCTCATGATGACTCGGGGGTGGTCAGTCGCCGGCGTCCTGTTCGACCTCGCCCTTGGCGTCGGGCTGGTCGGGACGCTGTTGACGGCCCTGGCGCCGGTGACGGACGGGGATGCGCTCTGCTATCACCTCCAGGTCCCGAAGGTCTTCCTCGCCCATCGGTCGGCGGTGTTCGAGCCGGACCTGCACGAGACGATCTATCCGCTGGTGACCGAGTCGCTTTACGCCGTCGGGCTGGGGTTGCGGGGTCCGGTGGCCTGCCGGCTGATCCAGTGGCTCCTGGGGGCGGCGTTCGCGGCGAACGTCGCGGCGATGGCCCGGCCGGCGCTGGGCGACCGGGCCCGGTGGGCGGGGACGGTCGCGATGCTGGTCCCGGCGGTCTCCAACGGGATGGGGGCCCCCCTGAATGACGTCGCCCTGGCGGCGTTCGGCAACGCCGCGATCTTCGGGTGGATCCGCTGGCGCGATCGGCCCTCGATCCGATCCGCCCTGCTGGCCGGCGGGCTGGCGGGCCTGGCCCTGGGGGTGAAGTACCCGGCGCTGGTGCTGGTCGGGCTGCTCGGGATCGGGTTCCTGGCGGGCCGCGGGCGATGGCGGATCGGGCACGCGGTCGCGTTCGGGGCGGTCGCGGTCCTGGTCGGCGGCGGGTGGTATCTCCGGGCGTTCGTCCACACGGGGAACCCCGTCTATCCGTTCTTCCGGCAGGCCTTCGGCGGGTCGGGGATCGACGAGGTGCTCGACCCGGCCCGGCGGGCGATGGCCGTGACGCCCTGGAGTGTGGCCACGGCGATCGTCCCGATGACGCTCCAGCCCGGGCGGTTCGACAGCTTCTCGCACCAGTTCGGGCCGGCGTTCCTGCTGTTCCTGCCGGCCCTGCTCTGGGAGCGTCCGCCTCGGCGGGTCGTGGGATTGTCGGCGCTGGGGTATGCATTCCTGACGCTCTGCCTGACCCAGCGGCAGAGCATGCGGTTCGTCCTGATCGCCGTCGGGCCGATGGCCGTGGGCGTGGCCTGGCTGGCGGGCACCTGGCACGACCGCCGGGGCGTCCCGGGGCGAATCCTGGTCGCGATCCTGATCGCGGCCCTGGGGTTCGAGGCATCCCTGGCGGCGGCCCGGGCCAGGCACGGCCTGGGCGTGGTGATCGGGCGCCAATCGGCCGGGTCGTACCTGTCCCGCCGCGAGCCGACCTTCGTCGTGGGCCGGTGGATCGACGCCAACCTCCCCGAAGATGCCCGGCTGGTGGGCCAGGATCACCGGGGATTTTATATCCCCCGGCCCTATTCGATGGAGCTGGCCCACCGCCGCCGGACCGGCCTGGGGAAGGGCGGCGAGTCGGCCGATGGGGTCGTCCGGGGGCTCCGCCGGGCGGGTTTCACCCACGTCCTGCTCTGCCCGCCCGTGCCCGAGGACGCGGTCGAGTTCGACCCGACCCTCGGCCGGCTGCTCGGCCCCTGGCTGGCGAGGTCCCGGCCGCTCTACCGCCGGGACCTGGCCGACGCCGACGGGGTGGTCCGCCGGTACGCGATCCACGACCTCGCCGGGCCGGCGATCGAGGAGGCCCGGCGATGACATCGCGGCATCCGACCCTGGCCGAGTTGCGGGCGAGGGTCCACAAGGGGCGGCATCGCGAGATCGGCAACTGGCTGGCCCGGCGGGTCGGGCGGCCTTCGGCGGTCTATGGCACCTGGGCGGCGGTCCGGCTGGGGCTCTCGGCGGATCAGGTCACGCTCGGGGCGACCCTGGCGGGGCTCGCGGCGGCGGCGGCGATCGCGACCGGCGATCGGGCGGGGTTCGTGGCCGGCGTGGCCCTGGCGCACCTGGCCTTCTGGCTCGACCACGTCGACGGCCAGGTCGCCCGGTGGCGGGGATCGGCCGGGCTCGACGGGGTCTATCTGGATTACCTGATGCATCACGCCTCGGCCCTGGCCCTGGGGTTCGGGCTCGGGTACGGGCTGGCCGCGCGGTCGGGCGACGTCCGGTGGTCGGCGGCCGGGCTCGCGGTCGGGGCCGGGTGGCTGTTCCTGGGGCTGCACAACGACTGCCGATACAAGGCGTTCTTCCAGAGGCTCAAGGCGTCGGAGGGGTCGTACCGGGTCGAGGGGGGATCGGGCGGGAGGCCGGCGCCGCCGGCCCCGTGGCCCAGGGGCGGGCGGGGGATGGTGACCTGGCCGGCGTACAAGGCGTGCGAGCCCCACGCCGTCCTGATCGGGCTGACCGGGCTGGCGGGGCTCGCCCTGATCTGGCCGGCCGGATGGCTGGAGTCGTGGCGGTGGGGCGTCCGGGGGATGGCGATCCTGGCCCCTTCGCTGGCGGTCGCGAGGGTCGCGCGGGCCGTCGCCCGGGGGGCGGTCGAGGGGGAGTTCGCCCGGTGGTTCCGGCCAGGGGAGGGTATCGGGATGAATCCGGGGTTCCCGGTGGTGCGAAGCGACCCCTCTCCCCGGCCCTCTCCCACAAGGGGAGAGGGAGACGGATTTCCGTCCCCTCAAGCAAGGGACGAATGGTCCGGATCTCCTCCCTCTCCCCGTGTGGGAGAGGGGACAAGGGGCGAGGAATAGCCCTTTCGGCGGCCCATCGGCCGGGGGAGTTGACACGCCGGCCCGACCCGGGGACAGTCTCGGGGTCGTCGCCCGAGATCCGGCCCACCCGACCCGGTCGCCCCCATGCACGCCCAGCACCCGTCGACCCCGGACCACCTCCCGCCGATGCCCCGAAGTCCGGGGCACGGGATCGGCGTGGTCGGCGCCGGGTTCATCGTCCGCGACTGCCACCTGGTCGCCTACGCCGACGCCGGCCTGAAGGTCATCGGCCTGACGTCCCGGACCGAGGCGACGGCCCGCGAGGTCGCCGACCTCCGGGGCGTCCGGCACGTCTACGGGTCGGTCGAGGAGATGCTCGACGACCCCGAGGTCACCGTCGTCGACGTCGCCGTCCCGCCGCTCGAACAGCCGAGCATCATCCGCCGGGCCCTGGCCCACCCCCGCCGGCCCCGGGGGATCCTGGCCCAGAAGCCGCTGGCGATGACCCTCGGCGAGGCCCGGTCGCTCGTCCAGGAGTGCGAGGCCGCCGGCGTCCGGCTCCAGGTCAACCAGAACATGCGGTATGACCACTCGGTCCGGGTGCTCAGGGGGCTCCTGGACCGCGGCGACCTCGGCGAGCCCGTCCTGGCCACGATCGAGATGCGCGCCATCCCCCACTGGATGCCCTGGGCCGAGGGCGGCCGGTCGCTCTCGACCTACATCATGAGCATCCACCACATCGACACGCTCCGATACTGGCTCGGCGACCCGGCCCGCGTCCTCGCCAGCACCCGGCCCGACCCCCGGACGAAATTCCCCCACGACGACGGCATCAATCTCTACATCTTCGAGTATGAGGACGGGGCCCGGGCCTCGTCGTGGGACGACGTCTGGTCGGGCCCGGCGCGGGAGGGTTCGGGCTCCGACTTCGCCGTCCGGTGGCGGGTCGAGGGGACGCGCGGGATGGCCGTCGGGACGATCGGCTGGCCCGCCTGGCCCGCCCGCGTCCCCAGCACGATCGACTGGACCACGACCGCCGACCGGGGCCAATGGCACCGCCCCCGATGGGCCCAGTCGTGGTTCCCCGACGCCTTCGCCGGGACGATGGCCGGCCTCCTCCTGGCGATCGAGGCCGGCGCCGAGCCCGACATCCCCGGCCGCGACCACCTCAAGACCCTCGCCCTCTGCGACGCCGTCCTCGCCGCCGGCCGGGAGCATCGGGTGGTCGATTTCGGCGAGTCCCTCCGGACGTCCGAGGTCTCATGAAGCCCGCCCCCGGCCGGAGATTCACGATCCTCGACGCGATGGTCCTGGTGGTCGCGACGGCCGCCGGGCTCGCGCTGCTCCGTTGGACGTGGAAGGTGACGGAGTTCTCGGGCTCCTTGACGGGGTTTCAACAATTCGACCTCATCGAGCTCGGGCTGAGGGCGACGTTCTCGTTCCTGGCGACGTGGACCCCGGCCCTCCTGATCCTTCGGCTCGTCCGTCCCCGCCCGAGGTGGCGGGAGCTGGCCCGGCAACCGGGGATGGTCGCCTGCGCCGCCGCGACGCTGGTCCTGGCCTGGGAGGCCGCTGCGATCCTGGGAACGGGGCTCGTCACCCCGAGATTCGCCAGGTCGAGGGGGGTATTTTTCTTTCCGTTCGTTCTCTCGTACCAGGAGGTGCCGAAGGTCGCATCCGTGGTCGCCGGGGCCTGGCTGACCCTGGCCCTGGGCGGCCGTTGGCGGGCCGAGCCCGGCTGGGTCGACCGATCGGGGCAGGTCGTGGGGGTCGCCTGGCTCGCCTGCCAGGCGACACAGACCTTGATGGAGTTCCTGGTCGCGATGCTCTGACGAGATCGCGGGCGATCGGGGCGCGGGGGCGGTACAATGCGGAGCATCGCCCGAGGGGTCGGGCGGGTCTCCCATCCAGCGAGGGGGCGGGACATGAGGATGCGGACTTTCGCGGCGGCGGTGACCCTGGCGGCCCTGGGCTTCGCGACGTTCGCCCCGGCCCAGCAGCCCGGCGAGCCGCCAAAGGCGCAGGAGCAGGACGGCCCGAAGGTGAAGCTCCGGGCCCGGGTGGCCCGGCTCCGCGCCGAGGTCGAGCTGATGCAGATCGAGCACGAGGTCGACGTGGCGGTCATGAAGGACATGATCAACGGGCTCAAGTTCTCGGACATGTCGAGGAACGTGGAGGGGATGGCGGGGCCCGCGTTCGAGGAGCTGCGCAAGAAGTTCGGCGGCGGGGCGGGGATCGCGCCGGCGCTCCCGGCCGTGGCCGGGATCAACCTCCCGCAGCTCGGCCAGGACGACGCCCGGAAGGAGGCGGCGGTCACCGAGGAGACCGTCAAGGTGCTCCGCAAGGTCTACGAGTCCTCGAAGGGGGATTTCATCGAGAAGACGGCCGCCCTGAACGAGAAGAAGCTCGAACTGGCCGAGCTGGAACGGCGGCTGGGCGTCGCCCCGTGATCCCGCCCGGCCCTCCCCGAGGTCACCGCCCATGAGACTCGGCCTGATCAACTCCGCGTGGGCCCAGGCGGGCCGCGACACGGCGTTCGGCATCCGGAAGACCAGGGAGATCGGCTTCGACGCGATCGACATCTTCGCCGACCCGCTCGACACGGACGAGGGGGAACGACGGATCATCATCGAGGAATCCGACCGCGCGGGGCTGCCGATCGTGAGCGTGGCGTGCGTGGCGCTGGGGCTGGTCGACTTCAACCCGAGCGTCCGCCGGTTCCACGTCGACCGGGTCCGGGCGTACCTCGACATGGCCCGGCAGTTCGGGGCCCGGAACGTCCTGCTGGTCCTGGGCGAGTACATCTGGCAGCGGGAGGTGATCCCGCCGGCCGAGCAGTGGTCGGCCGGCGTGGCATGCGTCCGGGCGCTCGGGAAATACGCCGAGGGCCTGGGCCTGGAGATCGCCCTGGAGCTGGAGCCCTTCCATCTCTCGCTCCTGAACGACGTGGCCGGCATGGCCCGGTTCCTCGACGACGTCGACCGCCCGGCCGTGAAGGCGAACGTCGACATCTCCCACATGGTCCTGGCGGGGCAGCCGGCCGGTTCGCTGGAGGCGCTCCGGGGTCGGATAGCGCACGTGCACATCTCGGACTGCGACGGGAAGGTCCACGGCGACCTCCCGCCGGGCCGGGGGGTGGTGGACTTCGCCCCGTACCTGGCGGCGATCAAGGGGCTGGGGATCGACGACGCGACCATCTCGATCGAGCTGGAGTATTCGCCCGAGCCCGGCCGGATCGTCGAGTGGGTGGCCGAGGCGTATCGGGCGACGGCCGACCTGATGCGGGCGGAGGGGCTCCGGCCGTGATGGGCGTGGTCCGGTCGTCGCCGGTGATCCTGGCGCTGGTCGCGGTGGTGGGATGGCCGATGGTGGCGATGGTCCGGCAGGCGACCCGGCCGGACGACTCGGGCCCGGGGATCGAGCCGGCCGCATCGGCGGGGCCGGGCGAGAAGGTCTCGGGACCGGGCCCGAAAGGGGAACTGGTCGCCTCGGCCCGGCCGGGGGAGATCATCCGGCCGATGGGCCTGGCCTTCGAGACGGCCCGGCTGGTGGCCGCGACCGAGGCGATCGCGCTGCCCCTGGGCCTGGCCCTGGCGTTCGTCCTGTCCCGGACCGACGTCTGGGGGCGTCGGGCGATGGTCGGGGCGGTCGGTCTGGCGGCGTTCGTGCCGGTCCCGTTGCAGGCGACGGCCTGGCTGGGCGGGTTCGGCAACGCCGGCCGGTCGCAGGCGATGGGGCTCGGGGTCGTGCTGACGGGGTGGTCGGGCGCGGCGTTCATCCACGCGATGGCGGCCCTGCCGTGGATCGTGGCGATCGCCGGCGTGGGTTTCCGGGCGGTCGAGCCGGACCTGGAAGACGCTGCGCGGCTCGACCTGCCCCCCTTCGGGGTTGTGCTCCGGGTCACGCTCCGGCGGAGCCTGGGGGCCGTGGCGGCCTCGGCCCTGGCGGTGGCCGTGCTGACGGCGGGCGACATGTCGGTGACGGACCTGCTCTCGGTCCGGACGTATGCCGAGGAGTGCTACACCCAGTATCAGGGCGGCAACGACCGCCGGGCGGCGGCCGTGGCCCTGCCGCCGCTGGTGGTGATCGGGGCGCTGGTCCTCCTGGGCGCCCGGGCCCTGATCCGGGTCGACCCGGCCCGGGTGGCGTCGGCATCGGCCCGGGCGCGCGACTGGCGACTGGGACGTTGGCGGGTCCCGGCGGGCCTGGCGATCGCGGGGACGTTCGGCAACGCGGTCGCCCTGCCGCTCTACAGCCTGATCTGGCAGGCCGGGCGGGTGGGCGGCGACGCGACCCTGGGCGAGGGGCCGCGCTGGTCGCTCGCCGGGCTGGCCGGGACGCTGGCGGCGACGTCGGGCGAGCTGTTCGCGCCCGGGTTGGGGCGGCCGATGCGGAGCCCGATGCTTTCCAGCCTCCTGCTGGCCGGCGCGGGGGCCTCGGCGACGGTGGCCCTGGCGTGGTCGATGGCCTGGCTGGCCCGGGGGCCGGGCCCCTGGCGGTGGGCCGCGGCGGGATCGGCGGCCCTGACGCTGGCCGTCCCCGGCCCGGTGGCGGGGATGGCGCTGGTGGTGGCCTACTTCGACTGGCCGTCGGTCTACGACTCGAACGTCCTGGTCGTCCTGGCTTACGTCCTCCGGACACTCCCTTACGCCCTGATGATCCTCTGGCCGGCGGTCCGGATGATCCCGCCGACGTTCCTGGACGCCGCGGCCCTGGAGGGCTACGGCCCGTGGGGCCAGGCGCGGCGGCTGGGCCTGCCGCTGACCCGGTCCGCGATCGCGGCGGCCTGGGGCGTGGCGTTCGCCCTGGCGCTGGGCGAGCTGCCGGCGACGAACCTGGTGGCGCCGCCGGGCACGTCGCCGCTGTCGGTCCTGGCCTGGACGTTGCTGCACCGGGGGGTCGAGAGCCACCTGGCGGGGGTCGCCCTGGTGACGCTCGGGGCCGTGGCCGTGGCCGGGACGCTCGCCGCCCGGGGGCTGGCGCGGGCCTACGCCCCGGGGGGGAAATTCGACCCCTAAGGAAATCGTCCTTGCGGGCGGATCGCCGATGGGCGATCCTGGGCCCGGGGATCCCGAGGTCCGGGGGGCGATCCGATGGGGCGGCGATTCGGCCTGGGGCCGGTGTTCGAGTACGAGTGGCTGACCCGGTCGCGGCGGTGGCAGGGGTACGCGCTCCGGTGCCTGTTCGTGCTGGCCCTGATGATGGCGCTGGCGATGATCTGGACGTCGTCGATGACCAACAGCTCTTACCTGTCGAAGCGGCAGCAGCTCGCCCAGGCCGGCCAGTCGTTCTTCATGACGACGGCGATCTTCCAGCTCACGCTGGTCCTGCTGGCGGCGCCGGCGGCGACGGCCGGGGCGATCTGCCTGGACAAGGCGCGCGGGACGCTGGCCCATGTGATCGTGACCGACCTGACCGATTCCGAGGTGGTCCTGGGCAAGCTCGGGGCCCGGCTGGTCCCGGTCCTGAACCTGGTCGCGTGCGCCTTGCCGGTGGCGGCGCTGGGGACGCTCCTGGGCGGGATCGACCCGGTGGCGCTGACGGCCACGCTGATGATCTCCGGCGGGGTCGCCCTGCTGGGGTGCACGGCGGCGCTGACGCTATCGGTCTGGCTGGCCAAGGCTCACGAGGTGATGCTGGTCGTCTTCGCCGCCTGGACGCTCTGGGTCCTGGCGCTGCCGATCTGCTCGATGATGTCGCCGGGGTTCCTGGCGCCGCGTTGGGCCCAGATATGCAACCCGTTCTGGCTGACGCTCGCCCCGTACACCAGCCCCGGGGCGACGTCGCTCCTGGAGCCGTTCGTGTTCCTGCTCGGATGCGTCTTGCTGTCGTCCGGGCTGGCCTGGCTGTCGGTGGCCCGGCTCCGGCCGGTCTACCTGGCGCAGTCGTCCCGGGTGCCGAAGCCGCCCCGGGGCCCGAGCCGGGCCGGTCGGGCCTTCCGGCGACGGCTCGCCTGGCTCCCGGGCCCGTCGCTCGACGCCAACCCGGTCCTCTGGCGCGAGTGGCACAAGAACCGGCCGTCGCGGTGGGTCCGGGGCGTCTGGATCCTCTACTACGCGCTGGCCGCCGTGTTCAGCGTGCGGTTGATCTGGATCAACCTGACCAACCCGGCCGCGGGGCGGGGCGAGATGGCCATGTTCCTCAACGCATCCCTGGGCCTGGTCGGGCTCCTGCTGCTGAGCGCCTCGGCGGCCACGACCCTGAGCGAGGAGCGGGTCCGGGGGAGCCTGGACGTCCTGCTGGCGACGCCGATCCCCACCCGGTCGATCGTCCGGGGGAAGTGGTGGGGTGCGTTCCGCCGGGCCCCCTGGCTGGCGTTCTGGCCCGGCCTGGTGTCCCTCTCGCTCGTCCCGCACTCCCGGACCGGCTGGGGCCCGCTGGCCGCGGCGCTGGTCCCGGCGCTGATCATCGCGCAGGCCGCGGCGCTGGCCAGCCTGGGCCTGGCCCTGGCGACCTGGATCTCGCGGGTCGGCCGGGCGGCGACCTGGACGGTCACGGCGCTGGTCGCCTCGGTGATCGGCTGGCCGGTCCTCTGCTTCCTGCTGTCCGCCGGGGGCCCGACCAACACCACGACGATCGTGATAAGCCAAGGCAGCCCGTTCTACAACCTCGCGATGACCACCCTCCTGCTCGACGCCCGGGGTGGGATGTCGAACGAAAGGTCCGGCATCGTGATCGGCGCGATCTTCTGGACGGTCGGCTACGCCGCGATCGCCGCCGGCCTGCTGATGGCGACCCTGGCGACGTTCGACCGATGCCTGGGCCGGACGCCCGAGGGTTTGATCCCGGGTCGACCGGGCGCGGGGGATCCGACGCGTCGGGTCGGGCAGGCCGTCATGGCCCCGGCCTCGCGAATCGCCTTCATCCCCGAGTCGGAAATCGAGGCGGTCTCCCATGGATTGTCGACGCCCGAACGGTGAGGATGGGGGCTTGCAACTCGCGGCGGTGCCTTGGACACTATCGCGAGGATCGGGCCCGGGTTAGCATGCCTTTTCCCGGCCGGCCGCCGAATCCCCACTCCCCGGGAGATCCCGACCGATGCGCATCCTCCTGGCCATCGCCCCGGCCGCCTGCTTCGCCCTGGCGAGCCCGTCGGCGACGAGGGCCGAGCATGCCAGGATCAGCCTGGACGTCTCGGCCTCGGGCGGGCAGGTGACGGCGTCCGTCGACCAGACGCCCCCGGAGCACGGCAAGAACCCCCGGCCGGTGATCAAGGCCCGGGCCGGAGAGCCGATCAAGGTCCAGTTCCTGCTGACCAACGTCTACCCCCACAAGACGCTGGAGAACGTGGTGGTCCATTTCTACGTCGCCCGCGAGCAGGCCGCCGGCCAGAAGCCGACCCCCGACCTGGGGGCCGAGGGGGTCGTGGTGATGGAGTCGGCCTTCGAGGTCGACCTCAAGCCCGGCGCCAAGGCCGGGACCCGGGCCGTCCTCCGCGTCGACGCGCCGGGCAGCTACCTCGTCCGGATCGAGACCCGCCAGACCCCGAGCGACCACGAACACTTCGCCGCCGTCGACCTCGTCGTCGAAGGCCCCAGGCCCTGAATCATCGCGAGGAGATCCCATGATCGCCGCCCGCAAGGCCACGCTCCTGACCGTCCTGATCCTGGCCACGCTCTACCTCAACCACACCTGGCTCGCCAACAAGGTGGCCAAGATGGAGCACGAGGTCCAGCTCAAGGCCGACCCGGCCGAGATGCGGACCTCCCTGCCCGACAACCTCCGGCCCCTCGTCCGGCTCGACGACTTCACCGTGCGATACAGCTACCTGGTGGTCCCCGGCGTCTGGATCCTGACCTTCGCCATGTTCGCGCTCTGGGCGAGGGCCCGGGCCCGCCCCGAGGGCGCGGCGACCGCGACGTCCCGGGGGCTGATCGGGGATTCGCCGGGACGGCCCGCGGAGGACCGGGACATCGACCCCCGGGCGTGATCGTCCCGGTCGGGGCCCCGGCCCTCGGCGTCGTCCGGCCATCGGAGACGCCCGATCAGCGCGCCGGCGGGTGGGGCGGGGCCGTGGGCCGGAAGGCGAACGGGTGGCCGAGCATCCGCTCCCATCGGAGCTTCTGGCCGTCGGACAGGACGGCCATCGCCTCCCGGGTCAGTTCCCGGTCGGCGGCGGCGAGGTCGTCGCCCTTGTCGCGCCGGGCGTTGCGCCCGGCGACGGCCCGGGCCAGGGTGGCCCGCTGCTCGTCGGAGAGGCCGAGGGCCTCGGCGACGCTGGGGCGGGAGGCCATCGCGGCGGGGCCTTCCCAGCGGATTTCGAGCTGGGCCAGCCGATCGCGCTGGACTTCGGTCAGGTGGGCCTCCAGCCAAAGCCTCTGCCCCTCGTCGACGGCCCGGCGACGGTCGACGGCGACGTCGCCGGTCTGGCCCTTGAGGGCGTTGGCCTGCTTGTAGAGGTCGGCGATGGCCCGGTCGACGTCGCCGGCCAGCTCGGGGCCGAGCTGGAGGTCGTCCCGGATGTCGGCGCGACTGAGGAGGAGCAGGGGGGTGATCCGGGCTCCCATAGACCGGTCGGGCAGGCTCCAGGACGCGGCCGGGGCCGGGGCCGGGGCCGGGGCGATGCCGATCAGCCCGAGGGTGACCAGGGCGAGCGTCGCTCCTTGACGCATGGGACGGCCTCCTTTGCCTGGGATGCGATCCGGGGAAAGTTGAGCGGGGGGCGGGGGCCTTCGCGACCCCCGCCCCCCGCCCCTTATACGACACCCCCCCCGGACGGGGAAGGCCAGACCCGGGGCCGACGGGCCCCGGGGCGATCGGTTGGATCAGTTGCCGCCGCGGCTATCGCGGAGGCTCTTGCGGGCCGCCTTCGGGGCCGCCGCCGGGGCGGGGGTGGTCGTCGTGGTCGTGGTGGTCGTGGTGGTGCCGCCCGGGGGGGTGCCGCCCGGGGGGGTGCCGCCCGGGGGGGTGCCGCCCGGGGGGGTGCCGCCCGGGGGGGTGCCCGGAGCATTCGGCCCGCCGGGGCCGCCGGGGCCGCCCGGTCCACGGAAGGCAATCGTCGTCAGGTCAAACGGCTCGCCGAGCATCCGGTTCAAGGTCCCCCTCTGGGCCTTGGACAGCACCTTGCTCGCGATCTTGTTCATGGTGGTCTTGGTGAGGGTTGCCTGGCTGGTCTGCATCTGCTTCATCCGGGCCTGGAACTCCGGCGTCGCGAAGATGGCCGGGTCGAAGTTGGGCCGGCCGCCGGGCCCGCCGTTGTTGCCGCCGGGGCCGCCGGGCGTGTTGTTGCCGCGACCGCCGTTGTTGCCGCCGGGACCATTATTCCCGGCCGCCGCGTTGTTGCCGCCGGGCGTGTTGTTGCCGGCCGCCGCGTTGTTGCCGCCGGGCGTGTTGTTGCCGCCGGGGCCGCCATTGGCATTGGGCCTCATCTGCTGGAAGAGGGCCCGCTGGGCGGTCCGCATCTCGTCGCGGACGGCCTGGATCTGCTGGACCTGCTCCTCTTCGAGGGCGAGCTTCTCGACGACCTCGGGGTTGTTGAAGATCCCGATGCCCGAGCTCTGGAGGGTGATCTGCTTGAGCCGGGTGCGCTGCTTGGCGTCGAGCACCTTGTTGTAGGCGGCATCGACGTCCGCCTGGAAGGCGGTCATGGTCTGGGCCATGGCCTGAAGCTCGGGGCTGTCGACCCGGCCGCCCCGACCACCCCGGCCGCCGCCGTTGTTGCCACCGGCCCCATTGTTGCCGCCGCCGTTGTTACCACCGCCCCCGTTGCCGTTGTTGCCGTTATTGTCGCCATTGGCGGCGGCGGCCGCGACGGCCGCATCGCGGAGCTTGCGACGCTGATCGTTGAGCACGGTCCGCTTCTTGTCCGCGGCCTCGGTGAGCGTCTTGATCTGGGTCTTCTGCTTCTCGTTCAGCTTCAGCTCATCCTGGACGACCGGGTTCTGGAGGAGCAGAGCGGCGGACATCCCGCCGCCCCCGCGTCCCCCCGGCCCGCCGCCGAAGCCGCCGCCGAAGCCGCCCCCCGGCCCGCCGCCACCGGGACCTCCGCCCGGCCCGCCTTGACCGCCCCGATTGCCGCGCCCCCCGGCCTGGGTGGGATCCTGGGCCGGGGCCAGTGTGGCCGAGAGGAACACGACAGCGGCGAGGCCCGCCGCGAGGCGAAGACGGTTTGACATGGGAAGCTCCTGGGTTGGCGGCCTGACCGGGTCCCACGCCTCCGAGACGTCGGAGGGTGAGGCCGTGCGTCGGGGATTGACGCGGTTTCCGCCATGATGAGCGAAATCGGCGGCATCCGCGCCCGGAGCGTCCCGCAAATCTCCTTCTTCTCGGATAAATATCAGGCCGGGGGCGGATCCGGCCGGGCCCCCTCCCGACCCGGCCCCCCGTCCGTGGGCGTCAGGGGCCGCCGCGGGCTAGCCAGAAGGCCAGCGCGATCGCCGAGCCGAGCGAGGCCAGCAGGAGGACCGCCCGGTAGACGACGAACCGACGCCCCCCGGAGGCCGGCCCGTCCGGGTCGGCGGCGACGGCCCGCCGCTGGAGCGAGCCCAGGGCGCCCATCCCGACCAGGGTGACCAGCGCCAGGACCAGGAACCCGAACCCCTGCTCCAGCCACTCGCGCCAGGGGATCGGCGGCAGGGCGGGCTTCCATTTCGAGGGGAAGGTCAGCGGCCGGTCGGGCTGGTAGACCGCCAGGAGGACCCTCCGGGCCGACCGGCCCGATCCGTCGGAGGCCCGGACGACCAGCGGGACGGGCTCGGGCGTCCCCCGGGCGGGGGTCCCCCGGATCAGCCCCGAGCCGGCGTCGACGGCCAGCCCCTCGGGGAGCCGCCCGTCGACCGCCCACCGGACCGGCCCCCGCCCGCCCGTCGCCGCCAGGGCGACCGCGTAGGGCCGGCCGGCGATCGCCTCGGGGAGCGTGCCCGGCGTGGCAATCTCCAGCGGAGCCGGGGCCGGCTCGTCGCCGCCCTGGGCCTTGCCCGCCGAGGCCGGCAGGTCGATCGCCTTCGGCAGCAGGGCCATGATTACCATCGTCAGGAGCAGGATGAACAGGAGGGCGCCGGTGAGCTTGGTCACCACCACGGCGACGAACGAGTCCTCGCCCGAGCCGCCGAATTCCATCCCCGCGTGACCGCCCCGTCTCGACCGTCGCATAAGCCCCGGCCTCCTCCTGGGGGATCGATGGGCCGCCGTCGCCCGTCGACGGCCGCCCGACTCGACCACCCATCGGCCCGTCGCGACCGGAATCTTGAGCAAAACCGGGACGCCCCGCGAGATCGCCCCCGTCGGGCGGACAGGAGCCCGGCCCGGGTCCCGCCGGCGCGAGCCCCGGTCATCCCCGGCCCTTGATCGTCCCTCGGAGCCGGTCCACGTCCCTGCCGTAGACCGAAGACTCGCGCCCCCGGGCGGGATACCCCGCGTCGTGAGTCGCCGCCAGGGCCCGGTCGAGGTGCGGCGACCCGGTCCGGATCGGTTCCGCCGCGCAGCCGGAGAGGCCCGCGATCGTCGCCCAGGCCAGGATTGCCGCCGTCGCGATCCTCATGATCGGTCCCATCGGCCGCCGGGCTGCCTCGACTCCAGCCATAATTCCGACCGTCCTCGATCCCCTCCGCCCGTGCATCCGTGCCCGGCTTGCCCTATCCTGGGATGACGAGGGCGACCCGAAGTCGAATCGACCCGAGGCCACGATGCGACCCCCGACGATCCGGACGCTGCTGGCCCTGATCCTCCTGGCGGCCGCGGCGCATGGCGAGGCCAACGACCCCCGGGTCGGGATGAAGGTGGTCACCAAGTACCGCCATCCCCTCAAACTGGGCCGGCGGGTCGTCGATCGGGACGAGGTCTTCCGCGTCTACACCGTCGAGGCCGCGCGCGACCGATCCCTCTGGATCGTCGCCGGGGGCGTCAAGGGGTGGGTCCCCGCGTCGGCCGTGGTCCCCTTCGCCGATGCCCTCAATTTCTTCACCGAGGAGATCCGGGCCAACCCCTATAAAGCGGCGGCCTACGGCAACCGCGGCCTGATCTGGGCCGAGAAGGGCGAGCACGAGATCGCCCTGGCCGACTACGACGAGTCCCTCCGGATCGATCCGACGAATCCCTCGATCTACTGCGACCGGGGCAACCTCCGGGACCGCCGGGGCGAGCACGACCGGGCCCTTGCCGATTTCAATGAGGCCATCCGGCTCGACCCAAATAACGCCCTGGCCTACAACTCCCGGGGCTGCCTCTGGCGCAAGAAGCAGGATTATCTCCACGCCATCGCCGACTTCAACGAGGCCATCCGCCACGCCCCCGACTTTGCCCCGGCCTATCAAAATCGCGGACTGGCCCGGGCCGATCGGAACGAACACGAGCGGGCGATCGCCGACTTCGACGAGGCCATCCGGCTCGCCCCGGCGACCCCCGGCGTCCTCGCCGGACGGGGCGAATCCCGTCGCATCAAGAAGGAGTACGGCCGGGCCATCGCCGACTTCAACGAGGCCATCCGACTCGACCCGAATTTCGAGTGGGCCTATGCGTACCGAGGCCTGGCCCGGGAGGACCGCAAGGAGTACGACCGGGCCATCGCCGACTACGACGAGTCCATCCGCCTCGCCCCCGGCGTACCCTGGGCCTACATCCGGCGGGCCCGGTGCTGGGGCCAGCTCAAGGAATACGCCCGGGCCCTGGCCGACTTCGACGAGGCGATCCGGCTCGGGCCCGACGACCCGGCGGGCCACAACGCCCGGGCCTGGCTCCGGGCCACCTGCCCCGACCCCAGGGTCCGCGATGGCAAGAAGGCCGTCGAGTCGGCGACCCGGGCCTGCGAGCTGGGCTCGTGGAAGGTGGCGGACTACCTCGACACCCTGGCCGCCGCGCTCGCCGAGGCCGGCGACTTCGACGCCGCCGACCGCCGACAGCAGGAGGCCATCGACCGGGTCCCGGCCGGGGCCGACGTCCCGCAAGTCTTCCGCGATCGGCTGGCCCTCTACCGCGACAGGAAGCCCTTCCGCCAGCCCTGAGAGGCGATCCGGGATCGGAGATGGGAAATGGGCGATGGGTCACGTCACCTGGGTTGCGCCGGATGAGATGCGTGCGCCCGGGATTTCACCGGGCATCGCTCATTCATCAGCCATCGCCCATCTGTCATATCTCGGCCTCGAAGTGGGCGGCCCGCCCCCGGAACGTCGCCGCCCGCGAGATCATGACCGAGACGCCGCATGCCACCGCCACGACCGCCTCGGCGATCATCGGCCATCGGACGGTGAAGCGGGGGCGGGGCGAGGGAAGGGCATGGCAAGCCCCGATCACCCGCCGGCCGGGGTGGCCGCGTCGAGGGTGGCGTCGAGCAGGTGGATCATCTCCAGGCGCTGGAGGCGACGGGCCAGGGAGGCGGTCGGGGTGCCGGGCCGGGCGTTGGTGCAGAGGTCGATCATCGCCGCCGGGTCCAACGACGCCCAGACGACCAGGCGGACGGTCAGGGCCCCGTCGCCGTGGGCTTGCAGGATCGGCCGGGCGGACTCGGCGATCGGCCCGAGCGTCGGGTGGCGGCCGACCCGGCGGGCCCAGTAGTGGGCGTTGCCCGAGTCGGGCTCGCGGCGGTGCGCGATCAGGTGCCAGTAGGCCGAGGTCGCCCGATCGCCGAGGTCTTCGGCCTCCTGAGCGGCGGCGTGGCTGGCCTCCCAGCCGTCGAGGATCTGGAGCAGCCCCGCCGCCAATGCCAGCCGGGCCGGTCGCGTCGAGCCCGGGAGCAGGTCCGCCAGCGATCCCTCGGCGATCGCCCCGACGAGCCGAGGATAAGCCGGCTCGGACCGGGTCAGGCCCGGCCCCTCGGAGCCCATCCCGCCCAGCCCGGCCCGGGCGACCGCCGCGATCAGGTCGGACGGTCCGAGGCCGAGCCCCCCGGCGACCGCCCCCCACGACTCGCCCGCCTCCAGCCGGCGGACGGCCTCGGCCGACGCCCCGCCGACCTGCCCCTCGATCCGGTCGATCAAGCCGCCCATCGGTCCGCCTCGCGCCTCAGACTCAGGACTCAGGACTCAGGACTCAGGACTCAGGACTCAGGACTCAGGACTCAGGACTCAGGACTCAGGACTCAGGACTCAGGACTCAGGACTCAGGACTCAGGACTCAGGACTCAGGACTCAGG
>JAABUK010002443.1_pt1 | contig 33267 bp, 37 predicted proteins | sample 5559141 | NCBI WGS metagenome assembly JAABUK01 (sample SAMN10711869, study PRJNA513367) | rock metagenome | isolation source: Antarctica rocks | place: Antarctica: Victoria Land, Pudding Butte nord | collected 2016-01-03 | reverse complement strand
TCCCCGCCTCCCCACCCTCTTCATCCGCACTCCCCGGAACCCTCATATTCCTCTTCCTTGGCCACAAGCTCGGCAGCACAACCTGCTGCACCCTCGGCTCCACGCACCGCTCGTCGATCCAAGCGTGCAACCTGCTCTCCACCAGCTGTGCGATCTTGGGTATATCCTGCAACCGCGAGCGCGATCCGACGAGCGATCGGACGCTGAGATCTAATCTGTAATCCGGGAGGAAGGAGAAGGCGAGGGAGGTCGGTGTGGTGCTGGGAGGTTGCTGCTGTGGCATGTCGGAGGGGGTGTTGGTTGGTGTGGGATGGCTGGGCAGGAAGGAGATCGATAATGTCCCTGAGAACCGAACCACGGTTACGGACAGCGCGACTGGGAGGATGGCGGTTAGTGGTTTGGGGTAGTTTAGTATCAGCTTTGTTTCCAAGCCCATGGTGATGAAGTCGCTCAGATCGACATCCATGCGGGCCTGTAGGCTAGGCCCTTCCATGCCACAGCTGCCATCGTCGTTGTCGATGGGATGAACCCTGCAATTGCTCAAGATGGGGAATTCCTCGCCGAGACTAATCTCCGTGACTTTGATGTCCGAGACGAAATCTGGTTTATGGGCTCCATTCAGAATCCCCGTCAAGCTTATGAGTATGGCGTCGTCATCGTGGGCGTCATTTCTGAACTGCGCTATCGTCTGTGCGATCAACACGTTGAACCAGTCTAGACTCTCGGGCTGGTGGGAGTTGACGTTGTAGTATGTTTTGCTCAGTATCGTAGCTGTCGTCAGGCGTGGAGGCGGGCGTAGCACGTGAGATGCGGAACGTTTGCTGTTGAGCTTGTGCGGGGTGGAGGACGAGGAGGTGAGGGAGACGGAGCGGCGATGTCCTGAGATTTTGTCTCGGCGGGCGAGGGCGCGAGCGGAGGCTGTGGTTTCGGGAGAGGGGGGTTCGCCGAAGATGAAGAATTTGATGAAGGCTCCAATGAGGATCACGACGGAGAGTTGGCCGAGGAGGAAACCCTCTGTGAAGGAGAGGCTGGGGAGTTTAGCAAGCTAGATGTGGTGGAGGGGAGAGGAACATACGAAGACTGTGGTGCTGGAGAAGGCGGAGATGCATCTGGAATCGACTTAGACGGTAAATTTGACTATGGGGGAAGAACTAACATTGAGTGCTACTCATGCTATCGAGGAACAGGTTCCGTATTAGCCGAGCGTAGACTCATGCTGTTCAAGGGCAGCAGTATGAAAGGTGTGTGGAGGGAGTGTCAAGCTTCAGAGTCAAGCAACCAGGAATTACTCCACGACTCCCCACATGTCCCACACGTTCCTTTCTGGGCGTACTACTTCATTCTCGAGGATCGATTATGTCCAGAAGAAGATCGCAGACTCGTGCTAGGATGCATCTCACATTACTGGCACAAACCGCTAAGCGATAATAGAATCTAAATAGTATCCTTCCAATCAATGCAAGTCAACTTGCCTATAAATACGCCGAATCGAACATTCTGCGTCATTGACCAGACATCCTCTATCGTCATGTAGATGAACGGCCATGACCAAGTGCATGTGATACAAAGCTATCCAGCAGCTGCGGCCATAACATTTCCCCGACGCCCTGCTCCTTCAATAATGCCTTGATATTACTTTCCCTAATTTCTCTTCCTCGAATTGTATGCCAACCTCACACTTGGGTTCCCCGATCCTTGATCTGAAGACCTAGGACCTAAAAGAATCTCTTGCACTCTGCGTACTCGCGCTCATTGGCGCCGGCTTCGTAGTCGGCAGTATTTCGCCCATCCTCGATTTGGCGGTTTGCTTGACCTTAGCAAGCGCGTACACAATGCCGGAAACGAATCCTACTGCGATTGCCGAAACACTGGGCACCGTGACTGGTGCATCGAAGAAGACCAAGCCGCTCACTGCGACTGGCAACTTGTTGAGAGCGCCAACCATAGAGTATGTGGTTGAGGATGTGACACGGATACACCAGGCGGAGGTATATGAGATGAACACGGAAGAGAGTCCGGAGAAGACCATAGCAGCGACGATGCTTTGACGGCGATCCGCCGGGAAGTTCTTCATGACGTTTTCGGAGGACCAATTTTCCACTAAGACCGAGGCGATAATGAGGATAGGGATTGAGAGGACATTATTGTAGAACATGGCTACGAAGCTCATCAGCAACTGCAATTAATGACAAATCTGAAGTCACTCACTGTCGAAGTCCTTGAAGTTTGTCAACTTGATTCTCTTCCGCATACCCAGCAAATATGCAGCACTGCAAAGACAATTGAACAACATCCACATATAACCCGCATTCAGCGTTGAGATTTTCTCCGAAGCCTCAGTGCTCGCGTGACCGAAACTCGACAATGCGTGCTGAACATCTGCCCAGGCTGCAATGACCGAGCTGAGCACCATGAGGCCGAAGGAGAAAAGGGACATGCCAGTGACGGAGCCCCCAAACCAAAGAACCTCTCCATAGGCGATTAAGATGGTTGTCAAGTTCTTGAAAATCGTATAGACGGGGATCGAGAGGAACTGGAGAGCTTTGGTGCTGGTATAGATCATGACAATGAGGGCGAGGGACACGGGGAACCCTGGAAGGTGTCAATTGAAGTAAAGCTAATGCTGTGAGGCCGCCTTACATTTTCGAGCTTCATCCGTATTGAAGTCTCGATATTGTATAATCCCAAACGTTTTACAGGTCTGAATCGCAAGCACACAAACAACAGACTGGCCAGTGTCAGTTACCAATCCCACTCGTGTTGCGTGTACCCGACTCACCTGAACGCAGAGTAGGAAGAAGTTCAAGTTGAAGCCGGTCCCAGAAAGCACAAACTTGTTCGTCACAGTCATCATAATCGAAGAAACGCAGTAGCTGAGTACGGGGATTATAGGGTTGCTGGCAATTGCTCCACTTGGCATAGCTGGCCCCGATGGTGCCGGCATCATTGGTGTTCGAGAAGACATGGGCGAGGCCGGTGGTGACTCGTAGTCTCTTATCTCGTTGAGTTCGATACCCAGATCATCGCGCTTCTTATTGCTGGCCATAGTAGCTGATTCGCAGCTATCGAAGGCAGGGGAGATATGTATTGAGTGTTTCGCAAGCCTTTTAGTGTGGTCCAGGAGCTGTTCGGGCACAACTGCAGTCTCCTTCCGTCAACCGAAATGTCTTCCCAGCGAGATGTCTTCGGCGACGCGGGAGATGTTGAAAACGTCTGGAAAGTTGTTCAATTTGCGACGCCCTGTCTTTTCTGTGCTGATGTTACTATACGAAACGCTAGAACTAATTTGACAGGCCTCCCAGGGGTCCACCTTAGCCCTGAGACTAGCGCTCAGAACGAGTTGCAGTCTTCGCTAACGGTCTATGCTCGGTCACTCGCCAACTGGTCAGAACCATATCGGGGGTGTAGTATATGATTTGTAGTGCTTGAGTTCTTCTATGATTGAGCACGCGAAAGCTTTCTTCTAAAAGGTGTCATTGCGACGTGATATGAGGCTGCTGATGGCGCCAAGACCGCAACTTATTCTGATGACTACATACTTAGCCTGCCCATGCGGATTCTATTTTTGGACGTGGCGCGCCTTGAAGAGTGACAGCTCGATATCGAGTAGCTCGACATATATCAGATCAATAACCTTTCCGCATATCTGGACTACTACTCTACCCTACCTTTCACTCATCAACAACCAAGCCGCCCCTCTCCCCCCAACGCCGTCCCCCCACCCACCATGCCCGCCTCAACCTCCTCCTCCGAAGACGCCCTCCTCGACTCCCTCGAAAACGACACCTCCGACCCCTCCCTCACCCACCTCCGCGAGTCCCGCATCCAACAACTCTCCACCCTCCTCAAAACCTCCAAGCACCTCCGCAGTGAAGGCTTCGGCACCTACACCCCCCTCACCGACGAAAAAACCCTAATGTCCACCACCACCACCACCAAAAAATGCATCGTTCATTTCTTCAAACCCGATTTCAACCGCTGTCGCATCATGGACGAACATCTATCCGCGCTCGCACCCGTGCATTTGGAGACGCGGTTTTTGAAGATCGATGTGGCAAATGCGCCGTTTTTGGTGGAGAAGTTGAAGGTTAGGGTGTTGCCGTGCGTGATTGCGTTTGTGGATGGGGTGGGTGTGGATCGGGTTGTGGGGTTTGAGGGGGTGGGGTATAGTGAGGATACGTTTGAGACTAGGGATTTGGAGGTGAGGTTGATTGGGGCGGGGGTTTTGGGGGAGGTAGGGGGAGTGGGAGCCGGGGTTGGTGGGAGTGGGAGGAGGATGGAAGGGCGAGAGGAGGAGGTGAAGGGGAATGATGTGGATGATGATGATGATTGGGACTGAAGATGATGACGGAGAGATCGATGCGAATCTGAGGAGTGACTGCGTTCCAGGACGTGGCAGGCGAACACTTGTCAGCTCATCGACCAAGAGCATTACCGGCGGCGACGCAGCTCGCAATGCCTGACCAATGGCCTCAAATCTGTCCCTTCAAGAGAGGGGTAATAGACAGCTATCGCTACGCTTGCTGAGGGCGGTGAGTAAGCGGGATTGAAAGATACGTAGTGAGGACTAGCGTACGCAGCAGAGAGCTACCTAGGTGCTGAGCCGGCGCTGGGTGAAGCCGAGTAGATTGTATGACGTTCTTCAAACATGCCATCACAGTAAACATGGCATTGAGACCCATGAGCTTTGAAATGACTTGAAAAGTGTTAAGACTCTGCCACTGTACTGGGTATGCTATCACGCTATGGAAAACAAGCTCAATTTCTTCCAACCTTGAGCAACCTCGAACGATCCATCGCCCATAGGCATGTCATCGCCACGAAAAGAAGATCATGTGTGCGTAAAGTACGGAGAATGGCCTTCTCAGAGTCTGGATTATGGTGAACCGCCCTCTTACTTGATCAGCGTGATAGAGATGCGCGTGTGGCGCTACAAACTCTATAGACTTGACCACCAGCGCGGAAATCCAAGTGCCAGATACCCTTGGTATAGTAGAGACTCCGTTTGTTGCCTATGCGTGGACTATCGCTGCATGGTTGGATAAAGGCGTTTATTCAGACAAGCGTGAAAACATGGGGCAGTCGAAACCTCATATCTCCACACTCTTCATGTCGTCAACACCATCAACTCCTAAACCAGTCAATGGCTTGGCCTGGTAATCTTGATTGGTGGCATCATTCAGCACACCTGAAATGTCCGCTTCCATCACTTTGCCCAGCGGCTCCTGCTTGAGACTAGGCTTGGAATCGTTTGGAGTTCCAAGCTCTACCAAGTTTCCGTCGCGCTCACTTGCTGCTGTGTTGTGTGTAAACGCGTCTCGATTGGCATCGCCGCCAGTGTGAATCTTTGGCACAGAGTTATCGTCTGAGACTTGAGCGAGAGGACTTGGTTTGCCGATGGCACCACGAGGACTTTGGTTTGTTGTCGGTCCACGATTGGAAAACCTTTGCGGTGAGCGACCCCTTTCCTCCGTGGGACTACCGTACGGAGAGCCTCTACCATTCGGACCAACCGAGCCCGGCCTCCTTCGAGGTCCCTTTCTGCCATACTTCTGGTCCATCCTCCAGCGCAGAATGTCAAGATATGCTGGCTCGACACCAGCAGCCTTGAACTCCCGCAGTTTTAGCTCCTGCGTCTCCTCGTCGACAAACACCTTCTCACCGCTCATATCGTCGGCGACCATTGACAAGAATGCTGACCATGAGCGGGCAACGACATATTTACAGTCATAATCCCGTCCAAAGATGATGATTTGGCCCCACTTCCCAGCCGGACCAGGCGCAAGGTCGACCGCAAGGTTGTTTCCTCCCCAGTCACGAGCTAAAGGGATCCATCCGGAGTGAGCATACGCTTTCTGGATGGCTCTGGATGGTTGCGAATCCTGCCGATCGAGTAGATCTTGTCTCCAGAGTGGATTCGCGGACTGTTGTTGTGCTGGTGGCGCTGATGACGAAGAGACGCCGCCAAAAGCTCTAGGAGGAAATTGGGTCTGTGGAGGTGGACTTGTAAGATACTCTTCGTTTACTACTCGCCAATTTTTCCACTCTTGGACAATTTCCTCACAGTCTAACAACATGCAGCCGAAAAGAATGCCGGTAGGCCTGCCCCCTCTCTCCTGGCCGTCATGTTTCTGTAGAGATTCACGGACTTCAATGGGCAACGAGCAGTCAAGCTCATGCTCCAACTCATTGATGTCGTTCTGAGTAGCTCCTTCGCTAAGTTGATCACGGAGTTCTTCGTAGTTACTTTCCACCCAGCTTTCGATCTTCTTCCAGGAGTGCGCGACAGGAGGCGGTGGAGGTAGACCCTCTTGGAAACTTTGCATTTGGATCTCTCCGGGAGAGATGGTATCAAAAGGATTCTCCTCATTGGTGTTTGTCCGCCGCATCGCCAACTTTGACCGCATGCCGGGCGAGTACGGTAACGTGGGCGATTGCATAGGGCCAGCCCCGGGTGTACCTGGCGCTGGAGCCATGCCATCCTGTAGACCGGGAGTGAATTGTCCGGAAGTATCTTCGCCGTAGGGTGAGCTGAGGTCGGCACGCGACTCTATAGCACTTGTAGCGACAGAGGTAAGAGGAGCATGGCGGCTTTGATTCAGAGGCATGTGTTGGCCGGTGCGGTAAGGGGAATCATGGGAGGCATGTCGGTCATTGGAAACCATGGTATGCCAGAACGAGCGCCATGCTGACCCCAATCTAGCAGGACCGATGGTCAGTAAGTGATTATCGTAGGTGTAGAGCGGGCATCCTCACCTAGGCATTGTTGTGAAAGTTGGCCCAACGTCGCAAATTGACTGGCATCAGTTGCCATGCATTTCCAAAGCGCAGAGGTATGCTGGGGATGAGACCGTTGCTTATATGAGGGACAGGCAAATAATGTGAAGAATTGATATTGTTCCCCGAAGCGCGCGTCTTTACGTCTCGGGTGCAAACGGTGGGTGGTGGTTCTAACGCATCATAAAAGGAGTAGCTCAGCGTGTTACAGGTCTTTGTTCCCCTGTCCCTGCCAATGCCAAATTTAGATAAATAGTTACCGACGCGCTAGTCGATTTCGCCAAGACTGGCAAGAACGCGTACCAAGACCGAGGGGGCAACGCCGATCCAAAATGCATTCTCTCTTTTCCAAGTACGTGAAGCCATACTACTATATTATCGGTTCAGTGGCAAACTTAGGTGGCACAAGAGATGCGCTGAGGGCTACGTCAATGCTAGCGAGCTTCGCTCGCGCAAACGACGACACTCTACCGACCAACACAAGCTGCCGCAGAGCTGCAAGGATATATACAATCTGCGCCGCTCCTTTAACTAGCTTTCCATCAGTCTTCTTTTGGTCAGATCAGCCTCTCGCCATGAGACATCTGGATCGCAGAATGCTTATGAACCACGGCTACAGCTCACGGCCCGGATGCCTCAGCAGTCCGTTCGAGAGAGCATGCTGTTGCAATGTGTGCTGGACCTGACCCAAATCCTTAAGCTGCCTCAACCACGTCTGTCCGTGTCCCTCTTTGGCCAAGGCCAATTGAGCAGGCGTTGTTGGTTGACGCCCCACTCGTCTAACCTGATTCGATCCCAGAATACGTATCCCCACCTTCTCAGCCTATAATCGGTGTTTTGAGCTCCACGAAGACTCGCCCACAACCATCCATCAGTAGGCACACTGTCAACCCTCAACGACTTTTTGGTCGTTTTCCGAGGCCAACCCTGACCTCCACTGACAATCCATTCATATGCATGCAATGTGTTCCTCATAGTTGGCCCAAACCGAGGTGGCATAGAATAAATTATGTCATGTTTATCTTGCTTTGAGGGCGCAACCATGATACTATACACAAACGCCGGACCAAGATCGATCACAGGATCGATGGAGAATGGCCGAAATATGCCTTCAAACTGATGCTTAATAAAGGAATATAGACTGGCAATTTCTTCCACTTCGTGGATCGGGAAACTCCCCAGGAAATCGCTGGCTACATCTTCTGCATGGTGCACATTCTCGGTATGGGCGCCTGATGCCCGTTGAGCCGCATCGAAACGACTGAGAGATTCTGCGTTCGTAAAGAATAGCTTGCTGTAGAGTGCCCACCGCCAAAAGGCTCGATAAAGTCGGTGGATTTCTGTGTAGGAAGGTTGCGGAACCAAAGAGCTTTGATAGCCAGGTCCCAATTGCAGGCCCTCGGAAATGTATAAGGGGTTGCGACTTAGATTTACTTGGCAGAAGTTGTCAATGATGAACTTAATTTTGATGTGAAGGCTCAAGATATTGAGAGAATCCTCGATAGAGAGACGTTGATTGCCACTCAACCGTCCTTGCCCGTAATCGTCGAGGAATGCGTTGATGATATCCATCCTGTTGGGAACAGTCATACCAAGCCGTGGTGCATGGATTGCAGACCATGGATCCAGAAGACCGAGACCAACCTCACGAAGGGTGTTCGTTGTCACATGATGGAGGATGTCTTCTTGAGCTTTCAAGTATGCCTGATGATAGCTTGATGAAGTGTGGGCGAGCGACTTCATAGATTCGTAGTCTGACATGCTACTCAAGACCAGAATCTTGATCTCGGCAGGGAACAATGCAAGCGGCAAGAATTTGGTATGAGACATGGTATTCGACTTCGTGCTGTTATATCGAGGCTGCAAAACCAGGCTGCAGCGCAAATGGTACGCTCACTTAGCTGATAACAACTGGGTTAAGGTTTGGCAACACCATGAGACCCAGACATGGGTAATGAAGAATTTGATAGCAAATGGAGTCGGAATCAGATGTCAATATTGCAAAAAGGTGGATGGTGTACTTAAGTATGACAGACAAAGCCCGAGGGTCGGTTGAATGAGTCGTGGCCGGCCGCTAAACGGTCTAAACTAGCTTCTTGGCGATGATTTAGGTGGTCTGATGAGATTATATTTCTCGGAGCAGACAGGAATTTACATCATTTGTCCGCCATTTCTGAAGATGATTGGTATGTCTTGCGCTCTACATGCGAGCGCCTGGAGTGAGACATTGGTTGTTGCTCGCAATACCGTGGTTATGCAGGGCAAACCGCACACTGTCCCTTGCTTGGACTGGTCATCATATTCCGCCGTCTCTCACAACATCGACTATCAACGATCTATATTTGAGCAGGATGACGAAGGAATTGGCCGAAGGCCGTCAGCGCGCGAGTGATAGGCCATCAATGGGCCAGACAGTCTTGTTCACCCTCCTTGATCCGGATGCAATTTACCCACTGTTCACAGCGTTTTGTGATCTCCTTCCTATAGCGGACATTATCGCCTTGACACGGACCTGCAAAACCCTGGCTGGTCTCTATCGCTCTCTACTGCCATTGAGATGGAATATCGATCGCATGTTGCTGCGATTTTTCCTGAATCCTCGGGGATTCCGCCAGCAGATGGGAAAGACCGATGCATTGGTGTCGGGTAGTCCGGTCTTGCAATATTTTGTACGGACGAGCTGGAACAAATCAAGCCTCGATGTATTCGTCCAGGCTGGCGAGAAGGCTGACGCGCTCGCCACTTACCTGACGGGCAATGAATGCTACAGCCTCCAGGAGTCCGAGTCCAAGCTTACGAGGCCTAGTAGTACACCTCCCCTCGAGCAGGAGGTGAGGATCGCCTTTGACCAATATGATGCGTAACGTGTGATGCTGATGTATAATCAAGTATCAGATCTATGCGAGGGAGGGCATGGACCGAACGCTTGCAGAAATCCATGTAATAATCACCGCAACCGCTCCACTCCTAACCTTTTTGAGCACGGTCAACTCAACGATCCTTATCAACTTCTTTGTCTACAACAAGGCATTCTCCATATACCCAAACCAAACCTTCCTCCTTTATCGCGCGTTTCATCTCCAAAGAGATGGATCAAGATACGCTTCGTTTGTTGATCAGCACCAACGGCAAGGATGGAAATTCCCCTTTATCAAGTCTCTGCGTAATCGAAACCCACAATACCCACCTCAAGAGGTCAGACGTATCGGCGATATAGATACATGGACAATCTCATTCGAAGCCGACAACATGATTGGCAATTCGCCCGATTACGTATTGGAGTATTCCCAATTTAGCTGTAGAGTCACGTACACGCACACCATGGCCTCACCTTTCATAGATCAAGAGGGATTTCCGTGCGACATCGGGAGTTACCGCATTGGTGCCGGATCTTTCACAGCTCGTTATTTGTGGTATCAGTACACAGTATCACCCAAATGCTCTTGGAGAAAATTTCTTTTCCACGAAATGGAACGTCGCAGAGAGGTCGAGACGCAAAAGCTCATTGCCGCCAACACGTCTCCAGATGTCGGTGGATCAAACGTGGGAAGCGGTTCAACGAGACCGGATTCTAGCCAAGAATGTCCGATGGAGACAACCTTCGACCACGAAATCCCGCAATTATACAGTGAGTGGCTTCATTCCGATGCGGTCAAGTATGCTTGGCATAAAAATAGGTTTGAAAGGTTGAATTGGACCTGAGAAGACCATGCGGAGAAGTATCATGCTCGTGGTGGATGACCGTTACATATCTTATGTGACATCTGGTACCCCGGACTTCTACCAAGCTGCCGAGCGAGACTTGGCAGAGGATAGGCTTCTTCTTATCAATCACCAATGGCTAAATGAGTTAGCATACAGATCTATGCAATTGAAGATTGTATCAAGCTTACTCTAAGCGCACAAAATAGGCCGGTCACTGAGCGGCGCCCGTCTGATGATAGCCTTTCACGACAGACTCAAGGACCTTTTGCCAACAAGAAGTTGCTTTCTTAGTCTCTCTATTCTACATTGTGTTGATTCGATTCTTGAGGCCAACGCCAGCGCTGCTGTATTGGATTTGTGGATCCATTCTTATCTGCAATTATATACAACTGAGATCCCCCAAACGCTGTGTACGTATAAGTCGCCCACACACCTCCCACTCCACCCCAGAAGCCATCTCACAGCCATAACCATACATCTATGTATCCCTTGACCCAAGACCATCCACAGCCCTATCCCATACCATCCCTCAATACAAAACCCATCCTCTCCCCTACCTTTAATCAACCAAACAAACCTTCAGAGGAGACCGTACCTCCCCCACGTAGCCAGGTTGAACCACAGATATCACTATACACCCAACACCGAATATTTCCCCACAAAGAAAACCCTCTGTTTATGAATAGCGCACAGCATGCATATACATGCGCATGAGCATGACGAACGCCGTTAAGTCAATCCGCTGTTACAGGGTTTTAATCAAGAGATACTAAAAGCTGATTAGGGGAGATATTAGGACGCCGGTGGTGGGTTTGAGTTATGAGAAGAGGTCTGCACGTTTGTAAATCTCACAGTTTCATTGTTTATAAGCTATGCTTAGTAAACAAGCTCTACTGTGGTACAGAGATGGCTTCGTAGCGAGAGTACTTGATGGAGGTTTATTATACTGGTATCAACGGCATTTTCGAAGATTATGCATTCTTATGAGATTGGGCCTAGTGGCTGAAAGATCATTCGAGGTGAGAATGTGAGATGCGGATTGGAACAACGGGATGGTGTATAGTCAACATTGATGGCTTTTATGAGGAAGATGGACTTATCAGACGGCAATGATGCTATGTCTCTAGTTTGTGTGTGCCCTTACATAGACCAGAACGATGGTTAACTTACCCAGAGCTCCGCTCTACCTTTATGGCCAGCAGAGCGCAAAGATGACTCACGTAGAGCGATGGGATCCATGACCTTTATGCCCGCAATGTTCAACGAAGATGCAAAACGTTTGTGAAAGCCGGGCCAGCGTCATCACAGCGTATATAGTAGCGAGAAGTCCTCTTGAGGATCTGGCTATGTTGTCTTCGAGCTCGGATTGGATTCGTTATTCTGCACCTGTGCTTGAACGCGAGAAGATTGTCTCTGTCTTATAGTAGATAATCAATTGGAGAAAGTAAGTTCGTACATAGCGTAGACTGAGTATGAGTGGGAGTGTCTAATACAAAGTCCAACGTTATAATAATCATTAGGACTATCCCAACGTAGTATCGATTGTCGTGATTCTTGAAGTGCTGAACGTCCAAAGGGTCAAACATTTGCTAGGCATGATGCGCGGAAGCTCTTGTTGGAGCTTGAGGACAGATCCTGCAACGATGGTCCAGATTTCATGAACAAGCCAAAGATGATGTCGAATCTTGATAAGACACATGAGCAAACGTGCCAAGTAATGGTATGTACGGAGGCGAAGTCTGACTTCAGAAGGCGCGGCTACTTACCTGCGACACTTCACTTTCTTTGTCCGAAGTTTGGTCTCTCTCACCGACTTTCTTCCATTCCATCTACATTCGTCACCACTCCCAACAAAAACCACAATGTCTGCAGGATAACCCAGCTCAGATGCAGTTTCTGAGCATTGTATCGCCTATTGATTATAGGTCACTGGGGTAGAAGTCCCGTCACACTTATCATCTCACGAACCGATTCCTGCTTCCTCCCTCGGTCTCATAGCCCCTCATCCCTCAACCCATCAGCTTCCATCACCTCACGTTTCACGCCCAGTCAACGACTCCTTTCGGATACGCCGGCAGCAATGGAACAGACTATCTCTGGCAAATTGGCTGATCCAAAGCTTTTGGAAGCTATCGATAAACTATTCGAATTGAACATTGGCGAATATGTCGCGTTGCCACAGGTCAGAAGCTTTCTTCCATATCGGTCACGTATCCGCTGATGTCTGTAGATTCTTGTTGTTGGAGACCAGTCCAGGTAGATACACGTTGTTTTGAGTACTCTACTACCTCTCATTAACGGCAATTGCTGTAGCGGCAAGAGCTCCGTACTCGAAGGTCTTACAGGGCTACCCTACCCTCGAGATAGCGCACTTTGCACGAGATTCGCCACTCATATCACCTTCCGGAGACGACAAGCCAACAGCGTTTCGGTTTCGGTGATCCCAGCCGTCGATGCTAAAGAAGACCATTGCGTAAAGCTACGAGATTGGAAAAAGGATGACCTGCAGTCATTGGACAGCGCGACATTCGCTTCGATCTTGAGAGAAGTAGGCCTCCGTTCCACGTAGACATTCAAGATTTGAAGTTCTTGTTTTTTACCCCGACTTCAGATGATTTGTCCATGGGTGCATCCAGCTTTTGGCGGTGATCTGAAATGCTAACAAGCCTTTAATTCTGTAGGTATACCAGCTCATGGATCTTGGGGAACAAGAGGAAGCAGATGGTGTGGTAACGACCAAAACATTCTCGAATGACGTGCTCAAAATTGAAATCTACGGCCCTGACCAGGAACATTACAGTGTGATTGATGTCCCGGGAATTTTCAGGAACACATCGTCTGGAACCACAACCAAGGCAGACATGACGATGGTGCGGTCTATGGTTTCAAGATACATGGAAAATCCTCGCTCAGCAATGCTCGCAGTCATTCCGGCGAACGTGGATATCGGCACTCAAGAGATTTTGGAAATGGCAAAGGAGTATGATCCCGAGGGCTTGAGGACTTTAGGGGTGCTGACCAAGCCCGACCTGGTGGATAAAGGTGCTGAACACAACACCATGGACATTGTGGAAGGGAAGAGCCATGCCCTATATCTGGGATGGTGTATCGTGCGAAATCTAAGCCAAGAGCACCTAAATGACAGCTCCGTGGACAGACTTACGAACGAGAATGACTTCTTCGCGACGATAAACCCTTGGAAGCAGCTACCGAAAGACCGAGTCGGGGTTGGAGCGTTGCAAAATCGCCTTGTTGAGTTGCTTGGGGACCTCATTAGACGCGAATTTCCTAACGTATGATAAACCTCCTACCCCTTGCAAGATCAACGAACCTCTAATCTCTATACTTTCAGGTCAAGTCGGACATCAACAAGCGACTGACAAAGTGCAGGGACGATCTGATGGCTCTGGGCCCTTCCCGAGAAAACAAAGAACAGCAGCACCTCCTGGATCTTTCTACGCGCTATAAGGAGATCACAGATCAGGCGCTAAAGTCTCACTACAGCGACGAGGTGTTCGATCGTTGCCAGAGCTTACGTCTTGCCACGGTGTTTGTCCGTCGTAATGAGACCTTTACTTATGATCTGAGAGATAAAGGGCACACGTTCGCATTCAAATCGGAACTAAACTCTGTGTCCGAGGTGAAAGCCTCTACCAAAGACACCCCTTTTAAAGTTCGCTACTATTCAAATCATCGGGACCTGGAAGATCTTTTTCAGAAGGATGGCAAAGTGATTGAGCCAAGCGCCAAGGGTATCGAGTCATGGCTTGAGACGATCTATCAAAGCTCTCGAGGACTCGAACTGGGTACCTTCGACGCTTCTCTTCTCACAATCGTGTGGAGAAAGCAATCGACAAATTGGGACACACTAGCTTTGGGGTACATCCACGATCTTGTTACGGTGGTCCATCGCTACACGGTTGAAGTTCTATCCCAAATCTGCAAGCATGAGCGAGTCCGGAGAGGTCTCATTTCGGTCCTGTTAGAACAGCTGGTTGAGAGATATGCGAAAGGTATCGACCATGTGAGATTTCTCCTGGAATGTGAGCGGGTAAGGCGACTTTCCGATTCAATTCCCTCAGTAATGCAAGACCAATTTTTGGGCATGTGCCCTGCTTTTCAGCTTTCCTAGCTTTAATCAAGTTTGTTGGGCTGGCTCAATCTTCTAAGAGCATGCCCTTTTCGAGAGCACTTTATAGCTTGCGGGTTCTCGATCGTTGATTCAAGTTTCTGGAGCAGTCGGGCTGCCATGGCTCTTTGTCTAATACATGATCAGGCAATGCTGACTTCGAAATGTGCACAGAGCGGTACACCTTTGACCACCAATCACTACTTCGCGGACAATCTGGACAAATGGTATGATCAAGTGGACATCGGACTTCCATGAAAGTTGTTCGCTGAAAGGTTTTTAGTCGTCAAGCGAGGGCCAAAGCTCTGCTGCAGAAGTCGGCATTCACTGTACAAGGCTATGGAGAAGTTGTGAAGCTTGGCAACACGGTTCAGGCGGCCAACACATCAACGAATTCGGAGTACACAGTATGCGACCTCCACGACATACTCAAATCGTACTATAAAGTGGCGCGCAAGCGCTTCGTGGACAATATTGTAATGCAAGCGGGAGATCGCTTCCTGGTGACTGGTCCCGATGCACCAATCAAGGTCTTTAGCCCGTCCTTTGTGAGCGGGCTGACGGATGAGCAATTGGACACCATCGCAGGTGAGAGCGCAGCTACCCGACGCAAAAGAGGAGAATTGAGGCGCGAGATCGAAAGCTTGGACAGAGGGAAGAAGCTGCTTTGAAAGGAGCTGAGTGTGGCAACTTCGAAGGTGACCTAAGAGATAGCGATCGGAGGAGTTCTTCCCCATCTGAGCAGGTATTAATTAGATGGCATGCAACATAGACTAACCAACGTGTATCCTCATAAAGAAGACTGGAATTCGTGGAGCTTGATATTTACATCGAGGTCGACGGTCCCTCAGCCGAAATCAGGTCATCATTTGAACCCTAAGGCGGATCGTCCTCTTTATGCTCACTTCAAAGCAACGAAGGAAGCAGAGTATGTATTTGCTCCTGAGAGTTGGCCCAATTGAACGGGAATTTCGTTTTGTGAATGCCCTTTTGTCCTGAATATGGCCTCGGCACAACGGCCCAGAGTGGCCCGTCTTATGACCATGTTCATGAAATTGAGATCCAGGATCGTGTTTGATGAGTAGTGCGCCGTTGCGAGCCCTCGCTCACCGCTGAAAGTACGGAGCAGGATCCTCATCAAGGGCATCACCCAAGGCATCATTTTCCTTCGGAACCATATCGTCTGTTGTCGGGATCTCGTCTACAGATGATTTCCTGCTCTCCGGAATCGTCCGATCTCCTGTGGCGATCTCACCCACAGGAGAACGCTCCTTTTCCAGATCGGTGTCACCACTGTTGGCGATCTCTTTGTCTGCGCTATCTCCTTCTTCAAACATGGAAGGCTGGTCAGCGTTTTGTCCATGTGACGCTTCAATGCTCGTCCCTACAACTCCTTTCACTGCGTAGCCACCGTCTTTGCCTTCAATCCATACGTCAAAGCTGCCCGCATTGGTCACCTGTATCTTTCGTCTGACGCATATCGTCATCTCCTCCTCCGCATACAAAGGCGCTAGATTTCGATATTCGACATCTCTGATAGTCTCGACGCGGCCTGTCCTTGGTTTGTTGTCGTCTTTCTTAGTCAGATACACTTTTAAGACCTCAAGCATTAGCACCAGTGTCAAAGGGCCGTGGACTAGCAGGTTGCGATACCCCTCAAGTTCTTGACAATACTTTCTGTCGAGATGTATGGCATGTGCATTGAAAGTCAAAGCCGAAAATCGAAACAGCAACGCTGGAGTAGGGGTTATTTTGATGGAGTAATCGGGAGGCTTCGTTGGCATGAGAAGCTTAGTTGATGGTTGCTCTGGTCTTCCGGAAGTACTTTGAGCCTTCTCACGCAAGAAGACAATGTTACGATTCTCAACGACGTAGGCCTCCTTATCGATCGTCAGCTCGGAAGGGTTGTTCCCTCGGTGGAGAGCTCGCTTGATGGTCACGAAAACTTTCTGGTTGTCGGCTTCGCCCTTGAATTGGACATCGACGATTTTTTCTCTCATATGGAAGGCGGAAAGATCGATCTTGAGCGGTTTCAAGAACATCATATTGCCACCTGCCCACATACGGCGAGTGAATGGACGGCCGGGCGAGTGTAAGGGATCCGTACCATCTGCAAATAGAGACGAGAGCCGGGTTTGGGACGGGAAGTAGACAAGGTGATGACCAATAGGCACCTTGTTGATCTTGTTCGAACGCATTTTAGGATAAGGAATGAAGTCAACTAGAGTCCTTCTCAGAAGTGTGGTAGGTACTGGCGTCAAGTAATCCGTATTGAATGGTAGTTTCCGAGCGATCATTTCTTGACGCAAATGCGAGAGGTTGGAAGATGGTCGTGGAGACCAGCCTCGGGGCCGAGGACATGCTGTCCTCGGCTTTGCCAGAGATAGCGTACGTTGTACATTGTAAGAACCTGGCATGTTCGAGGTAGGCGATATGCATTCTTAATGGCTGTGGGTAGGATCCCTAATGTATGGGAAAGCTTTATGACAGTCTACCGGACTGAACGGTGCCTCAGTGATGGCGACAGATAGCATTGAGCTGCTCTGGATACATCATGGTGCAGGGAGACGATACAGAGATGCACAGGGTTCAATTGATGTATATTAACTGGGTAGTCGCTGTTGAGCTCGAGTTCCCCAGATTCTTCGGGGCGGATTGGTTCCGCGAACACCTTGACAGACAACCCAGAGGTGACACGGAGAGTATTCAGTGCTCCGATCCCACCACATTCAACATGGCCGACGAGCTTCTTGTGCAATTTCAAGAGCTTTTCGAAGGTCAAATCGTATGTATCCTCCTTGAGGGTATCTTGGCCCAATGCTAAAAATCTTTGCAGGACTTCGAAGGGCAAAAGAACACGGAGCTCATCTCCACCATTATCCTTGCTATCTCCGGTGTACGCATCCCTTCCTCATCGCCTCAGGACTTGACAGAATCCTAACATGAGTTCATCCCAGCTTGTGGCATTCATAGTCGGCTTCGCGCTTCAGAACATATATATGACGCTTTGGGTCGGGCTTGGAGGTGCAGGACTGGCATTCCTGATTGTTGTACCGCCCTATCCATTCTACAATCGGTCTCCAGAGAGGTGGCTACCAGGAAAGAGTGGGATGTCGGGCATTGGAATTGAGGTTGATGGGAAGAAAATCAATTAGAATACGGGCACCGGAGGAGAGGCCAGATAACAAGATACCACAGGCGTTCGAGGTTGGAGGTCATCAAATTCATATTGACGTGTTCTAGTGTTGCAATATGCTTCATGAGAGTCGTGAATTTGGACATGCAATGCATGCCAGCGCTAGACATGCCATAGACTTTCACACTATGGGCGGCGGTGACGAGCTCCTTCCCCCAAAGTCCATTTTGCAGAGGTTCTTCGTCGATAGGGTATCAAACAAGCTTCGCGGGGATTCTATATGCTCTTTGCTCCACCATGAAGTACTCATCGACCATATTTCTGAAATTCCCAGTCACGATTATCGAGCGGACAAACTTGCCGTGTCTTGAGCCAGCGTGAGATGCAGTGGAAGTGGAAAGCGTGCTGTTAGAATATTAGTATCAATATCGACGAGTTTTGTGGAGCAGGAGGTACTTACGTTACAGATCCCCCACGCTACCGTACACTCCTCGCTTGTGGCTGATGCCTGGTTTGCTTGACACTCAATGCCTTCAAATGATAATTAGTCACGTCAAAGAAAAGACACTTTTCGAACATACAGAGATCCATGATGTGATTTCGGCAGATAGCACAGTTGTCCACTACAATGTCCCATGCCCATAGGGCCACAGCATTCCACTTCTTGACCTCGAATCTCTTCTTATCACCAGAAGCAGCGTCACCTCCTGCCTTAGACGACTTTACGGAGGCCTTTGGCTTGGCTGAACCCGAGGGGCCCGCATCGGGCATGTCCACGTCTGCCATAGTAGATGGGGCTAGTAGATGATGAGTGATGAAGATGATGTAGAAATAGCGGCGTTATGTGGATGTAATTAATTGAGATCTATGTTTGAAGAGGCTGCGGGCAGCAGGCTGCAATTTGACGGTAATTTGACGAACTCGAAGTTGGTGTTGAACGACAATGAGAGCTAGGTAAGCTGTGTTGAACCTGGTCACCGGTCGCTGTTATCGCACAAGGCCCCAGCAGTCTGACTGATATGCCTGAGAGACTTGCTGGGGATCGGCTCTATAGGTCGAGATAGTAGAGAATATGTAAGCTGTCAGAGAAGTCGGCGGAAGTGACTCTAGACATATCTGCGTCCAAAGTGAGGCAAGCGCCGTGCCAAGGCCTCTAGGAACAGTGGCACCAGCCCACCACCACCTTTGCTCCTTCAACCTCTTTGATCAAAACCAAAATCATGTCACAGACACAATATCACCTCGCCTCCCTAATGTCCCTCTCCCATACACAACAGCTGCAAACGCCACTCATCAAACCCCCAGACTTATCAAGACAGCAACCATTAGAATCCTGTTGACTTCCAGAGCCTTATCTTGAAGAGCATTAATTCAAGAATCCGCATGTCGAAGAACACCAAACACTCTTGCCAAATCTATGAAAGCTTTCCTCATCATCCCATATTCGTCCTACAGTCCTACCGATTATACCCTTCACTTGCATGCTACGAGTCGCTCCTCTTTGTCCATTTCACGTTTTGTTCCAAACAAGGCTGCATATTTTTTAAGCCACCACCAACATCATGCTTGCACAGGCTGACAACCTCCACAAACCGGCTCGACGCTCTCGACGCTGTTCAAGGAAATCCGCGGCTTCTACATCATCTCCATTACACTCGTCCCAGGAGGCGGAGCTCTCAACAGATACCGGCACGAAAACCCAATTTGGGCAGCCTACACGTATCCTGCGTAGAGGAGATCCCGAAGCCCTTCTGAATACTGCGCCCGTTGATCACATTGAAGAACTACCCCCACGAACTCCTCCACGCCCCAAATCGATGTACGCAGGATCCACGGATAAACAACAACCAGGCAATGGCTCAGCTTCTGAGAGCTCTCAAAATAAGAGGAAGACACCCAGAACGCAGGCTAGTGAGCAAATCACTCAGGCATCACAAATGCCTATGATGAAAGATACTCCAATATCGACACCTCGGCGAGATTCTACGACTCCTAGGCGAAGCTCTGTCACCCCAAATCGTACAATTGAGACTCCCTCGAAAGCTTATGCGGGACCAACTTTTCATGCCTCGCCAGCAGCATCTTCATTACCTATGCCAAAATTCTACTCGAGGTCTGTACCCAACTTGGATAAGACTAAAAGCTTGAAGACCATGATGGAGCAGGAGGCTCCAGACTCAAGTTCTGGAAGCGAAGAATCGCCAGTTCTAGAGAACGCCCAGCATGCCATCAATCTAGAGGTTAAAGACGAGTCACCACTTGACATATTTTTTCGGGCTGATAGGGAAGCAAAAGGCCGCACCGGCAGTGCTCCTGATGTTCCCTGCCGCCGCAACATTCAAGCCAATGGTATTAGTTCACCATCTGGTTTACAAGCTCCAGATCGGCATCATTCGTGCAGCAGTTCTCTTGGAGGCATGTTCGCTTTGGAAATGGATGGGACGGCTTCTGAAGTATCATCAGGCCAACGCTCTCCCGGAAAGATGTCTGGGATTTCGAACAGACCTGCTTCAGCCGTGCTCGATTCAGATCGACGGAGAAAAGCTGAGCGCGAGGAGCAACGCAAAGCTCAGACAATAGCTTTGAAAAAACTGCTCTATTCTTCCCACCCTCAGATTCTCCACAATACTTCTACTGGCCAGCGTCCGCCATCATCCAAGCTCCGGAAAGAGATGTTAATGCCTGCGTCACCAGAGCAAATCAGCACTCCAGAGTTTCCGAGTACCCCGACTCCAACCAGAATACATAATCCCACTACGCCAGAGAAACGTCGTCTAAAGCAACAAGATGGTTATGGTTCTCCTTATTCTCCCATTACTTCAATGTCGAAGCCCGATCAAGGGCATGATACTCCATTCCCTCATGCCACGACCAATTCGAAATCGATTGAAGATGATTTACGACGGATCTTGAAGATGAATACTCTTGGTAGCGATGGCGTCACCGGGCTTCAATCTTAGCGTGGTAGCGTTTCACGAGACTCTATGATTCTAATGTGTACATATGGGCCACACTAGCGGCGTTTCGTGGGAATATGTCACGTAAAGCGGTCTACGGGAGTTCAGTGTAGTTTCATTTCTATCTTTGGGTGTTGGGTTTACCTGGACGTATACCCAGCACAACGATCTTCTACATTTTGGATCAACTGATCACGATGGCTCGGCCGCCGGAGATAATCTGCGGACGCGGTAGAAAATCAGGGTATGATGGAAGGGCTGTCATTGGATCCTACCACCTCTGCTAGTTGAAACCAGATTGATCTACGATGCAAGACGACCTCCGCACCTCTGCAACACACAGAATCTCACATCTTACGAACCTCGTCGGAAATTCTTCACGCTAAAGGCATCCTTTGCAAGGGTGCCACCACTGCACATCTGCACATTAAACTTTCCTTTGTTCTACGGACTATGGTGCTGGGAGGGTGAAGAATGAAGGGAATGGTGTCGTCCTCGACGACACATTGAGTTGTTTCCATGGGACTTAGGACAATAGGACTGTTTCTAGAAAACAGGATTGTGAACATTGTTGCGCTCAAGTCCTCAATAGCTAGATATAGTAGAAAGCTCAAAGGCCTGATCTCCTGCAATCGATATGCAACAAGGTAGCATGATCGACGTCTTGTGTGACAGCCGAGATAAAGAGTAGATGCCCTTGATGCCTCAAGTGAGTGAATATTCGGATGCCCCCAGATCGATCTAAGGTTCAAAGCGGTTTAGCCTGGCCTAGATGCCCTAAAAAAATGCTTAGCCGAGGAAGTGGAAAAGGACTCATTGTTACACATAAACGCCTCGTCTCTACCATTTTTCAAACTCAAACAAACAACATCCCTAATGCAACACTTTGCAAACAACATTTCATAGTACACCCATCTTTCGAGATCCCATACCCGGCTCGACAAGAGCGAGTTCTTCCTTAGCATCATACCCTCCTTCGGGCAACTCAAACAAACGTCCACCTCTCCACGAGAACGAAAGACCACAGAGTCTTTCGTGCTCGCCTCTATACCTAGGCTACAACTCTGGCTTCCTATAATCTCAACACCACCAAATTGGCGGGGCATCGCTTCGCTCAGTTCTCCTTCATCCGACCTCTGCTAGGGCCACGATTCTGGGTCTTTTTGGGGGACGTCCTCAAGCCCCCATAACTGGATTTTGGGGCGCCACAATACCAATCTCTCTCATCAAATCGAAAAGATCAAGATCAACCTATAGGGATCGATACTGGACCTTAACCCACCCTGGCTCAAAACAAACAACGGGGTTGGAGGGCTCTGTCCTCTACACTCCGAGTACTTGCGGACCTGTACACGCTACACGAGCTTTAGTAGCGAATATTCCACAGAGAAAACACCCGCGTATCGCGAGATAATATAGCATCTTAAAGCCTAAAGGCATCACTGTTTGGAGCAGCCCAGTCCCTGACGGAATGGATTCTCCAATGTCGGGAAGTGAGGAGAGGTCCCAGACCAGGTTCAGCACACCTGTGTCGGACCTGGACGATCATCGTCATCAGCATTCTACAAGACCTCGAGGAGACACCATTGGAAGCCCACAAGTTCCACATAGCCCAACAGAGCATCGTCGTGCCCTCCCTAGTCCCGGCAGCCAAGACGGTCGACCAGAGTTCCTAACAGTGAACTATGAGCTTAATCATGCCGGCTGTATCTCAAGAGATTTTGAGCATGCTGTGGCTGACGACGATAAAGTTGGGAATGGCGATCACCCCGTTGAGAGACGAGGATCGGCCATGCCAACCAGCCCAGCTATCCCTCGTCGTAGTCGAAGAAGCCAAAACCACCGTCGATCGCGAGATTCATCCGCTTCTTCCAGGTCAACGTCGCCAGCTAATTCTGTTGACGCATTTGCTGGCCCACGGCGACGTGAACGGGCAAATACTGCTGGCAGCAAATGCCCGTCTGAGCTGAGCCTTGGGCTCCAGCGCACAATCTCGGGAGGGACCCACCGACGCAGTCGGCGACCGACTTTCAACAATGGCAGCATCCGTGATATAAGAATCCAACTAGACGACACTGTCTCTCTTCACGAAGCTGAAAATGACGTCTGCTTTCCTACAGAAGATGAGTCTGAAAAGGGAGGATTCAGTATTGACTTTGAAGAGCTAGACGAATTCGTATCCGAAAGCTTGAAGAAACCGCGTATTTTTGGCCAGAGACACAGTTTCAGCTCTCAAGGCACTAAGCCGAAGGTCTTCAATGACCTCCGCAATCAGGTCGTCCCTAAGATCGTAACGCAGTCCACCAGCTCAATCCAAGCCAAGTCGGAGTGCGCGTGCGCCATCAAGATAGACGACAAAGATGGAGTCGATGACATCTATGTGGATGTACTGGGCGAGAAAGGGCCTATCGACAGCCGTCCATCCCTTGCAGAACATACTCGCTACAGCTTCTTCAGCTCCGAGCTTGAGCAGACTATTCATGCCACCGATTTTGCTGGCCTTCTCACTCCTGGAGAATGTTCTCGCGAGCTGTTTGCTCTTCCCTCCGACGGCGGCGGTGTCTGGTGGCTTGATATTAACAATCCCACAGAAGAAGAGCTCCAAGTCTTCCAACGCGCCTTCGGCATCCATCGACTGACGACCGAAGATATCATCACGCAAGAAGCGCGCGAAAAAGTCGAACTCTTCAAACAATACTATTTCGTCTGCTTCCGCTCCTTCCACCAAATCTCCCCCGAGCACCCCGACTATATGGAGCCCGTAAATGTCTACATGGTCGTCTTCCGCACCGGCATCCTCACGGTAACCTACACAGTCTCTCCGCACGCCTCCAACGTCCGCAAACGCATAGGCAAACTCCGCGATTACATGGCGCTAACATCAGATTGGATCTGCTACGCCATGATCGACGACATAGTCGACACCTTCGGCCCGCCCATCCACCGCATCGAAACCGAATCCGAAGCCATCGAAGACCAAGTCTTCGTCGCCCGCACCGACGACTTCACCCCTCTCCTTCGCCAGATTGGCGAGTGCCGCAAGAAAGTCATGTCCCTCATGCGTCTGCTCGGTGGGAAAGCGGACGTGATCAAAGGCTTCGCCAAACGCTGTAACGAATCCTATAGCGTGACCCCGCGCGGCGAAGTCGGTCTCTATCTCAGCGACGTGCAAGACCATGTCGTGACCATGATGTCGAATCTTGGCCATGTTGAGAAACTTCTCGGGCGCAGCCATTCGAACTACCTTGCCCAATTGTCCGTGGATAATATTCGGCAGGGCAACCGTGCTAACCAGGTCTTGTCGAAGATTACGCTCTTGGCTACGATTCTTGTGCCGCTGAACTTGATCTGCGGTCTTTTCGGGATGAACGTGCCGGTTCCGGGGAGGCAAAGTACTGGGTTGGGATGGTTTTTCGGGATTCTGGGGGTTATTGCTGCTATTGTGGCAACTAGCTTGGCGGTCGCCAGAAGGTATCGATTTATCTGAGCGATTGGACAGGGGGAGGAGAGCATGAGTAGTGAGAGGAGAGCAACGATTTGATGGTGGCTGTGGTCGCAATAGATGATCAAGCAGATTTTAGCATGCATTGGGCTTTAGAGTAGACGGTAGAAGAGGTCTAGAATGAATTTATTTGCATCTCCATTTGTACAACATATGCTGCATGCATATGAGAGTCACGTGTTTGGCTGTAACGACTGTGGTTGATGTGTAACTAATCCTATCTAGTACTCTGAATCTCAGACCTGTTCTATTTACCATTGGTCGTCCAGGTCAACAGAGTGCCGAGCCTTCTTGCGGACTGCGATGTGCATGAGGGTTTTCCGAAGTAATGCTTTTCGATTTTCGCTACTTTCGTATCATGTGCAGTCTTTACATTCATCTCTCTTCTAAAATCTGGTCAGCTACGAGACGTGCACCGGTGGTTCCCAAAGAGCGAGCATACCCCTTCATCATCCCACCGCTCTGATAACCCCTTACAAGCGGGCTCGGACTCCACCACCCCTGACCCCGTTCTCCGACGCTGCCATTGCATTGGTAGCGTCTACAAGGTCTTCGCGAGGAGCCGTCAAATGAACCCTTTGGGGGACATCTGGACCTGCATCCTCGCTCAATGCGAGGGTACCAAACCGTCAATCTGCCACACAGTCAGCTCCAGGCACTGGTACATTGGCCTAAGGAATGGCGAAGCTTACCGTCATAGAATTCATCGTCGTCACTGACTTCTTGCAACTGTTCAAAGTTGAGTTTGTACCGCAGAATAGCACCTATTCCGCCAAACCCCTTGACAAATTGATTGCCTTCGGAACTGCGATCGCTGACGAACTCCAATGTCGCACCGTAATTCTGGTAGTTCTCAGCCAGCCACTCAAGGAAAGATCCCTGATCGACTAGCTCCATTTCTTGCCCAGTTTCCTTATCCTGGAAGAGCTGTTTGTCGGCTGATTGCTCTTTGTTGGTATGCAGAATAACTTCCGACCCAGTGGAAGATTTGAACACCCATCTCGTTATCTCGAGGTTCTCGAAGACAATGACAGTGTCGCAAGCTGAGGCCTCCAAAGCTTTGAGTGTATCTTCACTGAAACAACGTGAGCTGGGGCTTCCTATATTGCCATACAGGAGAAACGTACATGCCATAGCACACTTTGCCACTGTCGAGATTAATCTAATGGGGGTCCTACAGTCAGTAATTGCTTGACGAAACAAAATGCTGAGCTTTGAGATGTGGCTCAGGTGTAATTATTCCCGAGTGATGTCTTGTGGAACAGAGCAGGAGATCATGGGCCGGTGAATGCGTACCTCGTCGAAATATTTTGCAATAAGACGCTTCTCCTAATGATGTTCTCCACGTTAGTATCATCCTGTTCTAATGAATGGCTAGGACACGACATCGCCTCCAAACACGCCTCACGACTTGGCGGTAGTATAGAACAGGAACGGCAAGGCTGCTGAACACCTACTTGAATGAATTTCACGTTACTGAGTGTTTCTATCCATTTGATTAGCAACTATACCGTTAACATAGTTCAGGGGAGCCAAACCGGCCGCAAGATCAATTGCTTGGTTGAACCCATTCTCCCCTCCATAGCTCACGTCAACAACCTACGTAGGTGTAAGTTAGACTCCGGTTTCTTGATATAATGACAAACTCACCTTGATCACTTTGCTGGACAGACGATTGTCAAACATATCTGATGGTAGTCCTCACAGTCAGTGGGTGCTGTTTGAGGCACAATCTCGAGGGACTTCGATAAAGGACGGGGATTCCTGGGATTAGAAGCACCTACCGCTTTGGTTCAGGTCGTTCTTGAAGTCTGCACTTCCTGCCAATACCAGGCCTGCCACATTGACCTTGTCTTGCGTTATGTAATTTTGCACAGCCAGCTCAGCGACCTTCCGGACATAGTTGTGTCGTTTCTCTTCTCTCAGACGGGCGAAACGTAGCGCAGATTGACCGCCACGACCGTGCTTCTTTGGCAAGTCAACGCTGAACTTGTGAATCACGTCGCGAGTGTTTCCCGATAGAGTACCAAAAAGGGCACCGTTGCCGTCCATGATGATGAATCCGAATTTCTGGTCAGATTCGAGCAGTTCACTCAGAGCTTCGACGTGGAATTTGTTGTCACAAAGATACAAGGACGTATTGATGGGTTTGAAGGGTTCGAAGTCAATATTGATCTTTCTCTCTTTCCCTTCCGATGTGATGATTTCCCCGCAGTAGACGACAAGGCCATTGGGCGGGACCTTGTTGTATAGCTTCAGGCGCTGCTGTGTCGATGTGATAGCGGACAGCACCGAAAGACGGTTGACGCGGGATTTGATATTGGACGCAGTGCCGAATTCTTCCGCCAACATCCGTGCTGCTCGGGAGACTTGATCCTTGGGAGCTGCAATATCATCCTGTTAACATCATGCTTCCCCTGGTTGACGGCTCCAGCACAGAGGGCAAACTCACGAATGACCAGCGAGATCATTGATGTGCCATTGCCGCGGGCTTCAGCGAGGCGCTTGATCAACTTCTTGACTTTCCAGATCTCGATGTTCTTCTCGGCCTCGTTCGCCTGTGGGGCGCTCATGGTGAGCGGTGGTATTTGTTTGGTTGACCCAATAAGGGCGTGTTCTCAATATTCCTTTAAGAGCTATGGGTTTGATGCAACGCTCGGAGGTGTCTGAACGTGGTCGAAGTGTCGATGTCTCCTGTTAAAATTGTCGTCGGGGCTTGTAGTGGGAGGGCGGAAGATGCCGCTTTATAGACAGCGCTGACGGTGCTTGGCAGGGCTGAAACACGTGCAGCAAAAGGGAAAGGGAATCCCTTCCTTCCAGTCACTTTCCTCCATCTAGGATACATAATGACTTCTCGTCGACCACGACGGTTCATACTATACGCGAACAGACCAAATTACTCAGAGGATGAATCAAGTCGATGATAAGCGAGTAGGATTGACTCACGCCATCTTCCCCACACTGTCAGGGGAAGGTGTCTGATTGGTCAGGCCGTTATCTGATATGCACCCCTCCCTTCCTCTTCCTCAATGGGACTCTGTTAGAGCATGTCACTTAGATGAACGCTATTCTTGCTACTACAAGCATCTCTCCTCTCTCTCGTCACCAAAAATATACGCTCTCTTGAACACAATTCTCCATACATCCTGCCCTTCTGCTACTGCTCTCCTGTTTGGTTTCCCAATCCAGCGTGACACCAATACACCTTGTCTCCAAAACGAAGCCGCCGCTTGACGTTCACCGATGCAAGCCGCAAGTTTCTATTGAATTTCTGCTGGGACATTCTATCCTCCTTTATTGCCGCCTCAATCGTTCAAAGGCTGTCTTCTTGTCTCCTCTTGACCCATTGTGTGTTTGATATCATGATATAACAGATATAAAGTGGTAATGTGATGCCCAGCCCGAGCTCGAAGCAGCCCTTCAATTGGGGCCACTATGAGCGCGGAAGGTCGTCGAGACATGGCTCAGAGGCTTCGCTCGGCAGCCATGTCCAATTCGACGAAGCCTCCCCTTCGGCTTCGTCTGGTCATTTGAACATCCCCCCTCGGAACGACAATGGCCCATCGCATGGTGACTTGCATGACTTGCAGGCTCTGCGTCACCGGAGGTGTGTGACAAAGCGCTGGCATACTCAAAGATTACCATGCTGACTTTATGCTTCCTCCTCCACAGATCGTCTATCTCGATGCGAATGAACTCTCTGGCGCATGTTGGAGGAGCCAATAGCTTGGAGAACTTCGCTCGGTCTTGGTCGCGTGCTGCAGGTTTTGTGGAAATACCCGCACGCGAACCTTCCTTCGTTCTCTCAATAGATGACGAGGAAAATGCCCCAACGCCGGGCCGATCACCGTTTCCGAGAGAATCTAGATCATTGCTCCGACAGCAGCTGCAACGAGAAGAATCGTCTCCTTCTGCAGCAGCGTTGGACGATGGGCCAACACAGCACAAGTACGATGAGGAAGCCCCAAGACAAAGGGAGATCGCCAAATCTTGTCTCGAGGGTGCAAACGAGATCCTGGAACACGCACCAAATTCCGCTTCTCGATTTGCCTCTAGCGTCGGCGGCATATATGGCTCTTTGTCTCCAAGAGACAATGCATCGTCGGTGCGGCATGCTGGGGAGCTGTACCAGCAACAGGAGCAAGGCACACAGGAGCCAGACAAGGAGCGAGAACCCTTGCTACTCAAAGTGGTCGAGCAAAAGGACGGAACGCGGATACAGGTCGTCGTTGGACAATCGACACTGCCGCAGACTGTATTTAATTCTGTCAACGTCTTGATAGGAGTGGGGCTTCTAAGTCTGCCTTTGGGGCTCAAGTATTCGGGATGGCTTTTCGGGTTGCTATTTTTCTTCTTTGCTGCCATCACCACAAGGTACACCGCTGGGGTCTTAGCAAAATGCCTCGATGTGGACCAGAAACTCATCGGCTTTGCTGACGTCGCATACCAAGCGTTCGGTCGCAAGGCTCGGGTCGCCACTGGTCTTCTCTTTACGATTGAGCTCTTGGCGGCTTGTGTCGCGCTAGTCGTACTTTTCGCTGATAGCTTGGACGACCTGATCCAAGGCTGGGGTGTGGTTGCTTGGAAGATCTTTTGTGGAGTCCTTCTAGCACCATTGAGTTTTGTTCCTCTCCGATACCTAAGCTTCACCAGCGTCCTTGGTATCATCTCCTGCCTAGGAAGTAAGTCAGATCTCTCGGAATGACCCGTAGGTGCTGACTGGATTACAGTTGTTATCTTAATCTTTGTTGATGGGCTTCTGAAGTCACATTTTCCTGGTTCGCTAAGGGATCCTGCTCCTATGGCTGGCTTGTTTCCCCAACGATGGTCGACCATACCCCTAAGTCTCGGCCTTTTGATGTGTGGGTGTTTCTCACTTATTCCAGTGGTCCTGATCGCTGACGACTTTCAGCTCCTTGGGGCGGTCACAGCGTATTTCCTAATATCTACCGTGACATGCGTCATCCAAAGAAGTACACCCGCGCCATCAATTACACTTACATATTTACTGTATGGATCTTCTTAAGAGACATATCAAGTCATTCAGCTCATAAAGTCTCTAGTATATTCTTGATCTTGCCATCGCCATCGCGGGATTCATTATGTTCGGTCAAAAGGTCCACGATGAGGTGACTTCGAATATCCTCATCACTAAAGGCTACCCGCACTCGATCTCTGTGATCATTGTGGTCTTTATAGCGATCATACCCCTCACCAAAATACCACTAAAGTAGGCTCATCTCCAAGTTAGTCTCCCAGGCATTAGCTAACGTCTGACAGCGTCAACCCCATCAATATAACTCTTGAATCCTTCATCGGTTTATCCTCCAGCGACGCTCCACGCACTTCGGGTCTTTCCGGCATGTCAAGCTACACTCGCAGCCTTATCAAAGGTTTCATTCGGATTTTCACTATCGCCGTTATCGTAATCTTGGCCATCCTTGTCCCCTCTTTCGACACCATCATGGCATTGATGGGTTCAGCGATGGCGTTTAGCATCTGCATCATCCTGCCATTAGCGTTTCACTTGAGGATATTTGGCAAAGAGATACCCAAAAAGGAAAGAGCATTGAATTGGTTTCTAATTGTTATTTGCTCTATCATGGCTATCGTTGGGACTGTGTGGGTGTTTTTACCAAAAGACATAAGGGAACGTATGGATGCTACGTCGTAGCGGTGGGTACATATCGTTCGTTCGAAAAGAATTTGAAAGACAAAAGCATCAATTGTCATTCTGAAGGATGAGAGTAATCGACAATCCATCAATAGATGACACTCACGATCTCAAACTACTTACATGTGGGTGCATCACGATAGATGGCCTATCACAGGCTTCATTAGCAAAATGCTCACCCATTTACCCTACAGCAGACAACCTAGTGAGGCTTCTATCACTTTACCTTGGTACATGTTACCTTGATACACTTTACTTTGGTAGGAAGTAATCAGAAAGACCTCAAATGCCCTCAACAGCAAGTATCACCCTCCACCCTGGATCCCTACTCACTTTTTCCCAACCTCAACATGTCACGAGACTGGGTATCGGGTGCAGAGCGGAAGATTCTGGATTTGGGACAATAACCGTCGTAGAACATAAAGTATACTGCTGGCGTATTGAAACCGGTGACTTCGCTCCAAGGACAAACGTCGTGATGGTCAACTGAAGGCGTAGGCTGAGTGAGGTTGGGACAAGCGATTGGAAGAAGGAACAATGTTGATTTTCGTGATTGGTTTTTGTACTTGACTCATATATGCTGCTTTTGCGGGATCAGAGTATCGCAGGGATAGCAAAACGGTGACAATCAAACATGGTTGGAAGCGGGGCATGAACGAAAAGTGGCTTCGTGATAGTTCAGTGTGTATGACGGACAGGATTGAAATCGACTTGATGTATCCGCGGAGCCGCTACATGCTTTTTCATCTTGCGGACTGATACAAACGCTACTTGCCCAAAGCTAGGTATGATGACTGCGAGTGCTTCTCGTAAGAATCATCCAGGCTATAGTAGCAAGATGTTCCCTTCATCGAGTCGTATACCTTAGCAGCTACCAATGATGATGATGCAAAGCTCCTGTGGAGTTTATAACTGTCTGGATATGCATAGCGGAGCCTCGTCTTTATAGGGAGAGTTATTACAACATGAGAGAGGACGGACCAATAGCCATGTTCATTAGGTCTGAAGTTTAGAGCAAGAGGCGCTAGTGCTTATCTCTTATCTTAGCTGCGCCCAAGAATTGCTCCCACTGCGAAGACTGAATAGAAAAGCTCACACAAAGCCCGCAAGCAGAACAACCATGGGTCCTACAAGGACTGTGAAGACCTCTTCCAAGCTCAAGAAGGGTTCGAAGAATTCGGGCAAGCCAAATCCACTGCAAGCCAGTACGAAAAGCAAAGTCTCGAAGAAATCGAAAGCTCCACCACCCAAGCAGCAGAAGACCAAATCTACTCAAGGTCCACCCAAGAAGAAGAAGCGCGTCTACACGGAGAAGGAGTTGGGGATACCGAAGTTGAACATGATTACACCAATTGGTGTGGATCTTCCCAAGGGAAAGAAAAAGGGCAAGGTATTTGTGGATGATCAGGTAGGCCGTTCACACTACAAGGAACGCATGGCGTAACAGAGAGACACTAATCCATTTTATTGGTAAAAGGAAAGTATGATGACGATTCTCACGATCGTCAATGCCAGCAAGGAGGGTCAGATTGAGAGTAAAATGATGAAGAGCAGGCAGATGGAAGAGATTAGAGAGGCACGAAGGAAGGAGGCAGAAGCAAGGCAAGAACATCGGAAGTCGAAGCTGGTACCGTCGTCGCTTCTCTGAAGTAATTATTCGACTTACTCAGGAATAGGAGGACACTAAAGACTCGATGCGAAAGAAGAGGAAGAGAAAGTCGGATACTGCAATTGAACCCGCAGAGCATACCCCGAAAGGTGCAAGATCTGATCGCAAACGGGTTTCGTTTGCTTAAAATGCGTTCTATGGACCTCTACGTTCTATACTCTACTGGCAAGAGTCAATGGTATCCTTCGGCTGCGATTTGAAGTTTCCTCCGCATGGGCTTGAACGTGGCAAAAGGCTCGCCATTTGCGTCGCCAGTGGCCATCGCTACCTTTGACATCTCCGGAAGTCTGTCCAGGTCAACCTCTTCAAACAGTTTTATCAGAAATTGGCTTGCCTAATGCCAAGGTTAGCGAGGTATCCCACAGCGTACGCTAGGAATTGGCTCACAGGCTTAGCAAACCACCTCCCGCCACCTGTCTCGAACCAGCTCAGATGACCACCCAGTGATGTCGTACAAAGGACTGTGAACGGGTTCTGCTGAAACTCCTGGAAGGGGATTGCTTCTTTGACCGCAATCTACATTACTTGAGCATTGGCCAACAAAGATTTTCGTAACGGGGTCACTTACAGGATCATCTTCTGCATTGATGGCAAAGAGAGGTATCCTCACTGCGAGAAGTGAATCGCTTGATGATGCATCACGGTAGTAAGCACCTTCTGTGGGATAGCCCCACGTTGGCCCTTGCAGCTCTCTATGACGGAGTCAATACAGATTCACTTCATACCAGAGAATATCTCGGTCTCACCTATCAAACTCATGAAGATACTTGATATTCCGCACTCTCTCAACATCAACCCTCGGATTCTTTGATATGGCATCGACATGACTACCACCCACTTCAGCATATGCCTTCCCCGGACAGAAGAGCACTCACCGCTCAAACAACGCCTTCATACTCGTCCCCATAGTCCTCGAATACACCTCCCTCCCCAACCACGTCCTCTGCAACGCCAAACTCCCCACCTCCAAATTCCACGGATTAGAACACACAACCGCAGCCGTCAACTCACACCCCTCTCCCTCCTCCCCCAGATACTAAACCACCACACACACATCAGAAAACCTCTCCCCAGACACAAAAACTTAAACCCCAACCCCCACCCCAGAAGCACATACATTAACAAGCACATTCCCCCCCAAACTGCACCCCACCCCAAAAAGCCTCCTCCTCGGAAACCTCTCCCTCAACCATCCCACAACCTGCCTGACATCCCACGTCGCACGCGCATTATACAACACCCCACTCGTAACCTCACTCCCCGCACACCCCCGGCTATTAACCACACACCCCTCCCACCCCGCCTCCTCAAGCGGGCGGAGCACATGTCGCACATACACCTCATGACTACCTCCACTCAGACCATGTAAGACCACTACCATTGGTTTCCCATCCGAGCCTCTTACCTCTTCAAACTCCGCGTCTGTGTAGTATGTTGTGCGAGGGGGTAGTGTGCCATCGGAGGCTTCGGAGTCGGAGGCTTCGGAGACTGCGGAGGAGGCAGCACAGAGGAAATCGACAGCGAAAGTCCCAGCGAAGGCGGAGGTGGCGGTGAAGATGCGCCGGCGGTAGTGGATTGGTATGTCGGCGTGGGTTTTTAGGGCGGTGTAGAAGGTTTGGAGGTGGCCGTTGAAGAGGAGGGGGTTGAGAGTGCAGGGGGGGGTGGCGCGTTGGCAGAGGGTTAGAAGGAAGGGTGCGGAGGAGGAGGGGAGGGCGAGG